>CEOD01009278.1_pt1 | contig 9841 bp, 10 predicted proteins | sample 530341 | NCBI WGS metagenome assembly CEOD01 (sample SAMEA2619950, study PRJEB7988) | marine metagenome | isolation source: saline water (ENVO:00002010), including | reverse complement strand
CCTCCGACTACTGCCCTCTGACCTCTGACCTCCGACCTCCGCCCTCCGACCTCTGACCGCTGCCCTTGTCGATGGGCAAAATTAAGGGACTTGGGGTAGAAGAGTCGCGGTTTCCATATCTATTTGCCTCAATTTTTTTGGTCTCCTCTGGAAGCCCTTTTTTTCGGGTTCCTGAGAATTTGTCTCGGTTTGCGCTTGTACCGTGTCGGTCGGGTGGGTTTTCTCTTTCCTTTTTTCCATGAAGAAGCGCACACACAACTGCGGAGAGCTGAGAAAAGAGGCGGCCGGATCAAAAGTCGTACTCACTGGCTGGATTGATTCGGTCCGGGACCACGGCGGAGTCCTTTTTGTCGATTTACGGGATCGCGAGGGGGTGACCCAAGTCGTGGTTCACCCTGGCAATCAAACCATCGATGAAGCGATGGCCCATTTTAAGCCCGAATCGGTTCTGGAAGTAGAAGGGGAGGTTGTTCTTCGTGAGCCATCGACCATCAACTCCCGAATGCAGACCGGCGAAATCGAGGTGCAGGCCGGTGCCGTCGAGTTGTTGAACCACTCGAAGACTCCTCCGTTCCCAATGGATGATGAGAAGGCGGACAAAGTGAACGAGGACTTGCGCCTGCGTTACCGCTACATGGATCTTCGCCGTCCGCGGAATCTGGATGTTCTGCGTTTGCGCCACCGTACCGCCCAAGCGGTTCGCCGTTACTTGGACGAGAGCGGATTTCTCGAAGTGGAGACCCCGTCACTATTTAAGAGTACGCCCGAAGGTGCTCGCGAATTTTTGGTGCCCAGTCGCCTCAACCCGAACGAGTACTACGCGCTTGTTCAATCGCCGCAGCAGTACAAACAAATGCTGATGGTTGCCGGCGTGGAACGCTATTTTCAGATCGCGCGCTGCTTTCGTGACGAAGACCTTCGCGCCGATCGTCAGCCAGAGTTTACTCAGATCGATTTGGAAATGTCCTTCATCGACCGTGAGGACATGTACGCTTTGGTTGAAGGATTGATGAAGCGGGTATGGAAGGATGCGGTTGGTGCCGACATCCAGACTCCATTCCCACGGCTTTCCTACAACGAAGTGATGAACCGCTTTGGATCGGACAAGCCCGACACGCGGTTTGCGATGGAGATCAATGACTTTTCGGAAACCTTCGCCAAGTCTGGCTTTAAGGTGTTCGCAGGTGCCGTTTCAAGCGGTGGAGTCGTTAAGGCGATCAACGCCAAGGGCCTCGCCGATCTGACTCAGGGTGAACTCAAGGGCCTCGAAGAAGGCGCAAAGTCACTCGGAGCCAAGGGACTGGCTTTTATCAAGGCCGAAGCGGGGCAGTGGAAGTCACCGATTCTGAAGTTCCTTTCTGACGAGGAACAGCAAGCACTCAAGGAACAACTCGAAGTGGAAGACGGCGACGTAGTCTTCTTCGCTGCGGGAGAGTGGGAGTCTGCTTGCACGATTTTGGGACGTGTCCGGCTCGATGCGGCGAAGCTCTTGGAGAAACGCGGAAAAATCACACGGGATCCCAAGGACTATAAATTCCTCTGGGTGATCGAATTCCCGCTCATGCTCTTCGACGAAGAGGCAGGCCGGTTTGCGGCGGCGCACCATCCATTTACCTCTCCTGTTCCCGAAGACATGGATCTTTTGGATTCAGACCCGAAGGCAGTTCGTGGACAGCACTACGACCTCGTCCTAAACGGTGTAGAGCTCGGGGGTGGAAGCATCCGTATCCACCAACCCGATTTGCAGCAGAAAGTCTTCGAGGACGTCCTGAGTCTGCCGAAAGACGTCGTTCAAGAGCGTTTTGGCTACATGTTGGAAGCGTTTTCCTACGGGGCACCTCCCCATGGTGGGATCGCCTTCGGGTTGGATCGTCTGGTGGCGATATTGGCAAACCGCCCGAGCATCCGCGACGTCATCGCCTTTCCGAAAACCCAGAAAGGCCAGGATCTCATGGCTGGATCACCCTCACCGGCGGGAGACAAGCAGTTGCGCGACCTATTTATCCGCAACGTCGAACCCGTTCGCACAGAGGATTAATGCCAGAATTGTGAATCTTTCGAAATATACTTCCTTTGAGAGTTGACCCATCTGTCGAAGGTTTCCGATAACTAAACGCTTTCCCTTTTTCCACTTCTTGATGAAACTACGAAATCTACTCGTTGCCGCCGGTGTTTTGGCGTGCGGAGCCTCCGCTTCGGCGGCAGACGGCGCCGTTTCTGCACACGCTTATCAAATTGGCGAAATCTTCGGAATTCCGATCACTAATGCGATGGTGACGAGCTGGGGAATTTCAGTGCTTTTGATCATCGTCGTTCGGTTGATGGTCGGCAAAATTTCATTGATCCCATCGAAGGGGCAAGTCGTTATCGAGACTCTCGTCATCGGAGTGCGCGACCTGATTCAGCCGATCGTTGGAAAGCGCATGGTAGGGCCGACATTCTGGCTCCTTGGCGGTCTCTTCACTTTTATTTTGATTTCCAACTGGAGCGGATTGCTTCCGGGTGTGGGTACCATTGGCCACGATACCATGGTCGTCCAATTTGACTCCGTCGAACAACAGGCGGCCTACAACGCACTGCCTGATGATTCGAAAGAGCAGGACGCGATCATCAAAGACCTCCGCAAGGAAGGTCAGGTTCACGATCACTTCCGCTATGTGATTCGGCCTGCGAATGCCGACCTGAATATGACCTTCGCGCTATCCGCGGTGGCTACCGTGGCGTGGTTGTATTTCATCTTTGCCTATGTCGGCCCCAAGGGCGTGATAAAGGATATCTTCGGCAATAAAGCGGATAAGGACAGTGTTCCTCTTCCAGTGTATTTCCTTCTTACCTTTATCTTTATCGGTGTGGGTATGATCGAAATCATCTCGATCCTCTTCCGTCCGGTATCGCTCTCGTTTCGTCTTTTCGGGAACATGTTCGGGGGAGAAAATCTGATCACCAGCATGCACGGGATCTTTGCCTTCATCCTGCCAGTGCCATTCTACTTTCTCGAGGTCATCATTGGATTCGTCCAAGCCCTCGTCTTTACACTCCTCGTGGCTGTGTATATCGGCCTGATCTGTAACCACGGAGAAGAACACGAGCATTAATCTCTTTTACACTTTCTCCGGCGGGACCGGTGCCAGAGGTATCCAATCCTCACCGAGTGCCGGGCGTCGGGAAAAACGCTAACAAATAAACCAATATAGATATGTTGAACATCCTCGCTGAACTCTCAGGTGATCTCGGTGCCGGTCTGACCGCTGCTTTGGGCTGCTTTGCTGCTGCTCTTGGTGTAGCTTTCGTAGGTACGAAGGCTGTTGAGTCTGTCGGTCGTAACCCAGGTGCTGCTACCGCGATTCTCGTTCAGAGCATCATCGGTATGGCGCTCGCGGAAGCGGTTGCCTTCTACTCGCTGTTCTTGTATCAGGGCTAATCCCTGGAATCACACGATTGAATCGAATTTGACGGTCGGGCGTTTCCCTCTGGAGCCGCCCGGCCGTCATCCCTTTTCCTCACATGTTCACCCAAATCCTGACTCAAATCACCCTTGCAGCGGCTCCCGCAGCTGAAGGTGGATCCGGACCCATCCAAACGATTGTCAAGCACTTCGGCTTGGATACCGGCTTTTTCGTCGGGCAGACGATCAACTTTTTGATCGTTGCCGCTCTTCTCTATTTCCTCGCCTTCCGTCCGATCCTTAGGACGGTCTCCGAGCGTCAGACGAAGATCGAGGACGGACTTCGCTACTCGGAAGAGATGAAGGCCAAACTCGCCGACGCGGAGAAGAGTCACGAAGAAACCCTTCGCCAAGCATCCCTGGAAGCGCAAAGCATCCTGAAGGAGGCGAAGACCCAAGCATCGGACTTGATCGATTCGAAGACCGAAGAAGCTCGGACCAAAGCGGAAGACATCATCCGCCGTGGCGAAGAATCATTGGTTGCCGAACGCAAGAAGATGCTGGCCGAGGTTCACGACGAAGTAACCCGCCTCGTGGTTGCCACTACCCGCAAGGTGCTCGATCGCGAGCTATCCGAGAGCGAGAAGTCGACCTTTAGCAATCGCGCTGCCAGCGAGCTTTCCGAATCTCTTCGATAATTAATACGAACCATGCGTAAGAATCCTCGAGCGAGAAAACTGGCCAACCGCCTACTGTCTCTTTGCCGCGACGAAAACGGTCGCATTTCGGCGGAGCGGGTAGACGAGGTCCTGCAGGCTCTCCGGAAGAACCCTCCGAGCGACCATCGCGCCGTTCTGCAGAGTCTTTCCTTCCTAGTCGAGCGCGACTTGGCAGCATCGACTGCACGAGTCACCTCAGGTGGGGAACTCAGTGCGGAGTCGATTGAGCAGATTCGTACGAGTTTTACGCAGAAGTACAACCGTCCCATCGAAGTGGAAAGCAAGTCGGACGATTCCCTCATTGCCGGGACTCGCGTCCAAGTCGGTGACGACGTTTACGAGATTTCCATTCCTTCACGCCTCGCTTCCATTAGCGCGTAAGAACCTTTTGAATTTCATTTTCCCAACTTTCTAAACCCATCATGAGCAGCATTGTCGAACAGATCGAAAAAGAGATTTCCAGCATGGGAACCTCGACTCAGGAGTCGAACGTCGGTTCCGTACTCTCTATCGCCGACGGAGTCGCCCGCGTAAGCGGTCTCTCCAAGGCCATGTACAACGAGATGATTGAATTCCCCGGCGGAATTTACGGCATTGCGTTGAACTTGGAAGAAGACGAGGTCGGTGCGGTTATCCTCGGTGATACCGCAGACATCCGCCAGGGTGACACCGTTAAGACAACGGGACGCCTCCTTTCCGTTCCAGTGGGCAAGGCCCTCTTGGGTCGTGTGGTTGATGCTCTCGGCCAGCCCGTTGATGGCAAGGGTGCGATCGAAGCTGAAGCCACTTACCCGGTTGAGAAGATTGCTCCAGGGATCATCTCCCGTAAGTCTGTCGACCAGCCCCTACAGACAGGGATCATGGCGATTGACTCGATGATTCCCATCGGCCGTGGACAACGTGAGTTGATCATCGGTGACCGCCAGACCGGTAAGACCACCATCGCGATCGATACCATCATCAATCAGGCGAATATCAACCGCGTGGGCATCGAGTCCGGCGACCCTGAGTTCCGCCCGGTTTACTCGATCTACGTCGCGATTGGCCAAAAGAACTCCAACATTGCTCGTACGATCAATGCGTTGGAGAAGGCTGGTGCTCTTGAGTTTACTACGATCGTTACTGCGCCAGCTGGTGACAATCCTGCGAATCAGTACCTCGCTCCTTTCTCCGGTGCTTCCATGGGAGAGTACTTCATGCAGAACGGCATGGACGCGCTCATCGTTTACGATGACCTTTCAAAGCACGCTGTGGCCTACCGCCAAATGTCTCTGATTCTGAAGCGTCCTTCCGGTCGTGAAGCGTATCCTGGTGACGTTTTCTACCTCCACAGCCGGTTGCTCGAGCGTTCCGCTCGTCTGGGACCAGAGTACGGCAACGGTTCGTTGACCGCCCTCCCGATCATTGAAACTCAAGCGGGTGACGTTTCGGCTTACATTCCGACGAACGTGATTTCGATCACCGATGGTCAGGTCTTCCTCGAAACCGACCTCTTCAATCAAGGGATTCGTCCCGCGATTTCGGTGGGTCTGTCCGTTTCCCGGGTGGGTTCTGCCGCGCAGATCAAGGCCGCGAAGAAGGTCGCCGGTAAGGTGAAACTTCAACTGGCGCAGTACCGCGAATTGGCAGCATTTGCGCAGTTCGGTTCCGATCTCGATGCGAAGACCAAGAGCCAGCTCGAACGGGGTGCCCGTTTGGTGGAAGTCTTTAAGCAACCCGCTTTCTCTCCAAAGCCAATTGAAGCGCAAGTCGCGATTCTTTGGGCCGTGGAAAACGCATTCTTCGACGACATCGACGTGGCCAAGGTTCCAGCTGGAACATCGAGCCTCGAAGAATATCTCACCGATCGCAAGGCGGACGTCCTGACTCGGATTCGTACCGAAGCCAATCTTTCCGACGAGATCGTTGCCGATTTGAAGGCAGCCGTCGAAGAGTGGAAGCGTACTTTCGCCTGATCGTATTAACCTCTAGGGATCGTCAACTAAATCGGTATGGCTAACACGCGCGACATCCGCAACCGGATCAAGAGTGTCAAGAACACCGCCCAGATCACTCGGGCGATGCAGCTTGTCGCGGCGTCCAAAATGAAGCGAGCTCAGGATATGGCTGTCAAAAGCCAAGACTATGGCCGGGGGTTACTCTCCGTTCTGGTCAATCTGAGTTCCCGTTTTGAAGAAGAGCAATCCTGGCACCCTTATCTCGAGAAGAGAGAGGTCAAGCGCCGGGGTATTCTTCTCGTCACCTCAGATCGTGGTCTTTGCGGACCTCTCAATTCTAATTTGTTTCGGAAAATCCTCTCTATCGACGAGGACACTCCGATCCGTTGGTTTAATATCGGGCGGAAAGGACGCCAGTTCCTGACCCGAACCAAGAAAGACCTCGCTGCTGACTTTACCGTGAGCGACGATGCGAAGTTTGCCGAGGTTCGCCCGATTATCGCTGCAATGGATGAGCAATTTCGTGCCGGCGGGATCGACACTATCGAAATTCTCAGCCCGAAATTCATCAATACTCTCACTCAGGAACCCCGTTTGACCCCATTGGTCCCACTGACGAGCCTGCGTGAGTTCATTGCTGAACACTCGACTGAGTTTGGCGCTTCCTCCAAAGACGAGCGGGACATGATTTTTGAGCCGAGCCCGGCCGAAGTCGTCTCGCAGATCCTGGATCTCTTCATCCGCAAAGCCATCTACCTTCGTATTCTCGATGCAAAAGCCTCGGAACACAGTGCACGGATGGTGGCCATGAAGTCGGCGACCGACAATGCCAAGAGCTTGGTCGACGATCTCACTCTCGAATACAATAAGGCCAGACAGGCCGCAATCACGCAGGAGATTTTGGAAATCTCAGCTGCAACCTTTTTCAATTAATCGTAGAAATCACTGACCCTCCCATGGAAAATATCGGAAAGATCGTGCAAGTGATCGGCCCCGTCGTCGACGTCAAGTTTGACGAAGAGAATGTGCCGAAGATTTATCAAGCCCTGACCACTTCGTTTGAAGTTGGTGGCGAAAGCCACAAAGTTGTTCTCGAGGTGCAGCAGCACCTTGGTGAGGGAGTGGTTCGAACCGTGGCGATGACGTCCACCGAGGGCCTCGTTCGGGGAATCGACGCTGTCGATACCGGGGACGCCATCACCGTGCCAGTTGGACGCGGGGTTCTAGGCCGTATCTTCAATGTTACTGGTGACCCGGTTGATGAACGTGGAGAGGTTACCTACACCAAGCGTAGCCCCATTCACCGTCTCCCTCCCGCTTTGGTAGACCAAAGCGTCGAGGCGAACATCCTCGAGACTGGAATCAAGGTCATCGACCTGATTTGCCCCTTCATCAAGGGGGGTAAGGTTGGTGCGTTCGGTGGTGCTGGAGTGGGTAAGACCGTCGTCATCATGGAGCTCATCAACAACATCGCGAAAGCGCACGGTGGTTTCTCCGTGTTCTGTGGTGTGGGTGAGCGCTCACGTGAGGGGAATGACCTTTACCACGAAATGTCTGATTCGGGCGTTATCGATCAAGAGAACTTGGCAAACTCCAAGGTGGCTCTCGTGTACGGTCAAATGAATGAGCCCCCCGGTGCTCGTATGCGTGTCGGACTCAGCGGTTTGACCATGGCCGAGTACTTCCGTGATGAAGAGAATCAAGACGTTCTTCTCTTCGTGGATAACATCTTCCGTTTCTCCCAAGCGGGTTCTGAGGTATCGGCTCTTCTCGGTCGCGCCCCATCTGCTGTGGGTTACCAGCCAACTCTTTCGGCTGAAATGGGTAACCTTCAGGAGCGGATCACTTCGACCAAGCAAGGTTCAATCACTTCGTTCCAGGCGGTCTACGTTCCTGCGGATGACTTGACCGACCCTGCTCCGGCAAACACCTTTGCTCACCTCGATTCCACGATCGTTTTGGAACGTCGAATTGCCGAGCTTGGTATCTACCCAGCGGTGGATCCTCTCGCTTCGACTTCAAACGCATTGGATGCCACCATCATCGGTGAGGAGCACTTCCGCGTAGCCCGTGGCGTTCAAGACGTTCTCCAGCGTTACAAGGATCTGCAGGACATCATCGCGATTCTCGGGATTGACGAACTTTCGGACGAGGACAAGAACACTGTTTTCCGCGCTCGTAAGATTCAAAAGTACCTCTCGCAACCGTTCCACGTGGCGGAAGTCTTCACCGGGTTTGCCGGTAAGTACGTTCCTGTCGCCGACACGATTCGTGGGTTCCGTATGATTCTGGATGGTGAACTTGATCATCTCTCCGAGAATGATTTCGCCTATAAGGGTTCGATCGACGAAGTTCTTGAGGCCGCTGAAAAAGCTAAGTAAGATCCTGAACAGGAATACGACTTTATGAAATTGACGATCATCACCCCCGAGAGAACCGCATTTGACGGTGAAGCTGATTCTGTTGTTCTCAATACAGAAGAAGGGGAGATCGGAATCCTTCCGGGGCACCTTCCTTTGGTGACTCTCCTTCGGGCGGGTGACGTACAGGTTGAACACCAGGGAGAAAAGCAATTCCTGGCTGTTGATAAGGGGTTCGCCGAGGTGAGTGACGACCAGATTCGTGTTTTGACCGAAGCGGCGATTGACGTCGAGGAGATCGATCTGGAAGCAGTTGCCAACGCAGAGGAACGCGCCCGTCGCTACCTGACTGAGGCGGAAGGGAAACCTGATCTTGATCCGCATGAGTTGGATCAGATTCAAGGAAGTCTTCGTTTCGCGGTGGCCCAACGACTGGCTAAGGGCCGTCGTTCGGTTCGATAACGATCTTACATCCAAATTTTCAAAGGGCGTACTTCTAGAAGGTGCGCCCTTTTTTGGTGGGCGAAATCCCGTTCGTCTGGATCAGGGTCGGGACTCTCCGGCGTTTACCCGCGGAGGAGAATTACGGCATAGGGGAGGGGCAATTGGGGCGGCTACTTTCGGTTGCCGGAGTACAGTCGTAGTAGGGGGGAGCTCCCCATAACGACTAGTATCGTGCAACGCGGTTTCCTCTTCGGCCACCAAGCGTTCCGGTTATGCCGAGACCGGCTTTGGGACCTCGTTCTTTGGAGATCCCGGGAGCATGGACGCCAGCGGGTCTGCTACTTGCGGACCCAGTCGCCGTTGGTTTTCTGAATCCAGAGGCCCTTTTTGGCCATCTTGGCGACCTGTGCCGCACGTTCCCGTGAGACCTGAAACAAGTCGCTTCCCGTTTTATCGGCGACGAAATTGTAGAGGACGATCCGGTCCCGATTCTCCTGTTGGATGAGGGCAATCTGGGTGCTGTTCAGCGAAGAACGAGCCGCTACAAAGCCTTCGTTGTTCTCGCCGGTAAGCCCGCGGTTCCAGAGATTTTCAATCTCGGGTAGGCGCTGGATAATGCTGTTTTGTGCATCGCGCATATCCTGCGCAGACGGAGCGGCCTGGAGAGAGAAGGCAGCGGTGAGAAATAGGGCAATCGTGAGAAATGGTCGGCGCATGGGAAGTGAAATGGTTGGATTATTTTTCGAGTTGTTCCGCCTTCGCGTCGATCGGGGCGAACACTCTCTCGAGTTCACTTGAAATTTCGGCCCGCTTGCCCATTTCCGCATGGTCGGGACCTTCACTTACTGCCGGATTTTGAGGGCCAGCAGTCTTGCAGGCGCTGAGGAAAAGAAAGGACGTCAAAGCTGCGATTGCGATGAGCGAAGTACGTGAGAATGAGAAATTTCGGGACATGAGAATGTTATCCTGAATCGTTGGGCTTTCGAGCTGATGTTC
>CEOD01005177.1_pt1 | contig 9971 bp, 16 predicted proteins | sample 530341 | NCBI WGS metagenome assembly CEOD01 (sample SAMEA2619950, study PRJEB7988) | marine metagenome | isolation source: saline water (ENVO:00002010), including | reverse complement strand
TGGTGCAGCAGCAACCGTGACTGCACCGTATGGCGTCAGCACCCGCGATGGTGTTGAGCAAATTGACGGTCAATGGTTCACCCGCTTTGTTGCTGGTCCGGTATTTACCGATACCACTGATGACGAAGGCAACGTGACCACTGCTGCTGATAACGAAGCTGCTTATCGCGCTCGTATTGATTCAGAAGTTGCAGAGCGTGTGCGCACTGAACGCAACAAAAAACTTGTTGACACTGACTGGACCCAGTTGGCTGACAGCTCTGCAAACGCCACTGCTTGGGGCACATACAGACAAGCCCTAAGAGATCTGCCTACGTCATCTGGAGACGATTGGCCTCACAACGTGACCTGGCCGACCGAGCCAACTTCATAAGTTGCTGACTACATCTGCGGGGTCGTAGAACAATCGGTAGCGTTGGCGCGTTTAGTCCCTCTTTTCATGAAGGCACTTACCGTTTTCGCTGCTGCTGCTCTGCTGGCCCCTGCAGCCCAGGCTGAAGGCAGCTTCTACGTCAACCCGGAAATCAATTCGTCGAGTGTTGGCACGGATTTTGTCTCTCGCTCGATCGAGACACACGTTGGCTACTCCTATGCCGGTGACGGCTGGAGTGCTGGCGGTCAGCTTGGCCCTGCCTTTATCCAAATCGACGGCGAAGACAGCGAGACCGAGCTGAGTGGCAAGATCTACGGCTCTCTCGACGTGCTCGCTGACGGCAGCCTGTCGGTATATGGCGAGCTGTCCGGCATCACTGGCACTGGTGACTTGAGCACCAACTTCAAAAAAGGCCTGATGTGGAAGTTCTGATGCAGAAGTTCGTCAACGTCATCGGGTGCGTCGGGTTTGCGCTTGCTTGCACAAACACGGTGGTCGGCTTGGTCTTTTTTAAGAGCTTGCCGTCAACGCTCAACAGCGTGAAATCCCAGATGCTGGAAAAGGTTGCGGACATGCACACAGTCATGCCTCCAATGCCCACTGTGACTGGCCCTGCCATCCCGACGTTACGTCCTTGATTTGCAGGACATACCTGACATAGGTATCAGGGACATAGGGATTCGGCAGATTCCTGATGCGCGGGTAGTGCTTCCCCCGGTACTACCTGCTCATCCCCCTGTCACTGCACCCATAGGCTTTCCGGTCGTTGAAGTGCCGGGGTGTGTTGAGTCTCGCCGCGATGCAGCTGGTGATCCTGTCGTCTATGGGGAGGATCCCCGCGGGAATGTCGTGCTGTGCGATGGCACGATGCCGTCGTATGACCCGCTGACGTTTACTCCTGGCACGCTGCAATACAGCAGGACTAAACCGCCAAGAGTTAATCCACAAAAAAAGCCGGCTGCCCTTGGCAAACAGCCGGCCACCCACTCTTCCAAAGGCAATCAGCCCACTTCAAACGTAGCCACGAAATTGCCGTGCCCTCCGGCCGACAGTATCCCTACAGGATCGAAGAACAAACAACAGACTGCGATCATCACGGGGTACGAAATAGTCGACGGCAAGTGCATCGCAATCCTTAAGCCATTGCCATTGCCGGAAGTGGTTGGCAATTACCTGCCGGGCCTTCCTGTGGTGATGACGACTGCTTCCATCGCAGCAGTTGCCACAACGGCAGCGGTGTTCTCGAAACCGTTGGGTGACATCTTGCTGAAACTCGTGAAACCAGTCGTCAAAAAGATTTTGAAGAAAATCCTCAAGCGTCGTTCGGCAAAACCAGAGAGTTTGCGAGAACGCCGCTTGGCCCAGCGTGATCGCAACAGAGCCCTTATGGCTTTGCGTCGTTTGAAGTCATGAGCTTGTGAGTGTGCTGCTCAACAGGAGCAGGTGCCACGACGATGTCCTTGCAGATGTCTACGAACGGACTCCACGGTGCAAAGGTGATGCCAGATTTTTTTTGCAGCCCGCATTGCTTTTGTCGTTTGAGTTCATAGTTCAACCTCTGCGCCTCAAGGTTCATCTGCATCAACTTGATCTGCTTTTCAGCCGCTTGCAGACACAGCCGCTGAGCACGGCGGTCGAGCGGGATTGTGATCTGTGCGGTGATGCCTGCGTTCAACGACGTGTTGTTCTTCTGGCCAGTCCTGACCGGCTTGTAATACAAAATCTTGCCTGGCTCATCGACCTGGCCGTCCGGTATCGGGTTGCCCTCTGGGTCGTAGGCGCCCACTAGGTCGAGGTCGCTGTAAACGGGGTCGTCGTAGTACGACTCGTATGGGGTCGCGAACCCGTATGTCGACGACACAAACGGATTGATCGTCAGAGTCGACGAAGGGCAGTTTGTCCCTGATGAAAAGTTGTATCGCATCGTCGAGCTGGGCACGACTTGCACCGCCTGATTGGTGACTGACCCTGAGCTATTCGCTACCGGCGCTGCGGTCGATGACATCTGCGCATGAGCCGGCGAGCAGCACAACGCCAGCAACAGTGCTGCCCGCTTCATTGGGTAAAGATCGACAAACTGTCCTGAATCGTCTCGCTGTCTGTCTCGCGGATGATGTGGGTGTGGTTCGACAGGCCGGGGCCGTAGTACCGCTCGAAGTAATCGAAGGGCGCACCTTCGTTGACGACAGAGAAGTTGGGCTTGTTGCCAAGGTTGAGCTGGCTCTGCCCGCTGGTTACGCCGTTGATGGTCTGGCTGTTGGTGTTGCCGCTAAACGTCAGGCTGCCTTCAGGCTTTACGTTCGTGCCCCCGACAGCCCACTCGTACCCAGTGTTGTACTCGTAGCTGTTGATCGTCTCCAGCAACTTGGTCTTGGTGGTCGTGGTTGACTTCAATGTCCCTGACTGGAACGACGGCACGATGGGCACCGCGCCAGCTGGCCCTGCCAACAGCAGCAGAACTAGCAGCAGTTTCATTGCAGCTCAAGCGACACCGATGTTTGCGCCTGGGCCGTAGTGCCAGCCCCGCCTGCTGTGATGGACAGCGCATGGTCACTGGCCACGGTGCCCGCGAGAGACCCAGCCACACCGCCCGACGAGGTGACCGTGTTGCCCCAAGCCGGGAGGCTGGCCGCCACGCCTGAGCTGACTGACGTTGAAGTGCCAACGTCGTCGCCTTCAATAAACGACTCGCTGAAGGAGAACGCGTCACCAGTAGTGGTGATGGTGGCTTCTGTGGGGCTGTAGCCAACAGCCGTGCCAGAAGACAGCGCGCCCAACCCGCCAATAGCGCCTGTCGCATCTCCGACCTTCGGGGTCACGTTCGTACCGCTCACCGAATAGACAGAAGGAACTCGCGTTGCGTTGGCGGCCGCGGCGTCAACAGTTAGTGCCACCGATGAGGTTATGCGGTGTGCAATGTCTGCTGTGGCTGGCGTTGCTGTTGCCAATGTGATGCCTACTACAAGTGCGATCCGTTTCATTTGGTCGTCGATGTTGTAGAGGTTGAACCTAATTTAGGCTCGTCTTTTTTCTTATTGCCATTCTTGCCAACGGCTACGCCGTACTGGCTAAGCACCGCGGTCAGCAAACTGGCAGAGAAAGTTGGATCCATGGCTTTGAACTGACCGAGGTAGCTCATGCTCAGGCAAACCAATGCCCAGGCCAAAACAATCAGCCGTACAAAGTCCGCAAGCCAGCCATGTTGATCCGAATCTTCGTGCTGCTCAGCCATGAATTGCGTGCAGATGGCTAAATACTACGGTTGCCGACTTGCAGAAACCACTCCATAACAAGGGCAGCCGGCTTCGTGCCTGTGCAGCAAATCAAAACCTCGATCGAGCTGGAGCTGCGCAAGGAAATAACGCTGCGCAAAATCCAGGAGCTTTACGAGGCTGGCGAATGGGATGAATTGACAGAGCTGTCAGAGATCCTTGTCTCTGCCTGGATTCAGCAGTGCGTTGTCAGCGATTGGCTTGCTAGCGAAGCTGGAGTTGCTCTTGCAACTAAGCCAAATGAGTTTCCTCGCTGAGCCCTGGTTCTGGATTGTCGTCACTGCTGCCAGTGAAATCATCGGCATGTCAAAGCTGAAGGACAACAGTGTCATCCAGCTGGTGTTCCATGCGCTTGAAAGCTTGAAGCCAAAGAAGCAGACCTAAGCCTTTTTGGCGGTGCGCTTGCTCATGCGAAATGCCTTCTCAGTAGGCGCACCTTTGCTGCCTGGCTTGCGCATCTTTTCACCACTGCCCGCAGCGATCCTGCGCCTCTTCCTATGGATGTTCATGTACAAGCCCGGACGTCCAGCCATTAGTAACCCTTCTTCCCGCCGGACCCTTTGCCGCCTTTGCCGCCTTTCTTCATGGGACTAGGAAAGCTGCAATCAGCTTACGGCAGATGCGTTGCTCTACAAGGCCGTAGACGGGGACTTATACGGCAGCTCTGCACCCGTGCCGATGCCCCGTTGTTACTCAGGCGGCTGCCATAGCAGCGGACGCTCGTTGTCCAGGTCGTACTCGCCAACCCTCAGTATTCGGGCGCAACGTGCCATCTGCAAGGCGTACTCCCTGCTGAGGTGTTTCTTTTCGTAGGCCTGCAATGTCGCAGCCCACATCTCCTCAGCCGTCTTGGCGTTCTTAAGGATGTCGGCCGCACGTTTCGGGCCAACGCCAGGACAGCCGGGGTAGCCATCGCTGGCGTCACCACTCAACACCTGCATGTAAAAAGCGTGGTCGGCTTCGTACTGGCTGATGTCGATCAACCCACCGCGCTCGATGTGTACGCCGGGGATGGTCTTGAGATCTTTGTCCAGGCTGGCAATCACGTCGCCAAGGTTGGAATCAGCGTTGATGCCAATGACGTCGTCGCCTTCAACCCCCTCATAAATCTGTGTGATCCAGTTGTCGCGGATCCACATGTAAAAATCTTTGAGCCCAGCCGGTTTGCGGTACTTCACCCGGTTGGATTTGTACTGCGGGAACACGCTGTAGCGGAAGTTGGACGTTGACCCGAACGCCAGCACCAGGGCGTGGTCCGGCGCAATGTCGGCAAGCTCCTCCATGGCTTTTGTAAAAGCCTCCTTTGCTCGGTGATGGTCAACGACATACGTCCACATGCCGTTCGGCCACTGCGTCTCGTATTCGTGCTGCGCCATGGCCCGGTAGCCATAGCCTTCAGCATCAACCCACATAGTTGGCATCAGTTCAGCCCCCGCACAGTGCTTTCGGGCCAACGTGACTTGGCTTTTGCTCTCGCCTCTTCCATGTTTTTGGCGGTAACGGTCCACTTCATCTGGCTGTGAGCGCCAGGCAGATGCACGAGCACGGTGATCTCCTGCTCCTTTTTCTTTTTCTTGGCCATCACTGATCCTCCATTTCGAGGATGTGATAGATCGCCCTCATGTAGCCGTCGTACCAGTGAGATAGCAGTCGATCGTCTGCATCAAAGGCAGCGTTGTAGCGATGCTCTGCGTCAAGCAGCAGGCCTTTGACGGCCTTGCGATCGACGTCGAGCTTGTCACTCTGCATCGCGGATTTGGATGTTGCGGAGGTCATAGACGCGGGTAGTTCGATTGTTTGCGCCTTGCGACCAAACGACTGAACAACTGACCTCGGTGGTGTGTGAGACATGTGCTTTTTTCCAGCCATCGCCGGAGTAGAAGTGAACGGGTTTGCCACGGACGAGCTGTGACCAGCTCAGAACTGGGCGTCCGGGTCTTGCCATTTCTGTTCGAGTGATTGGGTTTCCTCGTCGAACCGGAAAGAGCCTGAATATCCCTGCCTGCCCAGCATCCGGTTCTTCAGGCAGTAGCTGTGCGTGAGGTCAGTTCCTCGCCGTCTAGACAGGCTCCAAATCGTGTCGGCTAGTTGGCAAATTGAGTGGCTGCCGCGGATGTCATGGAGTTCAGGGACGCCTCCGTCCTCCATGTTTTTGAACTGACTGCTGTTGCGGTTGAGGTGGCTGATGGCAAACACTGTGCAGTTGGTAGCTGCGATAAACGACCTGATCTTTGTGACCAGGGCGTCGAGCTGCCGCGTGTCCTGAGCCAGGCCAGAGCCAACAATTGTGAGGTGGTCGAGGTAGATGTGCTGGCAACCCAGCGACCTGACCATGTAGCTCATGCGGTTGAGGATGACCTGCTCGTCAAGCGACCCGAAGTGGTCGAACAGCTCAAGGTTTCCTGAGCCGGTGACGAACTTGTCTGCCTGCGCGACTTCCTCTAACTGCTCGTTCGTCAGCCCGCTGTAGGACTGCCGAGCGTGCAGTTGGACGCCTGCCTGTGCGCCGACGAAGCGGAACACGGCTTCCTCTGCTGTCTCCTCAAGGCCTATCCAACCGACCTTGATCCCACGGCTCATGTCGTGCAGCGCCAACGCCCTAGCAAACGTCGACTTGCCCACCCCACTGCCGGCAATCAGCACGATCAACTGGTTGGCATAGAAGGGTGTCTTCTTGTTCCAGTAGGTGAACGCGCAGTTAGTAGCCCTGCACTCCCGCGGCTTGGTGGCAATGCCGGCGTAGGCCGACGCTGGCCTGATGCCATCGGGCCGCAGTTCTTTTGCGGCATACACCGCTTCCTTGACTGCCTGGCTGCCCAGCTCGGTCAATGTTTCGTTGGCGTCCTTGCGGCTAAACACCACACGACGCACCTGACCTGGCTCGAACAGCGTGATCAGTTCCTTGGCAGCAGCGTCACCTGGCTCGTCGTTATCGGTGGCGATGTAGACGACCTTGAATTGGTTGAACTGATCAAGGTGTTTCTTGACCCAGTTGGCTGCTGACTGCGCGCCGTTCGGCACCGACACGCCAACCACCTTTGAGTTGGTGGCGGCGTAGATGCTCGGCGCATCAAACTCACCCTCTGTAATGGCGACGGCGTCCTGCCGTTCGGGGTTGGCCAGGTGCCAGCCAAAGCCAACAACCTCCTTTGCGTTGCCCTGCCAGCTGATGCGCTTCTGATCGTCGCGCCACTTGCGAGCAATGACCTTGCCCGAACGGTCGCGATAGTCAAAGGCAACGCCCTTTGTTGTCTGGCCAATGCCGTACTGCTCAAGAACGCGCGGCGGCAGACCACGCAAGCCCTCTGATTTGTAGGCGGTAAATGCGACAGGGGTCATTGGCGAAACAGGCGGCGATCTGGGGCTGTCTTTCTTTTGCTTGTCTGTGAACTGCGTGTCCTTGCCACAGACGAAGCAGTGCGTGTGGTCCGTGTAAATCGCGAGACCATCACTGCTGTCACAAGCATCACAGGGGCCGTGACGTAAAAAGCGAGATTCACTCACTGACCTCCACCGCCAAACGTGGTGTGAAGGAAGCGACGTTGCTGTCACGATCGACAACCCAGCCGCGGTGATTGCCGGCGTAAACCGCCAGGCAAACCTCCCCTGTCGTGGTGTTTTCGTGTGAGTGGTAGTCAAAGCCGCAGTTACGGCAACAGTGCTTGCGCTGCCTAAGGTTTCCGTCCTTTGGCATGGACGACAGGATGCGGCTTTTTGTGTGCCCGCATTGAGGACACACCTGTTCTGAGGCTGTTCTCATGGCCAGATGATTTTGATGATGATGCGTGCGTCCTTCGTCGACGCTTTGACGTGGCGGACGTGGACGTTGTCGATGTTCGAGACCCGGTCGTCTACCCACACAAGGTCATTGCCCGCGTCCATGAGCCCGCCTAACAGATTGTCCAGATCTCCGCGGCGTGGGCCGTAGAACGTCACTCCCATCCAGTGGATGTAGTCGAGTGGTTCGTCGACCCATTGCTCTGCCAGCTGGGCTCGGCAGTCCTTCATCCACGCCTTGTATTCCTTTGGCATGTAGGGGCGTGTCTGCCCCATGAACGACCGTGGCCGAGCCTTCGAGCGCGGCTCAATCTTCAGTCGTAAGTCCCGGCGCTTCATTAAATACGTTGTCGCTATCAACGAAGCCGCCAGGAACTGGAGTGAAGGCACTAACTGCCGGAGTCTTGTCAGCCTCATACGCCAGATACTCAACGACTTGGACTTGCCGGGGCTGGAACGTCATGCCTGCACCCGTGGAGCCTTTCCAGGCGTAGATGTCAAAAGCAACGACAATCTTTGACCCGTTGCCGATCATCTTTTGCGGATTCCAAGGGTTGTTGTTGCTGTCAAAAACAACAGGGCCCTCGCTCTTGCTGCCGTCCTTGCGCTCGAACTCAGGCAACTTGAACGAAGCAACGCTTAGCTCGCGCGGCTTTTCCTTGTCGGGCTTTACCGGAATCCAGTTGTTTGATTTTTTGGCCGACTCTCCGTGCAGCTCACTGAACTTGCCTTCCATGGCCTCAATCCACGCGATGTGATCGGGGTCATTGTTTTTCAGCACCAGCTCGACACTCCATGTCGGGCGTTTGGTCGGGTCAAATTTGTTTTCGCGCGCTTCGCCAAGCAGCTTGCACCAGCGGCACTCAGCCAGGGGTGTCATCAGCAGTTGCGGCATGTGGTCGTGGTCCTTTTGATGGGCCTGCGAAAGGTAACGCGCATTGCTCTACATGTCTGTAGATATAGATCAGTCTCATGAGTATAAATACGAGTTTGAACCAATCAGGCCATCCGGCAACGTGCCCACAAGCGGTGGCGCAGGCAGCGACAACCCTGATGACAGCTGAAATTCCTCGTGCGCCACTGCCAGCCAGTTGACCCGGTTGAACGACGCAAAGCCATCGAGCAGGTTTGTATGTAGAAACGTGGCGTGGTCTATGCGCGTTGCAAAACAATCGTGATTGGACAGCACGGGCACGCCATGCACTGCGCAGGTGTAGATGATCTGGTGCGCAAGGGCTGCATCAATGCCATGCGTGAAGTCCGCGCCGATGCCCTTGTTGGCCTGCGTGGCTGAGTAACCAGCGTCAGCTGGCTGATCTTGCAGCGTCAGGTTCATGCGTTTGCCGAACAGGTACGTCTGCACAACGCGTTTCTTTGGCACGCGATCGGCCTTGCGCATCGGCCAGTTCATGCCTGTCGTCCACTCCAACGGGTAGCCGGCGGTCATCACCTTGCGGCACACCTTGCGCAGCCATGCCTTCACTTCCAAGCAGGGGCCGACGACGGTCTTCAGCTCAGCCCACATGTGACTGGCGAGGTACTTAGCCGGCACCGCTACCTGCAGGGCGTACTCGTCGAGCGGGACGTAGCCGAGGTGCATGTCCAGCGCATCCACCAGCCCGTCGCACAGGCTCATGTAGCTGCCGCCGTAGGGCGCAGCCAGCACCGGCCCCTTCACCAGCTTGCGATCGATGCCACGACGCAGCCACACCTCTGCCAGCGCCTTCTGCTTGTCGTCGCCCAGCTGCAGGTCATGGCCCAGCCTCATGCACACCCGCTCTGCAATGTGTGAGTACAGATCGCGCGGCGTCTTGCCGATCACGTTGCACATGCGTGCGACCTTTGCGTCACGCACCAACGTCGACAGGATTCCGCAGCCGCTGGTTGTTTGATCCAGCCTGATCGGCACGCCTGTGCGGCCTGTGTCCAGCGCCTCCTGCAGGGCGCGGCACATTTGCAGGAACTGCCACGGGTCTGACGCATCACGCCACAGCTCAAGCTTGCCCAGCGGGTCAGCCGCAGCTGCGAGCATCCGTTGCTTGTTCTTTTCGCCCCACTTCTGGCGCACTGCCCAGTGGTCACGGCTCATGCCGTAGTGGCCAGCTGCTGCTTTGAACAGCCATGCCATGCCGTCGTCTGTGACCTCGCCCTTTCGTGCGAAAGACAGACATGCCTTCTCGTAGTCAGGGCCCTGGTGCGTGACGTGCTTGTTGCCGCAGTACAGCCTGCCCCTGCTGTCAGCGTGGACTGGTTGCCACACAGTCCTGCCGGCCAACTCTTCTGCGGTCTGCAGTGACCGCTCGATGCGCACCCTGCGTGGCCTGTTCTGCTCACGGTCACGGTGTGCCATCGCTGCCATGCGGTTCCGTGCCCGCAGGTCTGCCTTGCTGGGGTCATTGCCCAGGCGTTCCGGCACCTCCATTGGTGCGCGTGCGCAGGGGAACAAGCCAGCGATGCCTGCCTCCCATGCCGTGCGCTGCAGCTGGGGCATGTCCCTGTCCACTAGCAGCGGCTCGTTCTGCATGTGCGTGGCCGCGGCGAACTGCATT
>CEOD01020869.1_pt1 | contig 10032 bp, 4 predicted proteins | sample 530341 | NCBI WGS metagenome assembly CEOD01 (sample SAMEA2619950, study PRJEB7988) | marine metagenome | isolation source: saline water (ENVO:00002010), including | reverse complement strand
GCTTCATTCATACTAATGCCAACTCTAGATTGTAAGTAAGATGTTTGTTCTAAATGAGCCACTTTAGATACTCCGGTTATTCTAGTTCCTACCATACCTGCTACTGCTTTTGCGCCTTCTCCTCCTTTTATGGTAAAGTTGTTAAAAAATATAGGCTTAAAATTTTGTAATATTTGCCCAAATAATGAATGTCTAATTCTATGCTCGCTTGTGACCGCAGCCCCGCTATGGTCTATTCCTACTACTTGTCTTTTAACATAAGCGTAAGGTTCTGTACCGTCTCCCGACTCGGCGGATATGTTTCTAGATGCCATATATTCCATAAATAGAGGGAATGGAGCATTAGTTCCATATTCTCCTCTAGTGCTAACATCACTATTAGCCGAATCGTTAGCAATCATAAATATATTTGGCCTATATCCAAAGTTAATAGGTAGCCACAAATTAACATCTGTTTCTCCATTTCCTATCCCAAATGCTGAACTTTCAGCAGATTGTGTCATAAAAGGACTAAATGTTCTTTTTTTACCATGTATTAATTCGCCTACTTCCGTATGATAATCAATATTAGTATGGCTAGCATTATCTCCTCCAAAACCTGCATCATCATCTCCTCTAAGTGAGTTTACATGATTAGTATATTCGGCTGCGCTAGAAGATTCACCATCATTGTCTTTTTCTGCAATACCTCTCATAACTGCACTTTTTAGTAGATGAATGCTAAAATCAATATTTCTAAAATCCCCAATTTCTCCCATTCCTTGTAGATAAGAATATCCGGTAGCATTACTTGAACTAGCAATATTTTGTGTTTCTACTGGTATGTAATATAATGGATATTGCCTAGATTCAGTAGGAACGCTACCGCTTCTATTAACTTGATAGTCAAAATAATCCACGCTAACTCCACTAGCATTAACTGTTGTTTTAACGGGTGCTGATGTTAATACAATAGTATTAGTTCCAATGGATGAAACTACTCCTATATATCTTCCTTCCTTATCGCATATAATATCACCGGCAGTTCCTCCCGACCAATTTCCACTTAGGTTAAGAGTGTTTGTTGATATACTATTGATGTGAAGCCCTATATCTCCTGAACCGCTTTCTACAACCCTTTTCATGTGAGTAAATGGATAGATAGTTTGTGGGATTGTTATATTTTTAGAAGGAGGATTTTCGGGGTCTATTTGGTTAAAACAAAAATCATAAACAACTTCTGTAAGTCTCATAATGCTAAATCTTCTTAGGTTTCTAATTTCTTTACCTGTCACGGAAGTAATTATAGAAGAAGAGTATTGATTGTCCAGTCTTGTTATAGAACTAGATTCCCCAATAAAACCAAGTGCATCTTTTGGTTCTCTATAATCACTAGTAGTTGTGTCTTTTAAAAACATAATACTGTATTTGGTTAAGTCTCTATCCTTTCCTGCATACATTAGGCTATCTTTTCTTGTTGAGGAATATGGCAATAAATCACTATTTGAGAATAAAAACATTCTAGCCACTTTAGGGTCTATGTGTCCAAATCTATCTTTAACTAAAAAAGGCGTATGTAGTTTAGTCGAACTTACTGTTTGAGTTTCTGTTACGGGTGTTGGTGGTAATAAAACAATAGGGTAAGAACCGGAATGAAAGCCATCCATGTCATAGGTATATTCATTAGAACTTTCTATTGGGTGAGTGCTATGTTTTTCTAAAGTAGTCATGTCAAAAAACTTACTTCCTGTACTTGGCAATAAGCCTCTAGATTCGGGGATTCTCTTATAATCAAATTGGAAAAATTTTGTTGTCACTCCACTAGCACTAGCAGTAGCATTGTTTGTTAATATTACTTCATGGGTTTCAGTACTTCCCGAAGAAACTCCCACTAGGGATTCTACAAAGGTGTTAGCAGGAACTCCACTAGCCACTATTTTTTGTCCAACTCTAGGAAAAGAAAGTGCTTCTATCCCTCCATAAGAACTTGATTTTAAATTATGTTCTATGAAAGGTGAACCATCAAAAGTTTCTATTTGGCTAAACCCTACAAAAGAAAGCCCCATAATATCTGTGCCTATAATATTAGTTTGTTCTATTCCATCAATATAATGACCCGCATTAAACCTGTATGAACTAGCGTAGTAAGGTATTTTGCTTTTTGTTTCTGTATAATATTGTTCAGTTGAGCCTAAAATCTTAGGAAGGATTGTATTTATATTCCCTTTTTCTATATTTAATAGTCTATATAGGGGTGTTCCAAAAACTTCTTGAGAAGACTTAGGCATTTCATCTGCTTGTGTTGTAGAACCGTCATAATAGTGCGCCCTTCTAGATACATTAGAACCACCTTGATAGTGAAGATGGAAGGGTTGTGAGGTCACTATTGGATAATTTAACAATGATGTTTTATTATAAGTATTTCCGGTTTGTAGTTTAGGATGAATGAGGCCAATTGTTTTAGCACCATGTAAGTGCGCTCCATTTAATAAACTTAATTCATGCGTTAATTTAGAACTTTCTTTTGTTTCTTTTGTTGCTTTAGATAATATAGAAACATCTTCCTTTGCATGTCCATTCAACTTATCAATTTGCATACCTGCCTTAAATTTAAAAAGAATAGAAGAAGTTTGACTACTAGTAGCACTTGCACTAATGGTTATTTTAGCAGTGTCTACTATTTCAGTAATGGTTGTCCCGCTTGTTATCCCTGTTCCCGAAAGTTCCATCCCCACAAATAGATTATCAGTCGAAGGAGTTTCTAAAATAGTGCTTCCCGAAACACAAACACAATCTAAAGTAAATAAGCCCACTCTTCTATCTAAGTAAATTTGAGTGTTAGTTGATTTAACTACTTGAACTACATTTGCTAAAAATTTACCATTAATGTAAATAGGTTTATTGTGTAGGTTTCTATTTCCTCTAAGTTGATTCATACTTGATAAAGCAGTATCAGCATCTACCTCTATATATCTTTGAACAGAAGTAGCATCCGCAACTATTCTTCCTAGATTAGTTCCCGAATAACTAGTATCATTAGTATTGGCATAATTTATATCTACTCTTCCTAAAGTCAATGGCATGTAAGGGGCTATTACTATATCAGTTCCGTTGTCTTTAGAGGTAGTTGAAATAACTTCAAAATCCATCAAAGTATTAACTGTATCAAAGGTAGAACTCTCTAATGTGCTTTGAAAGTGAGGGTCACTCTTCATTCTTTTTACTTCGTTTATATTATAGCCCAAAGCATTTTCATTAGTGCTATGGCTAGTTCCTACTAAGTCTGTTGTCTCCGCACCCGTAGAATCTATTTGTGTTCCCGATTTAAAGAATAGCCCTTTGCTAGAAGCACCACTTAAACTAGTAGAAGACTCAATATAAGGATTAGTGGCAAGTGCTTTATTGAATACAAAGTTATGATTTGCTTCTTTATAGCCTGTTAAAGTAGTTCCTTCTGCTCTAGGAAAATCAACTAAGGTAAAACTAGTTCCAGTTGTTCCTGAAGATATTTCTCCCACATAACTCATCATTCCTGTGTCGTATTTTATGTGTATTTTATCTCCTGTTGCTAAAGTTATGCTTGTTGAAGCAGTTAGTGTCTTACTACCAAAAGTGCAAGTAAAATTAGCCCCCGCAGTTGTTAATTTATTATACGGGCTTTGTGTTGAGTAAATAATATCTTCCGAGAACAAAGCATTCTTGTTTATTATAGGGGAAATTAATTTTCTTATGTTGCTCCTACCTACGAGTTTAGTTTGCGTTAAGCCATCTTCTTTATATTCCTCTAACTTTTCAACAACACCATCGAATTTTTCAAGAGTAATAGCATATTGTCCTTGCATATAATCTAATAGATTTCCCCCATTTATGTTATATGGATTACTTAAAGAACTTTGAAGTATGGAATTATAGGGGTTATTAGCAAAACTTAAAGTCAATAATTTCTTTTCTCTATCTATACTTGTAACATCGACATATAAAAATGAAAAATCTTTGGAAAGTAGTTTTATGTGTATTTCTCCATGTCTATCATTAACCCCTATAAAATCAGTAAATAAAGTCTTATCTAATCTATTGTATGCTCTCCTTTGTATTTCTGCCCCTATAAAACTTGAAAAATTAACTGCCCCTGTGCTTGTTTGTTGATTACTATTAGTTCCTAATGTAGTTGAATCATCTACTGAATAAGAATTAGCAAAACCAATACCTTGTGTATTTGAACTAAATGTACCTATGTGACTAACATGGACAATATCGCTATGAGTAGAAGTCGTAGGATTGAATATCCTAACTTCGTCACCTACATTCAAGTAATTATTTAAATCGTGTTCTGTATTTAAAATGGCCTCATGCAAAGGAAAACTACCATCGCTATCAATGGAAGTAATAGTTGCACTAATCGATTTAAATTCATTCATGTCTCCTTTGAATGCTTGCTTTCTAACTCTAATAGATTCTCCTTCTTTTATTTTCTTTGGTAGTATTCTGTAAGGGTCTGCTATTTTTACTTCCGCAATACTGCCCTTCTTACCAAAGGATTCATTGACAAAACAATCTAATACATTATAAGATAGATTTGCTTTATCTTTAGAATAAGCATAAGAAACATACCTATATTCGCCATTGTAGTCTTGACTTGCAGTATCAGTTATTGTATCGTTATCATCTCTTCTAGCATTAGTAAAACAAGCGTCGTTTGTAAAAGGAGTATAGTCTAAAATTGTATTGCCTTCATTACTTGTATGAGTGGTTGGATTATCTTGTTCTTTTAGTTTATCAATTAACTTTGTTTTGAGAGTAAATCTGCTATAATCAATTATAGTAGTTCCAAAGTCTGCTTTTGTTGTAAAGTGACTATCTATTGCTAATGTTTCAGTAGCATTAGCAACATAATCTCCTTCTTTAAACATAATAGTATGCTTTCTATCGTGATTTAATTCATCTTTTTTATCTAAGTAGTCATTAAAGAAATAGAATAAAGGTCTAGCACAATGTATTTCATAAGTAGGAGCATTTATTATACCTGCTCCTATTACTAGTGGGTGATTACTAGTAGGTATAGGATAAGAAAATAACCTAAACTTAGAACCATTAGCAATCTCATTTCCTAGTTTTGGCTCAAATTCAAAAGCATCTCCTTCTATATCTTCTGTTAATTTTTCTGTTACTCTAACAAAATGATGTTTTGAAAAATCATCGGAGTGAATCATGGCAAATAAATAATGAGTGTTTTCATTCCATCCATTTATTCTAACTCCTGTTTCATTAGTGTTATCGAAACACTTTATTTTAAATCCATCAGTAGTTGCTAGATTAGAATACTCTAAACCCAAGACTACTGTTTGACTGCTTGCAGTAGTGCCTGTCGCTATCTTAGAAATTGTGAATGTTGTTGAAGAAAGAATGTTATCAATTATGGTATTATCTTGTAATTTAGAGTGATGGATGCTTTGTCCAACATATAAATCATCGGTGTTTCCACTAGATAAAGTGATTAGAGAACTGCTTTGTGTAATAGTGCAATTACCTAAAGTGCTTCTGCCTAATGGAGTTAATATAACGCTTCCTGTGCTTTCGGGAGTGATTGCTATGTTTAATCTACTAGTAGTCGTTGATGAATCGAAAACATATAGCATAGGATTAGTAGGGCAACTATATGCGGTTTTAGTAAAGGTAAAAGACCTACTAGTAGTTATTGAATCATTAGAATTTTTATTCATTGTTGCCGTATTAGCCCCACTATTAATAGAAGTAATTATGCTCCCATCGGCTATTCCTGTTCCCGAAACTTTCATCCCAACAAATAAATTTGTAGTGGTTAAATTGCTAATAACCGCACTACCTGTTCCGGCAGTAGTTCCTGTTAAAACAACAGTATTAGGATTAGAAGAGATAGCCACTATTTCAGTCATTCATCCACTTCCTCAAATCTAAAATAAAATAGAGTGTCTTTCAAATTAGGAAGTAGGTTGTTAATTAAAAACTTCTTTCTAATTGTTGAAGTCATGCACATTTCATGTAGTTCCCCCATAAATTGTTTATTAGCAGTAGCACTATCCTCTCCTATTCCTTGATTGTTATTAGCCCCGATAAATAAATCTTCCTCGGCCATAGTAAAATCACTACTAGCCCCGACACTTACGCTCTTTTGTAGTGTTCCATTTAAGTATATATTAAGAGTTTTTCCTATATCATTGTATGAACAAGCAATATGAAATTGGTCGTTAATATAGATTGGTTGTTGTGTATTTTTAATATATATGTTTGTATTGTTGGCAATTAATGATGTTCCATCATCAAAATTAGCAACTAGTTCAACCCTAATATCATCAACTACAGTTTGTATTATTCCTAAAGAAGTGAAATTGAATCCCTTTCTAATGAATATTTCTTGCCCTACTTGTAATTTAGCAGTTGAGGCTACGGGTATTTGATTGGTTGGTAAACTAGGAGAACTTGTGTCTAAACTAGTCGCTACGATATATTCTTGTAGTCCTTTTTTATTAATACCATCTAGCGTTTCTGCTCCGATTCTATTAATGCCCTTATCGTTAGAGACTTGGCTATGAAGCCCTATATTTGTAAAATGATTCATTTCGGCTTTGGAAACAATTACTGCATTGTCTGTTATAGCGGTATAATCAGTTCCTCCTATTTTTACTCCCGCTTTTATTTTATATTCGGCAGGTTGGTTAGTATTTGTTGAAGTGGCGTTGACTAAAGATAAGTAAAAGTTAGTGCTTGAAAATATTCTCATTTCGTGAGTTAGCCTAGCACTTTGAGTTAAGTAGTCTTCGCTTTGAAAGTTAGCACTATCAGCATCACTTTGTATAACACTAGGCATTACTTTTTGTGATGCAATAGCAGTAGGTTTTTCAAAAACAAAAGTCCTGTCAGCCGTAGTATCAGTAGTGGCATCATTATCTATATCAATACTAGTACCATTAGTATTTATTTCTACTATTTTACTTCCTGTTGGTATTCCATCACCGCTTACTGTCATACCTGCTACTAAAGTGCTAGTGCTAGTAAAACCATCTATGTATTTTTTATTTGTTGCGGAGGCATTAGTAGTGCAAGAAAGAGTTTGAGTCGCACCATCAGCAAGACTCATTCCATTTATGTCATAAGGAGTCACAATACTCTCAAATGTAAATGAACCCCTATGCGCCCATATACCATAATTGATACCATCGGCGGAAGATGGAACATTATCGCTATAATCTATTTTAATATGAGCATTACACATGACGGGGAATACTAGTCCCCTTTGTTTACCCACCAAAATATCATACATGCTATCACCTATGGAACAATAACCGCAGTTTCAAATTCTAAACTAAAAGATAATTCATAGGTTTCTCCGCTTATATCGCAACTAAAACTTCTAATGAATCCTGTTAATCCTGTGTCTGTATCTTTGTCGGGGAATGAAGATATTTTTGCAGGAACTCCTAAATTATCTAATTCATCATTGTCTCCTCTTGAAGCAAATGTAAAAGGGATATTTCTTCCATTTTCTCTAGTGCTATTATCATCTACCGTAACAGTCCAAGTTCCACCATTGGCTTCACAATCCGTCTTATTGAAATACGCTGAATTACTACAAGTTCCAATGTAATTATAATCACTAGCAACCAAAGAAGGTATTTTGACAATTAATTCATTTATTGCTTGGTTCTTAGCAAACCCTGTTGAATCAACGCCCGATGCAATCATTTGAGCAATTTCATGTGCAGTAAATTTTCTGCTAACTGTTTCATTATCAATTGTCTTTGAAATCATTTCATCTAATATGACACCTTGAACCGATATTGTTTTTTGAGCCATTCCTAAATCTAAGGCTGCGGTTATAGATTCCCCCGTAGCGACACCGGATAGAGGAACAGGAAAAGAAGGTATAGTTTTACTTACTGATATAGAAACTGAATTAGCCTTTAGTGGAATAACATTTATCGTATCGCTATTATCAGTATTACTTTGCAGTTTTAGATATACATATGTAGTCATTTTAAATCACCTTAAACAAATCCTCTTCCTGTGGAAGTTCTATTTATATTCTTGAAAATATCATTACCTAATTGCTTGGCCACTCTTCTCAATTCAGCATCGGATAAGTCTTTAGCATTTACAGTTATGTTGAAGTTATTAACAACTGAACCGCTAGAAGCAACCATTTTTTTACTATCACTATTACTATGAACTCTAGAGCCTTTTGGTAAAGTGACTAATTCCGGCCCTTTTTCTCCAACCAAAGATAGTCCTTCTTTAGTGACTCCGCCGGAAGCGAATGGATTGATTTTATCTGCCATCCATTTAACGGCTGCCATAATAAAAGCCCCAACTGCAACTGCTATCATTAAAGGCATAGCATAAATGGCTGCGACTGTTAGCATTTGAATTGCTATTTGTTTTATTACATAGGCTGCCAAGAAGATAAATAGTGCCTTCTTTGCTATTTTAAACACGGCACTAGTAAATTCAGCGTTTTCTCCACCAAAAAGACCACTAACAAACCTAACTATAATATCTATTGTTGTGTAAAATACCCCTATTGCTAATGCTAGTAGTCCTTTCAATAGAACTTTGACTAGCCCCCACGCTATCATTAATAAATTATCAACAATCCCCAAAGCATAATCTAAAAATGTATAAATGTCTCCCGATAATAAAGCACCTATCATACCAAATATTGACATAATAATATCTAATACTAATGAGCCTATTTCCATTATATCATTTATTACTCCCATGTCTTCTAATATCCCTAATGAGTCATAGATAAATTTAGCCAAAACCATAAATGCTACAATTCCTAACATTAACATTATCATAACTTTAAAGGCATAATTTAATACCGGCCTAGCCGAACTAGCAACTCCCATCATAAAATTTCTATATTTTATTCTTAATTTAGATAATTTCTCGTTTTTAGTTATAGAGTCTTGTATCGTTAAATATAGTCCTTTAATATCACCATCTTTTAAAGCGGATAAAACATTACCGCTAGTCGCAGCCATTTTGTCAATGCCTTGCTTTGTTTTTTCTAAAGCACCACTAAATGCTTTTCTAAACTCTATTGCTTTGTAAGATGCAATTAAACCATCTTTGATTTCTTTCCTACCATCTTTGCTAAGTAGCGTTAATAGAGGGCTAGAATCTTTCATGGCTTCTGCTCTTTCATCTAATTTACTCTCTATTTCTGCCCTACCTCCGGCAGTTCTCATACTTTTGTTGAATTGCGCTTGTTTTTGTGCTACCTTAAATTGCGCTTGTTGTTGTTTTCCCTTTTTAAGCAATTCATCTAATCCTTTCTCATAGGCGACATTTGCTTTATCTCCTTCCAAGATTGCTAAATTATAAGCGTATGTTCCTTTTATTGCTTCTTTTAGTTCTTTATTTCCTTTTCGTCTTAAAGCATTGTGAAGTTGAGTTCCGGTAGCAAGTTGTTGTTGTAGTAAAATTGCATTAGCGAGGGGTTTTTCTAGGGCTTGATATGCTTGAACACTATCTATAACTCTTTGCTCCTGTTCTTTCGCAGCCTTAGCATTAGCCTGTGCGCTTTGTTCTACTTGCGCTAAAACATCTATAAAAGCCCTAACTTTATTTTGTATTTTCCATATAGGACTACCCGATACTATTCTTGAAAAGATAGTCCATTTTTTACCTGCCCTACTAGTGGCATCGGACATTTTTATTAACTTTTTAACCAATCCTTGAAATTCAGTTCCCGCATCTAAAGTAACCTTATTTAAATCAGTAAGATTACCTGCGAGTTTTTGAACCTCATCGTCGGCCATGTTATCTACCTGCGTTCTTTTTTGCTTTGTCTAACTCTTCGTGTTTAATCTTTTCCATATTAAAATGGACTAATAATAAATCCATCACTAAACTTGATGGCATTTTATAAATTTCTAATGGACTTATAGATAGAGCCGAAGCCAATGTATAAGTCATAATTAAGAATACTGTTTCGGGATTACTCTTTCTTCCCCTAATAGCATTCTCAATCATTCGTTTTTTTCTTCATCCTCCTGTAAAACATTCATAGGA
>CEOD01031933.1_pt1 | contig 10038 bp, 6 predicted proteins | sample 530341 | NCBI WGS metagenome assembly CEOD01 (sample SAMEA2619950, study PRJEB7988) | marine metagenome | isolation source: saline water (ENVO:00002010), including | reverse complement strand
GTCCTCTTCGTACCGTCCAAAATCGTCCAACGGGCAGTACACCTCCAAGCCGTTCTGCAATCCAGCCACGTAGTCGTCGATCCCGTGCCCCGGAGCGATGTGCACACAACCCGTACCGGTCGTCGCAGTCACATACTCGGCGGAGATAATAGGAGAAGCCCTATCGATAAATGGGTGACGAGCTTCACGACCAGCCAGTTCCGAGCCATCAACAGTCTCTTCCACGGTATAGTCGCCGAGCTCGCAGTCCTTTACCACTGCCTCGACACGAGTTTCGGCAATCCAGTAGGCGCGATCGCCGGCACGGACCTTACAATAGCGTAGCCGAGGGTGCACCGCGACCGCAAGATTGGCAGGCAGAGTCCAGGGAGTGGTCGTCCAAATGACAATCGACTCGGACTCACTCAAAGGGAAAGCGACATGGATCGAGGGACTGGTGTGCTCCTGATACTCAATCTCCGCCTCAGCCAACGCCGTCTGGCAGGGGATGGACCAGTAGACTGGCTTTTTACTGCGGTAGACTAAGTCGTTGGCCACAAACTCCGCAAAAGTGCGCAAGATCGCGGCTTCGTAGTTCGGGTTCATCGTCCGATACTCCTGTGCCCAATCGGCTTGAACACCGAGGCGCTTGAACTGCCCACGCTGCTTTTCAATAAAGCTGCGGCTAAATTCTTCGCAGGCCTTGCGCATTTCGACGGGACTCAACTCGCGGCCCTCGTCCTTCATCTTTCGAGCAACCTTGTGCTCGATCGGCAGGCCATGGCAATCCCAGCCGGGGATGTAGGGCGCGCGGCGACCCTTCATCGACTGGTAGCGGATGATCGTATCCTTGAGTATTTTATTCAGGGCCGTACCGATATGAACATCACCATTCGTAAATGGAGGGCCATCGTGGAGGAGGAATTCCTTCTCCGAATCCGCATTCAATGCCTGCATCTGCCCATACAGATCGATCTTGTTCCAATGCTGAATTCGTTCCGGTTCCCGTTTGACGAGACCAGCTCGCATAGGGAAATCGGTAGTAGGGAGATTAAGCGTATCTTTAAGAGAATTCACGGTCCACTTGGTTCGGGCGAAAGGCGCGAGAGTTTGGAGTTTTCGGGTTGGCAGTCAAGGACGTATGCGCTTTGGCCGGGACAGAGCAGAATCTCTTGCTTTCGCTGACGCGGTAGGGAACGATAAATCCATCCTTTGTATGACCACTCTATCCGCCATCATCAATGTTACAAATCTGCCGGGTCTCGTCCTCGTATTGATCATTGCAGGGGGACTCTGCTTCCTCATGGTGGGCGGCGATTGGCTCTGCCGCGGAGCAGCGAGTTTGGCGATTCGGCTGAGCATCCCACCGGTGGTCGTCGGTCTCACGGTGGTCTCGATCGCCACTTCGATGCCCGAACTCTTTACCGCAATGGTGGGAGTCATCCGCGACCAACCCGGTCTAGCCATCGGGAATGTCATCGGCAGCAATGCCGCCAACATGGGGCTCATTCTCGGCTCGGCGGCTCTGATCACCCCAATCACAGTCCACTACCGGCTGATCCGCTGGGAGGTTCCCATTCTCCTCGGCGTCACCGTCTTGTTCGCCGTTTTTATTTACACGGGCTCCGGAATTAGCCGATTTGGCGGCATCGCCCTGATCGTAATAACCGTGGGCTACCTGCTCTTCATCGTAAAGACGTCCCGCAAGTCCAATATCGACAAGGAGATTGAGGAGGAGATCCCCTCTCCCATTCAGAACATCTGGATCTGCCTCGGTTTCGTGGCGCTCGGGACCTTCCTCCTCTGGCTCGGAGCCGATTTGCTGGTCGAGGCGGCAACCGAGGCGGCCCTCCGCATGGGAGTGAACGAAACCCTCGTCGGAATTACCGTGGTCGCCATCGGAACCAGCCTCCCCGAGCTCGGTGCGACCATTGCGGCCGCCGTCCGCAAGCAGAGCGGGATCATTGTGGGCAACATCATCGGCTCGAATTTATTCAATCTTATGCTGATCTGTGGAGTGGTCGGAACGATCCTGCCCTTCCCGGTCGACCCGCTCCTCATGCGGGTGGAAATTCCGATGCTGATCGCCTTCACCGGGATTTTTGCATGGTTTGTCGTTTCTCACCGGACGGTTTCCCGGGTCGAGGGAGGACTTCTGATCGCTCTCTATGCCACGTTCGTGGTTGTTTCCAGTATCTCCCAAACCGGCGGCTTCACCGATGAAGCGCAGGAGGGTGAAATTATCGTCGAGTCGCTCCCATGATGCTCCGCACCCTTTTCCACAATTTTTGCACGACACTCCTTCTTGCATTCACCGCCTCTGTCGCCGTCGCCGAAGAGGTGATCCCCCTGGATGAGATCGAGCCCGGCGACAAGGGGGTTTGGAAAACCGTCGTCTCTGGTACCGAGATCGAGAGCTTCCCCCTCGAAGTAGTTGGCATCCTCGAGTCCTTCGTCGGCCCCGGGGTGCCAATTATCCTCTGCCGTGCTACAGACACAGATAATACCGCCACCGGTCCAGTTTCGGGCATGAGCGGCAGCCCCGTCTATATCAATGGGAAACTGGCCGGTGCCTACGCCTACGGTTTCCCTTGGTCCAAAGAGAAAACCCTTATCGGGGTGACACCGATCGAGTGGATGGACCCACTGCTCTCATACCCAGATACGTCCTATCGCAACACCCAAAGCACCGCCTCCCTCCCCAACGCCTCCTCCATCCCTCTCGGTCTGTACAACCCGCTCGAATCCGGGATGACCAGCACTGCGGCGGCCGGGGCTCCCCAACCGCTCCCCATCCCCCTCCTCGCGGCGGGGATTTCCCCCAGGACTCTTTCGCTGATTCAACCGTGGCTCTCCGAAAAGGGTATCCATGTTACCGCCGGTGCCGGGGGCAGCAGTAGCGGAACCACGGGAAAACCCGCACAATTCGAAGCAGGCTCTCCCGTCGCCGTGATCCTCGCGTCCGGAGACCTCACTCTAGGTGGAGTCGGAACGATCACCCGCCGCGAAGGCGACCGGATTCTGGCCTTCGGTCACCCGATGCTGGGTTCCGGTTCCGTAGAGCTTCCCATTGGTTCGGCAGAGATCGTTGATGTGGTCTCCAGCTATCAAACCAGCTTCAAACTTTCCAACATCGGGGAGGTTGCCGGAACCCTTTGGCAGGACTCTACCCCCGGAATTCAAGGAGAACTCGGCCGTATTCCCTACATGATTCCAATTTCGATCAATTCGAATGCCGGTATCCAAAATCCGATTTCCGGAAAGATCGCGGAACACCGCCAACTGACCCCCTCGATGGCATTGGTCTACGCAGCCCAGGCGATTCTCACATCCAAGGAAGGTCCCGACGGATCAACCATTCAGGGGTCGATGAAGCTCTCCCTCGAAGACCACGAGGCGCCCCTCGAACTCAAACGCAGTGGTGTCGGGTTTGGTGGGGCGATCGATATTCTGTTCTCCTTCGCTGAGGTTGTCGACTTGGTCTTGAACGGTTCTCAGGAATTCCCACGGATCGCCGGCATCCAATTCAATTTTCAAACGGAGAATCGGGAGATGAGCCAGATCCTCCACAGCCTGCGACTCAGCAGTGCCCGCATCCAACCCGGAGAGAGCGTTCAACTCACCATCACGACCCGCGATCGCAGCGGAAAAGCCATACTCCACGAGGTGGAGGTCCCTCTCCCCCCGGCCCCGGCCGGCTCTTCCTTCACTTTATTTGTCGCCGATGCCAACGCCCTTCGCTCTTACGACGGCATTGCGAAAAACGATCCATCCAGGCCTCTTGATCAATTACTAACGGAGCTCCGGCAACTTCCCGACAACAGCTCGATCTACATCCAACTCCTTCGGCCCGTCCCCGGACTGCGGCTCGATGGGCGAAATCTCGAAGAACTCCCTCCCTCCGTCCTGCGTCTCTACAAATCTTCCTTGCAGGAACCCGGCGATCTTTTCCTCAAGGAGAGTATCGTCTGGCAAACTACCATTCCCGTCCCCGGAGTCTTTTCCGGTAGCTCCCGCATCCAATTCAACACGGAACTCTGAACCATGCCGCGATCTCTGCTCCTCACTCTTTTTCTTTCCGCTTCGACAACTTTCGGGATTCAGACCGAGAGCCACGTCTTCGAAGGCTACTCGACCCTATCCGATGGGGATCTCGACGGAGTCGCCGTTCATTGGGATGGCGGGATCGGGACCGGCCCAGTTCTGGCAGAGGCCATTCGGCCTCCCGAGGGCACCGTCATTTGGGACCTCGCGCAGACTGAGGATGGCTTTCTCTATATCGCCACTGGCGGGCCCGGTGCAGTCTTTCGCCTCAATCTAAAGGACGGCGAGATGAAAAAGGTGCTCGATCCAGATGAGCCCCTACTCCGAACGATCCACGTAGACAGCGCGGGCAATCTCTACGCCGGGACTTCACCCGAGGGGCACATTTACAGGCTCACTCCGGGGAATGCCTTTCCCGAGATCTACGCAAATCTCGAATCCCTCTATATATGGTCCATCCAGGAAGATCCGTCGGACGAGGGCGGTTTGCTCATCGCGGCGGGCGCACCCGGACGCATCTACCGGCTTCCCAAGGATTTCGCCCCCGGTGACGAGCCGGAGATCCTTCTCGACACGAAGGCCGTTCACGTATCCACGTTCGCATTCGGCCCGGACGGTGCCCTCTACTACGCTACAGGGCCTGGGGGACACTTGGTTCGCAAGCGGTCGGGAGCGCCAGCCGAAACGATGGTCGAGCTCGGTCAGGGAGAGGTTCGCAAAATTTTCCCACGCGAGGACGGCAGCGTTCGGATCGCCGTCTACCGCACGGAGGAATCAGGCGGAGGCTCGCCGGATTCGGAGGACTCACAACCTCCTCGCGGGCTGCCTTCGGGCGTCTTCGATGTTTCACCCGACGGATTTGTCGAGATCCTCCTCGCTGGATCCGACGAAAAGGTCTTCTCGGCCACCCTGCTCGGGGATGAGATCCTCATCGGCAGCGATTCCCGCGGCCGGGTCTACCGGTTTCAGGACCGGTTCAACTGGAGCCTCCTCGCCGAAAGCGAGAACGGAGGTGAGGTTTCGCAGATCGAAGCCGTCGATAGCAAGAATGCCTGGGTCGCCACCAGCAACCCAGCAGCGATCCATCACCTTTCTTACGATCCAACCGCAAAGGGCCTTTATACCGGAGAGGTCTTTGACGCGGGTCAAAAAGTTCGCTGGGGCGCATTGATGCCCGTCGGGATCGAGCTCGACGCCATCCGTTGGGAAACTCGTACGGGCAATCGCAGCCAGCCCGACGAATCCTGGGAGGACTGGACCCCCGTAAAGCGACGAAAGGTTGCCAGCGCGCCCGGCCGGTTCTTCCAGTATCGCGCCAGCTTCGACACCCCCGAATCAGTGGTGCGTCGCATCGAGATTTTCTACCAACTCCCCAACGAGGCGCCGATCTTCCGACGCGTCGAAGGCATTCCAGTCCGACTGGAAAGCGTGCCGATGCCTCCACAAGCTCCACCACGAGCCACTCTCCCACAGCTTTTCGTCAATAGCGGAAATGGAAAATCGAATGGAAACGGCAACGGAAACAATGGATCCATGCCCCAGCCGTTCGTCATTCATGAGGAGAATGGCTGGCTGTCCATCGTGTGGGAGGCGATCGATCCCAATCAAGACGAGCTGCGATTCCGTCTGTTCCTCCGTCGATTGGACCAAAGCGATTGGTTCCTTCTCGCAGAGGATCTAAAAGATCCGTTCTTTTCTCTGAATATCGCGGGGTTCGAGCCCGGCTACTACGAACCGAGAATCGAAGCGAGCGATCGCATCAGCAATCCTCCCAAGCTCGCAAAAACATCCGAGACCCGCGGCAATTTGATCCTCATCGACAATCAGCCCCCGACGATTATCCCTCCCACACCGCAAAGCCCACTTCGGTTCCAAGTAAAAGACAACTTCAGCATTATCGCATCGGTCTCGTATCGCCTCCAGGGCTCCGAATCCCAGGCTCTTCTTCCCACCGATGGCATTTTCGATAGCCGGACAAAAACCTTCAAGCTTCCCAAAGCTGCGAAGAAGGTAGGTGCCACCCTCCATATCGAGGCTACTGACGCCCGGGGCAACCGCGCCGCATGGACCGGACTGGTACAAAAACCCGCTCCTAAAGCGAAGCCGAACAAGGAGACGAAGCCGAATAAGAAGAAGGCGAAAGAGAAAAAACCCAAAACTTCAAAAGAGCAGAAGCCCACAGAAAAGCAGCAGCCCGCAACCGAGACAGCCCCCAATCCAACGCCTGAACCCGCCCCCGAGGCCGATCCAGAACCAAAGACCGAGTCCGAACCCGAGGAGATAAAGACTCCAACTCCGGAACCTGACCCCGCACCGGCCAAAAAACCTGAGACCAAGCCGGCTCCCGATGAGGCAGCGGCTGACACCTCGGCTTCCTGATAAAAAAAGAGCCACCCGCGTTTGATCGCAGGTGGCTCAAAATAGTGGCAGGCAAAAATGCCGACCAGCTGGGTGATCAATCAGCTCTTCAAAAAGCTGCGAAGCATCCAGCAAGTCTTCTCGTGAATTTGGATCCGAGCGATCATCATATCCTCGGTTTCCTTATCATCGGTTGCACCCGCTGCGTCCCGGGCTTCAGCCGCGTGGCGAATCAGGATCTCGTTTAAATTAATCAGGCTGGTCACCATTTTTTTCGAATCGGCATCTTCCTCCAGCTCTTGGAAGTCAGCCATACGAGCCAACGAGGAGAGCCCTCCGGGAGAGTAGGCGCCGAGTGCGCGAATGCGTTCGGCGATGTCGTCGATCGCCGAAAACAGCTCGGTGTATTGCTCTTCAAAAGCGTTGTGCAATGCGAAAAAGTTCGGTCCTTCGACATTCCAGTGGCACAGATGAGTGTGTCCCATCAAGGCGTAGCTGTCGGCAACTACCTGGCGCAATGCATCAATTACTTGGGTTTTGGTCTGAGTCTGAGTGTCCATAGAACATCACTCTATAGGGAACCTTCCCTCGGTGCAAGACACAGAGGAGATTAGAAAGAGTTGCATGCTGTCAAAACTCGCCCAACTGTACCAATTCTATGAGCAACAATCCCGAACAGGAGGGCGGCCAGTCCCGCCAAATCAACCTCCAGGACCTTGTGAACCAATTCATGGGAGGTCTCCAACGCCATTTCGATATGCTGGCATTCAATCTATCGGCGCGTAAGAACGTCGCCGAGGCTGACTACGACCGCCTGTCCAAGGCCGTCCACATCATGCCCGCCTCCCGCGCTCACCAAAATTTCGAGCAAACCCAGGCCTATGCCCGTGACTTGCTCATCCGTCAGGTCGTTGGGGATTCCATGAATCTCGCAGTCACTTGCCTGAACAACGCCCATCTCTTTCTTGCACTCGCCAAAGCCCATCACGAGTTGGCCGGTGATCAGCAAAATATCCAACAACAAGCCCAAGAGTCGCAGCGCACGTTCGTTCAAGCCCCCCTCGACCAAAAGTTCGATCGACTCGAGAAGGACTACGATATCCGCTGCGAGCTTGAAGATACGCTCATCTCGCTCGGCTTTATTGCCCAGGGATTCATGCGTCAAAAGTCCGCCGTAGAGAGCTCGCAAACCGACGACAATGGCGAACTCGTGGTCGAATTGAAAACGGTGGATCCCGAGGCAATCATCGATCCCGAGATCGCCCCGATTCAGCCAAAGCTCATCGACCAGAAAAAGGTCTTCCGCGAAGGCGAAAAGATTTTCTTCACCGACAACGAGCTCCAACTGATCCTGGTCACTCTCGGCTCTTTCGCGCAAAATCTCTTTCACTCGGTCGCCCAATACGCGCGCGAGATGAAAGAAGGCTAATACTGTCTTCGGCGGAAAGTCTCAGCACCCGCCTATCAGACAATAGGTATCCCAAGCGATCTCGCCTTCCTCGTCGGTAGGGATTACGAGAACCTGCGTCTCTGCACCGTCGGGACTGATGACCCCTTCCGCACCGCGAAGGTTGCGATTGCGTTCACAGTCGATCTGCACTCCCAGGCGGCTCAACCCTTCTGTGGCTTTTTCTCGAACCTTCACTCCATGCTCTCCAATGCCACCAGTGAAGACGATGCCGTCACAACCGTCGAGCACCGCGAGGAAACTCCCGAGGTATTTCTTTACTCGATAGCAAAACACATCGATCGCTAGCTGCGAAGATTCGCTCCCGGCCTCGGCCCGCATCTCCAGCTCCCGCATATCATTGGAGATCCCCGAGAGGCCCAGTAGTCCCGACTCGTGGTTCAACAGCTTCGCCAGCCGTTCGAAAGACCAACCCAAACGGCCGAGGTGGATGAGTACCGCCGGGTCCAAATCGCCACAGCGGGTCCCCATGACCAACCCCTCCAAGGGAGTCAGCCCCATCGAGGTGTCTACACACCGTCCGTCTCGAATCGCCGCCATCGACGCCCCGTTTCCAAGGTGGCAGGTGATCCATCGGCTGGACTCAACGTCCTTGCCTGTAATTTCAGCCGCTCGGCGCGACACATACCGGTGAGACGTCCCGTGGGCTCCGTAACGCCGTATCCGCTCCTCGGTATACAGCTTCTCCGGAATCGCATACCGAAACGCTTTCGGCGGCAATGTCTGGTGGAAAGAGGTATCAAAACAAACCACTTGAGGGCGGTCAGGAGCCACGGCCATGGCCGCTTTGATTCCCGTCAAATTCGGCCCGTTGTGCAGCGGGGCCAATGCCCGGAGGTCGTCGATATCCTCCAGCACCTGATCATTTACAATCACACTCGCTGGATAATTCTCGCCCCCATGCACGACCCGATGCCCAAAACCTTCGATCTCCTCAAAACTCGTGACGGCACCTTTCTCCTTATCCGTTAAAAAAGATAAAATGGAGTGGATCGCCTCCTTGTGGTCCTTTGCCGAGATCTTCTCATCAATGATTCCCCGAGAGGTTTTCTGATGCCCGCGGGAACAATCTTCGCCGATTCGTTCGATCAACCCTGACGCAAGGACTTCGCGGTCCGGCATTGCGATCAGTTTGTATTTCGCAGAAGAACTTCCGCAATTAATCACCAGAATATTCATGGGTCGATCAGGCATCTTAGCCCCAATCTAGGTTCCCCATTCCTTCCGAGCCAGAGGATTCTTGTAAATTATTTGAAGCCTAACCGTCCAGAGGAAGGGATGGCTCGAAACTCAGCAGGTCTCCCTCATGCGAGAGTACCAACGGATTCGCATACGCAGCAAAGGCAATCATCGCCGCATTGTCGCCCGTAACCCCCCGCTCCGCTACCAAAGCGGGGCGATCGACTTTCCCCGCCATCGCTTCAAAACGATCTCGCAACGCCCCGTTGTTAGCAACCCCACCGGAGAGCCCCAGACTTCGGATATCCTTCTCTGTACGAAGAACCTGCTTCACCTTTCGTATCAAGGCGTCCACGACAGCCTCTTGGTACGAAGCACAGATATCCGCAAACGACTCTCGAATGGTCGCTGCTTCCATTTTCTCCAACCGATACCGCAAACTGGTTTTGAGTCCGCTAAAGCTGAATGCACGATCCTTCGGATCAGCAAATGCACGGGGGAATTGAAACGCTGCGATCTCGCCTCCCACCGCCCGGCGTTCGACCTCGGGTCCCCCGGGGTAGGGCAATCCGAGAAGTTTTGCCCCTTTGTCCAATGCCTCGCCCGCTGCATCATCCCGTGTTTCCGCTAAGATCCGAATCGATCGGTCCTTTTCCAATCTAAATAAAAGCGTATTCCCTCCACTCACCAATAGTCCCAGATGAGGCAATCGTTCGCTCAGTTCTTCATCGAACTGAGCGGGGTTCTGCTGATGGACCGGGAGGAAGGGAGACCACGCGTGACCCGCGAGGTGATTCACTCCAACCAGTTCGCAATCGTGATAGAGCGAGAAACCCTTCGCCGCAGCGATCCCTACGGCTAAACATCCGGCGAGCCCCGGCCCTCGGGTCACCGCGACTTGGCGAATCGCAGACAGCTTCACCTTCTCACCCAACTCTTCAAAAAGCCTCGGGAAGTGCTCGAGGTGCTCCCGAGCTGCCAGATCCGGAACCACCCCGCCGAATTCACGG
>CEOD01002528.1_pt1 | contig 10140 bp, 16 predicted proteins | sample 530341 | NCBI WGS metagenome assembly CEOD01 (sample SAMEA2619950, study PRJEB7988) | marine metagenome | isolation source: saline water (ENVO:00002010), including | reverse complement strand
CCGCCAGAACCACCTGATCCTACAACGTCTACATCATTTACCCACGCAGTACCATTATATTTTAAAACTTGTCCTGCCTGTGGAGTACCAATAGTAACATTTCCTAAATCAGAAAGTGTATTAGGTGCTAGATTTACTTTTCCTGATACACCATCAACTAATATTGTTGAATCATCAGCTACAAATGTGCCTGTCATAGAAGCAGCTTGCACATTGCCTGTAAATATACCATCGCCTCTAACATCTAGAGCTTTTGCTGGAGCATCAGTTTTAATACCTAAATAACCAAAACGGTTAAAAACCATTGCATTGTCTGTACCTGTAGCACCAGATTCATTATATGTTAAAAATACAATTCTTCCTGGCACTATACCATCACCAATAGCAGTGGTATACTTATCCGGACCTAATTTGACAACTGCTGTATTTTCAAAACTATCACCGTCATAACCTCTAGCAGTAAGATCTAAAACACCATCGCCTGCTTGTGAAACTGATGGAGAAGCTAATGTACCTCTTGATGCACTTGCAATTATATCGTGTCCGCTTCCACTGGATACAGGTCCTGTAAAAGAAATTTTAGGATCAGTAGCATCTTCAATTTCTAATCTTGAACTTTTCATAGTATTCAGTTCAGTGTCAACCATTGCGTGATTGTCGCCGTTCCAAACTGGTGCTAATATTCTATTGTTATTACCGTCAACCAATACAGTTGAATCATCACTAAAAACACTACCTGTAATGTCGCCATCAAAAGTACCATTGAATAAGTTTGCAGCCATTGTGGTTGCATTTACATAACCACCTGCATCGATATTCAAATTAACATCAATACTACCGGTTGCGTTAATATTGCCTGTAGTATCAATATCACCTGTACCAGTTATATCATAGCTATTTAAATCAAGGTTGCCACCTAACTGTGGAGTTGTATCGTCTACAACATCGCCGCCGCCACCGCCGCCGCCGGATCCTGATGATACTTGATTACCACCAACAGTCGTTCCGTCACCTACCCAAAGCGGTCCTACGTTTGCACCTGAATAGTCTGTAACGTAAATTAATTCACCTAATTCTGGGGTATAAGACAAACGCTCAGCATTAGTACCTCTTTTAATTCTCAAAGCCATATGAAACTTCTCCTACAGTATTACTTTAATGTATTTATCACAATTAGGATTATTTGTTAAGCTTAAGAAATCGCTTTGTGCGTTTAGTGACATCTTTTTGAAGGCGTTTAGTATCTAATCTAAAATCCACTGTATCTATTTTATCATTGTACTCGTCTAAGAATGTAGCAATTATATCTGCTGGATCATCTTCATTCTTTTTATTGTGGACATCTATTTCCCACACTTTTTGGTCAAGAAAGGTTACAATTACTGTGGATACATATTCAATTGGGAGGTAATCGTAGTCGACATTATCTAAAATTTCCTCCCAATAGTCATTCTCAATATTCTCTTTAGGCACTTTCAGTTTTCTTTGCGGCTTTACGTTTTGTAGGAACAAGTTCTTCTGCTTGCTCTCTAAGTGCTTTTGCTTCTTTAAAAAGTGCATCAGCTTGTGATCTGTATTGTGCCGCTAAGTCTTCGTTACTTAGTGTTCCTTCAGAAGAAACTTCTTCAGTATATACTGTAGATGGATCAACAGTTTCGTTGTTTTCGGGTACAGTTTCACCATCTGGACCTTTTAAGGCTAAATCTGCTACTGTAACACCTTTTTGTTCTGCAATAATTTTATTTAAGTCGTCTAAAGATATTGCATCAGCATTAGTTGGCGTCATTTCAACCATACTGGTTTCAACTTTTCTAAGTTTACCTGTAGTATGAAATCCTGCTAACATATTTCTACCGTCTGGTAACATAGCTCTTGCCATTGCTTCACCAAATTCATATGCTTCTTGTCCGGCAGCTGATTCAACTGCTTGAATAAGAGCATCGTGCTCTTCAGCACTTAAATTTTCAGTTTGACAAACCAAACAATTATTTGGTTCACCTGGTACGACTCTATAAGCTACTATAACTTTTCGCTTGTTAGCCTTAATTCTTCCTACGTGTTTAAGAGCCATCTTCTGCCTCCGTTGCTGGCGCCGGTGGTGGTGTTGCCGCAGCCGCTGCCTCTGCAGATTCTGCCGCTTCTTTGGCTTGTTTTGCTTGTTCTTCAACAGCTTTTAGGAAACCATCAAGCTTGTTATAAAGAGCTCCGACATTTGCGAGCTCATTTGCTTTGAATGTTCCTCGTTCAGTAGAGAGCTCAATTACAGCTCTTGCTAATGCTAGATCTTGAATGTTTAGTTCATTTGGATCTGGTTGTGTTTGTTCAGTCATTACTCTTTTACTCCTTGTATAATATATATTTTCTTGACTATCTTGTATACTTCAAATGTGGACAAGCTAACATAAAAAAGCTCATCTCTTTGGATAATTCAAATCCAACTGTTGTAACACTTGAAATTGTATCGTTTTGTATAGATACGTTTTCTCCTAGAAAGTATCTTCCTGTTAGATTATCTTCAATCCAATCAGAAAGTACTGCTTCTATGTTATAGGTTTTTTCCAAGTCAACAGTCTCGAAAGTAGGAGGGCAAAAGTTTACCCTCCTTATACCTAAAACATCTAGTGGATTGGTTTTTAGCTTCACGCAGCCTCCTCATAATGTACAGACATACCAAAAGGACCTTCCAAATTTTTATCGTGATGGCTATGAATAACAAATAATGTATCACAGTAATTTGGATCTCCCCAACTATCCCAAGCATAACCATCTGTAAACATAATAAATTTCTTAGGTTCAATACCTTCTTTTTTCATATATGTCCAATTTACCTCAAAATCTGTGCCACCGCCACCGATAACCTCATAGTCACTAATATCATTGCCGTCATCTGATGTAAATGTATCTTCATTATATACTTTAGTATCAAAACACCATATTGTGATTTTGTAATCTTTGTATTCGTCCATAATACCTTTAACTTCACTTAAGAAGTCTTTAGCTTGCTTATCACCGATACTACCTGACATATCAATACTAATACAAAGATCAATAGTTTCTTCAAAGTTCATACCTGGAAGTATTGCACCACTTTGCCAACCTTTACGATTTGGTCTTACAAAAGTGTAATCACTTTTAATTGTGCTTTGAATCTGCTGACGAAGTAACTGACGCCAGTTCATTTTAGGCTCAGTAAGTTCTTTAATCATACGTGTAATTTCAGCTGGAGTATTACCAGCACCTGCTGCCTGTGCGGCTGCCATTACTGCTTCTTTTATTTCGTCTTTAATTTTTTGCTTTTCGCTTTCAGATAATGTTTGCCCCTTGCCTTTACCTTTACCATCATCGTTGCCTTCACCGTTACTTGCTGGTCCTTCGCCCCACTCAAAATGCTCATCTAACATTTCACCTAATTGTTCAATATCAATTTTTTCTGCATCTTGGTACAATTGGTCATATACTTCTTCACTTGTCCAATCCAAGTATTTGAAGTCTTGGAAGCATTCTACTAACTTTGGCTTCATACCAATTCTATCTCTAACTAGAATATTGTTAACAATGTAATCACAAGCAACATTGTAAAGATAAGGATTTCGATCTTCACGTCTTGTAAGATGATCAAATACCATATGTAAAATTTCGTGTGCAATAACAAATTCTATTTCTTTGTTATCCATTGCGTTAAAAAATTGTGTATTGAAGTATAAGTTTTTACCATCTACTGCCGCAGTAGGAATAGTATCGTCAGCCGCAACAATTCGTAAACGTGTTGCCATATTACCGAAAAAAGGATGCCTTAATAGCAACCCAACTCTTGCAGTAATAATTCTATCTAGTACAACCTTTTGCATTTCTTCTAATGCTTCGGGTGTAATATTAGGATCTGGTTCCCAATTTTTTAACTTGCTTGCGGTTTTTTCTGTAGACATTTTCATAGCTACATATTGCGGCATAAAATCTAACATAATCATCCTCTTTTTATCAGTGCTGTAATAGTTATAACATTATTTAATATGATTGTCAACCTTTAAATAGAATAGTGGACAGTACGAATACTGCCCACTAGTTATTGGCTCAAGCGTTTTGAGCAGCCTTGATATACTTGCCGTAACGCGAGTGAAACTCATCAAAGCAAGCAACTTCATCTGGATCAATTGGAAGATTGTATTGTGTAAGAGCAAGTTTTATACCCATTACAACTAATTCAGTCTCGAAATTATCCATTGCAAACCTTAAAAAGTTGTTAACTTTGTTATCAAACTTCTTGTCGTTTGCATCGCTTGCTTCTTTAAGCTCGTAGCAAAGAGACACAGTTAAGGAATACATTGCACTGACTTCCTGTGTTTTTATCTCTTTTACCTTGCCATCCAAAATATCACTTGGATTAGGCATACTTCCCGCAATCTTGCGATGAGCCATAAATTTTACAGCTAAACCTTCACCTACTGCACCAGCAACAAGGTCTGTAGTAGAAGATTCATCTGAATCATCTTCGTCTAGTAGTTCAGAAACAAACGACCAACTACGTGGTGTTGCAAAAGAACGACTTGGCGATTTAGGATCAAAATCATAAAGATCCTGTTTAGCAAATTGCAAATAGCCAACAACGTCTTTGTGTTGCGTGTTGTCAACTGCCCACTCAAACCAGTCGTCAAAATTAACAGCAAGTTCTAAGTGTATAAAGCGATTTGCAAGCGGAGCAGGCATACGATACGTAACACCTTTGTCTGCTTCGCGGTTACCAGCCGCAACGATAATAACGTTGTCTGGTAATTTGTATTGTCCTACTCGACGATTTAGAATCAGCTGATATGCCGCCGCTTGTACAGCTGGAGGTGCTGAGTTCATTTCGTCAAAGAATACAACAATGTTATCATATGCTTTTGCGAATTCTTCGTCTGGCAATTCGCTAGGTGCGCCCCACACCATTTTACCTTGGTTAGCATCAAAGTACGGAATACCTTTGATGTCTGTTGGTTCCCACAGCGATAGTCTAATATCAATTAGATGGCTGTTTTTCATACTATCAGTAATCTGCTTGATAATATCAGACTTACCAATACCTGGAGGACCCCATAAAAACACAGGTCTCTTCTTTTGAAATGCCCGATAAATGCTTTTCTTAGCTCGGTTCGGACTAACTTGTCTTGTCATTGTATCCATTTTGTATTTCCTTATTGTTTGTATCAGTGCTTATACGTTACATTAACATTTAATAGTTGCGTTGTCAACCTTTTTATATATCTTTATATTCGACATTGGCGGCAAGCTCTTCTACAAGAGCCTTACCATAATCTGTGAACAAGATACCTTGCTCCCAAACAAAATGCTCAACATCTTGAATATGATAAAAAGTTTCCTGTTGTGCAATCCAACGAAGTGCTGTTTCACGATCGCCAGCACCAAGTTTAATTACATCTTGGACACGATCTTCAAATCGTGCAACACAAGCTGCTTCGCGGATTTTCTCCTCAGCCATTTGCTGTTCAAGAGTTTTGCAGTACTCGTCCCAAGTTTTCTGCTTTTCAGCAGGAGTGCAGTTATTCCAGTCTGCGTAAAAAGCTTCACGTGGACGGACACCATACACTTCCTTGTGTAAGTCTGAAATAGTATCTTCACAGTATGTAAACATTTGAAAGCCCTCTTTGCTTTGTTGCCCTATACATATAATATAAGACATCTTTACATAAAGGTCAACCTTTTTTCTTTAATTTTATTAAAAAACTTCCTGGATTATATTTTTGTTGTTTGCACTCTCTTACAAATGGATGGTTATTTGCCCAGGTAGGAAATTCTCGCATCATAGCACCTTGACCAGTAATTACAATACATTGTCTATGTCCGGAATAATATGCTTGATCAACGGATTTTTTAAATTTACGCCAACCTTCGTGTATATGTGATCCGTGTAAATCAATTCTCATTTTGTCTTTTCATTGCTTTTGTTAAGCCATATTTTCTTAAATCACCACTAAACAGTGTTAATTCAACTGCTTTCTTTTCATTTGTAACCGTTATGCTTCTATTTGTTAAATAATATGGACAATCAATAAACTTATCTAAAAATATTATAATTTGTGTTGTTAAAGGCATTTCTCGTGGATATGGAATATCATATGTTGTCAGTCCCATTTCTTGGATTGCTTCATATCCTTCATCTGTTAAACGTAACCCTCCAACATCTTTGTTTCTAGTATTATACCACCAAATATGTAAGTGTTCTTGTACTGAGATATCGTTGTATGTTTTTCCTAATTCTTTTAGAAAAATTTTAGTGTATGTAATTTTATTAGACATTAATCAATTTGTTCACCTTCGACTAGTTTTACTACTGTAAATTCATCTGTTTTGAACATTTCATTTAATTTTTTTGATAGATTAAATGCGTGACCTGGATTTGAAAAACTTGTTTTTTTATATTTTGGGCCAGGATAGTTAGTTAAAGAATTACTGCTTTTTAAATTAAAAGGTTTATTTTTATAAAAGACAGCCCATATTGCATCTGCTTCTAAAACCTGCTCACATTTGTATGTAACACTATTTGTAAACTCTAATAATACATTTGGCTTGGGTCTGCTCATATGCGCCTCCTAGTTATATACGCATATATTTATCCTTTTTAAACTATAGTTTTACTCATTTCCAATCTGAATCTGCACCAATAACTACTTCAATATCGCTTATATCTCCGCCTGCATTTTCTTTTACAAATTTTTCTAAATCACCATTTAATCTTGCCATTACTATTCCTAATGTAAATGCAAGATTTTTTGCTTGATTAATATCTATACGTAACTCTCTTGCTCTACTCGATTCTGCAGATTTTACTTGTTGTATAAATTGTTGTATACTACTGGTGTTTAGAGGCTCTATTGACATTACTTAAGGCTGCTTTCATTTCTATTTCTGTTTTAAATGGACCCATATATTCATTTCTTTGTAAAGTAATTAATTTTGGACAATAACTTTTAAGCCAATTAATGTTAAATCTTACTAGATAATATCCAGCACAATATAAACTTTTACTTTTTCTACTTTTGGTAAACAAAGGCAATTTACTTTGCAAATCATACATACTGTTAAAAGGCAGTGATCGTGTTGGATAACCGTGTACTTCTTTATCTGTGTTATCTTCTGTAGGAATCTTAGCAACGAAAAGATCTTTACCTAATTTTCTTTTTAGTGCATTTTCACTTTTATAAAAATCAATTTTGCCTTTTGCACTAACTACAAAGCCTTCTTCATCTTTTGCTAGAGTACCAACACGTACACCTGCATCTTCAACAATCCAAAATTTACCATCTAAAATAGGTTTTGCTTTAACCGTCATATATAATACCTCGCTTGTAATGGTTCTGCATATTGTGCCGCATTATCTGCAATACGCTGTAAATCCCACTTAGCACAAAACTTCATAAGTCTCATACCAACTTGGCTTACATTTTTACTGTCTGCTGATTGGATAGTTTTATTTATTTCTTGTTTTATATCATCAGGTTGTGCAGTCAAATCGCATAATGTTACATTTCTTGTGTAATCATCTAGTACACGATGCTCTACACCTTCGTGGTCTACCCAACGTTGTAACATCATATTATTCCAGTTAAAGCCTTTAGTTTCTTTATCTGCAAATGCTTCTAGTAAGCCGACTTTGTTCTTAGTACCTTTTTTACGTACACCTGGATAAGCAGAGAACACATTATCACTAGTGTCTCCACGCATACATTTCTCAAACAACATAAAAGCAGGTTCTGGAGCAGCCTTAGGCTCCTTAGTTTTCTTGTCTATTACAGGTTTGCCTTTGTCATCAAAGTAACCTTCGTGTGTAATTGTAACATTTTGTACACCGTTATATTGGCGCACATTGGGTGCAATAAGTTGTGCAAAGTCGCCATCTGTGCTAACAATTACGTGTTCATCATTTGGATGTGCTTGCACCCAACCTGCTATAAGATCATCTGCTTCTAACACAGGATTATGTAAAACTGTGCAATTAGTTTTATCTGTAACAAACTCTTTGAACTCGTCAAATATTTCCCAAAAGATTTTATCTTCTTCTGCCTCACGTGGGCTCATAGCATCACGATGTTCTTTGCGATTACGCTTGTAAGGCTCATAATAATCTTTACGCCAACTACGTCCTTCTAAACAAAAAACAACGTGCGAACCATTAAAGTCCTGCCACGCTTTCTTAATACTGTTAAGTGTAATGTGCATTGCCATACCTACTTTAGTATCAATATCACCACGTACCACGTGTCTAGCTCTAAAGAAAGTATTTGCTGTATCAATTAGTATGTAAGTCATAAAACTCTTCTTCTACATATCGTTTCAATTCGTGGTCACCAACATTGTCAGGTACTTCGTTTTTGTAAAATAATCTGTAGCTGTCACTGCCGTATTTCCCAATTCCATATAACATTGTAGCATCATTTCCGTCCCAAGTCAAGAACTCTTTACTCATTCTTTTCAAACGCTTATATCTTACGTTTACCATACCGAGACTTTCGATTATAGTTTTAATTGTTTTTTCCGGTGTGTTTAAGAAATGAACAGGAGTTGGCGCAGTTGCAAATAATGGAGGTAATACACGTTTTACTTGTTTTCTATTTGTACAATTTAAACAAATAACTCCTACCATATGTTGCCATACGTTTTCAACTTGCTGTTGAACCATTAGATCGTCACGCATTACGAAACTTCACTTTTTCCTTGATCGATAGGCACAACATTAATATAACCTGCACCTCTATCTGTGTCCATACCTTCTTCAATAAACATATTGTATACAATATCCTTGAACCATCTGTCAACAATCTGTTCTTCAGGATCGCCTTTTTCGCCATAGCCTGCACCAATAAGTTGTTCTATAAAGTATTTGTTCCAATCTAACTCAAAAAACCCATTTCGTACATTATCCTGATTAACCTTTACATCAAGTACATTTACCCAAGGTTCTTTCTTTTTTGTAGCATATGCTTTAGGATCTCGAACTTTCAATTGTTCCATTTCTTTAGCTTCTAAAGCAGCCGCCTCATCTTTAAGACGTTTTTCTTCTGCTTCAATGCCAGTTACTTTTTTAAGCCATTGTTTCATTAGTACTCCACTGTCTGTTTAAGATAATTAACTGTTACTTGTTTAGCGCCTAAATCTTCATCATATGATTCTTCCATTCTGTAAGACACGCCTTGTTTATATAATTTTACATTAAGTTTGTTTATTTCTTTAACCATTGTGTTAAGGTCTTTTACCATTTCGGTTACTTTTGGATCTTTCATATCAATTTCCTTATTTTTTCGTATTCCTCATCGCTTCTAATACCGTTAGGAACACTGTCAATATTTTTTTTAAGTTCCCCAGGCATTTCCGAATAAGCTGATGTGGAGTCTAGGCGAGAACCTCCACCCTCGTTCCATACAGAGGTCCGCCACCTCTTGTACGTTGAGAGTGTATTCTTCCGACCTACCCCCAAGCGGCATAAGATATACAGGGACGTCCACGCCCGCTTCGCGATATGAATCAACTGCTCTAGCAACTTCATCAACATCGTCTTGATCAGCAACAACAAACTTAAAATACATATTAGCACCATCAACACCGGAATACTGACGAGCAACATCAGGCTTAATAGCATCATCCCAAGACTCGCCCGATACGGATAGTTTTGGAGAGCAGCTAAAAGTGAGCTGAATTCTTTCGTGACCGCTGAGATAGTTGTAGAAGTCATTGTGTAAATTTTGTGTAGTGTTGGTTTCAATTGTGACATTCTTCAAATCCTTCATACGTGGATGTTCAAATAATTCTACGTACAATCGTTGCCACGCCAACAAAGGTTCGCCGCCAGTAAGTATTAAGTGTACATCCTGACCATTATCCATAGTCCATTTACCTTCTGGCAAAAGACTAAGCAAATGTTCTACAACTTCGTCTACGCTTTTAAGCATATTGAAATGCTTGAACTCTGGATAGATACTTGCATATGTATCACAACCTGTGTGTACAATAGGCAAATCATTAAACTCTTTTGTAGTTTCGTGTACTTTGTCTGCAAGAAGTTGTTTTACTTCTGCATTGTAACGTTCACCACGCTTGTGTTGTTCCCAACGATTGCCAACGCTTTTGTTAACACCAAAATTCATACAG
>CEOD01001693.1_pt1 | contig 10165 bp, 14 predicted proteins | sample 530341 | NCBI WGS metagenome assembly CEOD01 (sample SAMEA2619950, study PRJEB7988) | marine metagenome | isolation source: saline water (ENVO:00002010), including | reverse complement strand
ACCAGGTGAGCCCACACAGTTAGGTCTTGCAGGTATTTCAGATAGTGCTTCTGTACAGTCAAAACTTAAACCAACAGGCCGCCGTGCTATTGGAATTGCAGGAGTAACACTTGCAGGCTCTGTTGCTGGTGCATTAGGTGGAAATTTAGTTAATCGAGCGATTGCTTCTGCTAACCGTCCACAATTACCTACTACTTCTGAATATCAGCTAGATATGTAGGCTGATAAAATTAACTTATCAAGTAAGCGTTTGTAAAAAAATGAATCTTAGTTCTGACGAGCTTATTAAAGAATTTACAGAGTTTCTCAAGGAGAAAAAATTAGGTGGCCGTGCTCGCTATGGTGCCCGTAAATTAGGTGAAGCAGTTACTGCTAATCCACGTACTGCAGGTCTTCTTAGTGCTGCACCCGCAGTTAGTTATGGTCTTGGTAGTTTAGCCCAAGGACAGATTGCTCAAGGTCTTGGTGAAATTGGTGGTGGTGTAGCTGGAGAACGCCTTGCTCGTGGACCTGCCGCTGCTGCACAAGCAGCTGTTAGCCGGATGGGTGTCCCTGGTAAACTTGCTGCTCCTTTCGTTGGAATGGGTGTACGTGCGGCAGGTGGCTTACTTGGCGGTGCTTTAGCGGGTGGTCTTGCACAACCAGTTGCTGCTCTTGGTGAGAAAGCGGTTGATGCAGTAACTGGCCGTCAACGTGAAGAAGGTAAAACCCCTGGTTTACTTGGTGGTACCGGTGTTGGCGATCTTAGCCCATCTCAAATTGCACAGCTGAAAGAAATTGCAACAGTTTACGGTGTCGATATTCCTGTTGAGCAAACTAAAGCATTAATGCCTTTAGCTAATCAGATGAAGGATCGGGATATGCAACGTACGATGCAACTAAATCAGCAATTAGGTCAATTAACTGGTGCGTTGAATCGTCAACAATATACTTTCCAATTAGCACAGGGCGCTCAGTCAGAAGCAGGCGCTAATCTGCGCACCATGATGACAAGCAACCCTTACGCTTCTTCTGTATTCCGAGGTTGATTAATGGCTAAACAAGCAGGTAAGTTTGCGCCCGTATTTGATCTTCAAGATCCACAAACTGCATCAATTTTAGGTGTTGGACCTAATCTTGCAGGTTTTGGATCCGCCGCAAATCTTGGCACTGGTAGCGTAAAAGATTATCAAACACTTATGGCAGGTGTTCCTGCAGGAGAAAGAGAATCTTTCCTGCAGTATCAATTAATGGCTCCTCTTTTTAAAGCTGCAATGCGTCAGTTTGATGAAGATTATCAAGAAGAGATGTTAAAAAGAAAAGAAAAATACGATACTAAACGTGGCTTTAAGTCTTTGATGTTTAATCAGCTTAGTTCTGGATTAAATAACTTGGCTAAAGGTATCGGGATGTCTATGAATCCCTACGGTACTCCCGAAGCCGCACGTTACGTTGCAGACATGGCTGCCCAACGTGGTGCTGCACAAGCAGCTGGTTATTCAGCTGTGCGTAGGCCTATTAACTTACCTATTGTTCAACAGGCGTCTGCACCTAGCTATTTCTAAGTGTCTTAATTTAGAATAAGGAGAAGAAAGGATGGCACAGTCTAGTTCACCAGCTAGTTATCTCTCTTCTCCTCCTTCTTCATCTTCTGGCGGCGGTGGTATGGCATTTGATTGGGCTACATTTGGTGGTTTTGGCTTAGGAGCTATTGGTAACATTGTTGGTGCCAGTATGCAGGCAAGAGCACAAAAACGTGCTGCCAGGATGCAGGCCAATGCTGCAAACTTGAATTCACTTTCTAGTCTTTATGGCCAGCAAATGGCCATGAGACAGAACCAGATGGATCGAGATGCAGCTCTCTATGCTTCTTCTCAAAACATCAAGGCTGCTCAAGACGCACGTGCTGATAATTATCGGTATGGCATGAATGCCAACCTGATGAAGACACAGAGTGATATCAACTCTGGATTAATTGCTGGTGGCATGGGCATGATGAACATGCTCGCTGGCAAAAACATGGATGCTTTAAACCGTGTTATTGACAGAGGTTTGGAAATGCGTAGGGCAGACCAAGCATTTACCTTGGGACGTTTAGAAGATAGAGATCGTTTTGACTTAGCCAAGCAGGCTGCTGTTTTCCGTGCAAACTTTACAAACCCAATGGAAACAGTTGAGCAAGGTCGCAGGGAGCGTAAACGAATTGCAATAGCACTTTCTCCAGAATCTCGTGAACTTCGCAAAAAAGAGCGTGAAGGACGCATTAAAGAAGCAATTGCAATCAAACGTGGATTAATGGATAAAATGTTTGGTAATTACTCCCCTGGTTTCTACGGTTAATTACTACAGTTAGAATATTTAAAGTATTAGAGGTTAGGTATGGGCGGCGGTTCGTCAGGCGGAAAAAGTAACGATAAGGCTACTGCACAAGCGCAAGAAAGGATTGCAGCAAATCAACTGCAATTTGATCGGGAACGCGCTGCTGAACAAGCAGCACGACAAGCAAATATTGATGCGTATCAGAAAACAGTAGATGATCGTCGTTTTGCTCTTGATTTAAGAGGAGAGGAACGTGCCGATAGAGCTTTAGCATTCCAAAATACACTTGCTCAACAACAGGCTGATTATCAAAAACAAAGGGACGAAAAACTTTTCGGTTTACAACAACAGCAGTTTGAATTAACTCAGCAAGATCTTAAGTTCTATCAAGACAAATCAACACGAGAAGAAGAAAGAATTCTCGCAAAGGACAAAGCAGCTGAAGAAAAAGAAGCAGCACGCCTTGCTCTTGGTGCTGAAGGCTATGACGCTTACAAAGAAGGTTTAGAGCAACAATTACGCAGTGGTCTTATTAACGCTGCTGCTGCCCAAGAGTATCTACAAGACTATGCGAGTACTTATCAGATTGCTGGTAAGCAACGCCAAGATTCCCTTGGTTTTGGTGATATTTATGGTAAAGAAGTTCTTCAGCCTCGATATGAACAAGGTGTTGGTACTGCATACGAAGAAGTTTTAGGAAGGGCGCCAACGGAAGAAGAATATGCAAAAGCCATGGCCAAATTTAATGTGGCAGAAGGCTTTACATCTGCTTCAAGTCTTAAAGAAGATCTTTATAAAACGACTGAATATAAAGATAAATTTGATAAGAGTTATCTTGAGTCTTATTACGATACGGTTTTTGGCAAGGAGATTAAAGACGAAGAAGGTTATAAAACAGGTGATCGTACTTTTAAATTTGATAAGAGCCTATTGCCTACATATAAAGGAGATCTTGCTGAACGTACCGGTGTTGAATTACCTAATTTTGCAGACGAGTTTACTGGTAAACCATTTGAGCTTGAAGCGCAGCTTGACAACATTAAAGAATCACGCCAATTCCTTTACAATGCTGGTTTAACTAATCTTCAGGGTGAAATTGACCAACAAACTCAGAAGATTAAAAATGAAGGCATGAAAGAGATTCAAAAGATTGCTGCTCAGGGCGATATCTATAAATCAGTTATTGGATCCTTTAGCTTCTAAAGGATCTTATGTTTTATAATTATTAGAAGGTTCTTTTTTAAAACAATGACCGCAGATACCACGCAGGCACAACCAGTGCAGCAAGTCCAGGGCGATACCGACGACAATTACTTTGACGTACTTAAGTTCGAAGAACTTCTTAACCGTCTTGAGTCTTCCAAAAAGCGTCAGCAACGTCAAAAGAGCGTTGAAGGTCGTCGTGACATCTTTGCCACTGGTCTCGCTGGCATGATGGGCAATTTCTGATTGAGGTAAACAATGCCTGCATCTGATATCGAAGATACCTATTCAACTGACGATTGGTTTGATCTTGACAAGTATCGTCAAGCTGCAGGCGTAGCTTACGAATTCTCAAAGAAGAAAATGGAGGACGCTGGTGCTCAAGAACGAGAAACCATCGGTAAAGGAGCAGAAGAACAGCGAACCTCTGCTGGTCAAGCCCAACGCTTCAGGCAAGAAGACGAAGCTCGAGACTTCAAGCAAGCCCAACGAGCATATCGATATTGAGATCTTCGACCGTTGGGTCGATAATCTTGATTCATCCACTCAAGAATCGTTTTTATCTTTCTCGGAAGATAACTATTCTGTAATTGAGTGTTATCTTTATGCTCGTTTTCTTGGTTACACAGGGAGCATCGTAAGCTGCGATCTGTGGGTTAATGAGCATTACAAAAAACCTGATCACAGGAAAACTCTTCTTTATGAAATTGAAGAGATGCAAGAAGACATCCGTAAGCTGCGTGATGCAGTAGAGCAGGGTGTTGTAAAGCGTGATGCAGGTGTTGCACGAATTGCCTCAATGCAAAAAGAATTGCGTGGTGCAATTCTTCAAGTAGAACAATTTACTTCTGTTAGAGATAGAAAAGGCTTGTTAATGGCTGGAGCTGATAGAGCTATTCGTGAGTTAATGTTTGTATTCAAAGATGATCCAATTGAAGCACCTTTGAATGAGGCTTCAATGAGTGTATGGGCTAGAATGCAACTAGAAGAATAAGATTTAATTTCTTAAGGTTAACAAATGGGCGCTGATTTTAGGAAAGGACAAAACGACCCTAGAGATCCTCAAGTTAGAGAAGGTATTAGGCGTCGACAAGAAGCTGCTGCACGTGATTTAAGTTCACGTGAACAAGCCAGGCAAGCAGAATTTCAACAACGACGTGAGCTTGAGCGTGAACAGGCTATGCAACGAGCAGCTCAATCCCAAGTTCCTCAGCAGTCTCCCCCTCCTGGCTTCGAAGAAGCTACTTTCCGCCGTGCTGAAGTTGAAAAAGCACGTGGTGGCCTTGGTCGTAGAGCCAATGCTTTAGATCAACGTAGAGCACAACAAGAATCTTACGAACGAGAAAGACAACTACGCAATAAGTTTGAAGGAGAGTCTAACGAGATGCGTCGTCGTTCTCAAGCGCAACCTCCTGTGCGGTCTGGAATGATCTTTGGTCCTGGTCGTTCAACACGTATGCCAGATGGACGTAGTCCTGAGTACCAACAGATCATTGATCGTTTACGTTCCATGAGGGGAGGTAACTGATATGGCAAAAGGTAAGATGCCACCACAGCTTCTTGAATATTTTAAAAAGAAAGAAGCTAAAAATAAAGATGGCTCAGACATGAGCGATAAAGAAAAACGTAAAGCTGCTTTAGAAAAAGCTCGTAGCTATAAAAAGCAAAAAGCAAGTAAGAAAGAAAAAGCTTAAACGTTCATGCAAAGCAAAGGTCATAAGGCTGATTTTGCTCACTTTTTGATTGAATCAGGTGAGCAAATACTCAGTCTTCTTTGGCCTGAAGCAAATGCTCGTCGGGCAGCATCTTTAGAGATTATTGCTCGCACTGCCTATACGGCTGAGGAAAGTGCTTGTCACTACCTCGAAACGATTGGTCTTGATCAGAGCGGCTCCATCCGTAAGACTCTGGAGCTAGCACGTCGGCAGGATAGTAATGAGCAGACGCATGAAGACATTTTTGCTCGTGATCTTGGTGGATTGTCCTTATGGATAGACCGTTTTGTGGCAAGGCATGTAGCTGTTTTTGTTTATTGGATATTTGCTTTTACTACTTTGTTAGATCATGAATTTGCTTCCTTGCTTGGAGAAGCGGTTGAGGCAGAAGCAGTTAAGACATATCAGCGCATGCTTTTGGAACAACCAGAAGAATGGTTAGAGCAACCTGCAACTCCAATTGCAAAAGCTTATTGGAGGGAAGAAGGAAATATGTGGGCTGCTCGAAATGAAGATGAACCACAAACTCTTCGGGATGTAATTGAATTAATTGCTAAAGACGAGTCAGATCATGTGGTGGCCAATAGTCAAAAAGCAATTGCTTTCTAATCTTTAGGCTAGTATTTAATTAGTAACTCAGAGAAATAGCGTGCCTTCTTACGTTCATCTTGCTTATCGCCGTAACGCAAAGGCAGCAGCACGCAGTTTTCAGATTAAAGAAAATAAAAACGAACATCTTCTCGAAAAAGCTCGGGAAGATTTTGGTTATTTTTGTGAGTACGTTGCAGATAAACCACCAGCAGAACACCATAAGAACTGGCACCGTCACTTTATTACAAATGAGGACAGCAGTTGTTTAATTAAAATTGCTGGTCCAAATATTGATTTGCTTGCTCCACGGGGCTCAGCAAAATCTACAGTATTGGGATTATTGACAGCTTGGGCAATTGGTATTCATACAGCAGCAAAGAAACCGCTACAAGTTCTTTATTTGTCTTACACGGTTGATATTGCTCGTTCCAAATCTGCAACTATCAAACGAATTATTGAAAGCAAAAGGTATCAGGAAGTTTTTCCCACTGTTCGTTTATTAAAGAACGTCACAAGTAATGAATATTGGTCTATTGACCACAAGTTTGCAGGTATCGATACTACAGGTGAAGAACAGTTCACACTTTGCGCTGCTGGCCTTAAAGGTTCAGTGACTTCTAAGCGTTCTCATCTTGTGATGATTGATGACGCTATTAAATCAGCTGCAGACATTTCAAACCCTGACATCCGGAAACAGATGCAGGAAAACTGGAATGCTGTGATTGCACCGACCATGTTTGAAGGTGGTCGAGCTATTTGCCTTGGAACACGCTTTCGACACGATGACATTCATTCAACCACATTTAATGAACAAAATAACTGGACACAGATTGTCTTGTCAGCAATTTTAAATAATGAAAAAACAGGTGATGAAGAATCGTATTGGCCAGACATGTGGTCTCTTGATTATTTAAAAGAAAAGAAAAGACAAGCGCCAATTGCTTTTTCTTTTCAGTACATGAATCAAATTGTCAGGCAAAATGAACTTTCTCTGGCACCTGAATTGATTGTGAAAGCAGAAATCTCGACAGAGTTCGATTCTCTTGGGATTGGAGTTGACTTGTCTGCAGGTGTGAAAGAAAAGAACGATTACACCGTTATGGTGTTAGGTGGTCGTATCGAGGATCGTATTCATATTATTGATTATCGTCGGATCAGGGTAATGGGCAACCTTGAGAAACTTGATGCAATGAAAGAGCTTCTCAATGATTGGTCGATTTTAGGTAGAGATGATAACGGTAATTATTTCCCAACTTATTCAACTTGTGACATTTGGTCAGAAGCAGTTCAGTATCAAGCTTCTCTGGAAGCCGACTTTAAACGAGTTTGTCTAAACAATGAAAACCTATATAATTTAATTTGGCATCCCGTTAAAGGTTTCCGTGCTGATAAGTTGGCACGATTCCGTGGCATCATTGGTATGTTCGAAGATCGAAAGATTATTTTTAATCGTTATCGTAACTTCACGCATATGTTTGAAGAGCTTACTAATTTTGGTGTAAGTGGCCACGATGATTGTGTTGACGCACTTGTTTGGTTAGTGAACGGGTTGGCAAGAAAAGGTCAACTTCATGTTGATTTTTAATCTTAGAATTATTAAAAAGCTTTTGGGTCGTGGGTCCAGAATACGCAGCTATTGCTATTACATCTATAATTTCGGCAATTACAGGAGGCTCCTGGGTTGCCAATAAGATCTTAGATAGACAGCAAGAACGTATACAGCAAGCTTTTGATTATATCAGCGCACAAAAGCGGAGGATTGATGTCTTGGAAGATCAAGTTAATCACATGCCCATGGAGTATGTTTTAAAAGTAGATTTTCTACGAGAGATCCAAGAGATGCATCAAAATTTTAGACAGATTAACAGTAAGCTTGATAAGCTTATGGAAAAGCTTTTGTCGAAATGAGTTACATTATCGAAATTGAAGAAAATAACAATGGCGACTGCTGCATTACTTTTCCAGACGAATTAGTAGAAGAATTAGGTTGGCAAGATGGAGACATTCTTGATTGGGACGTTAGAGGAAATGGAATTGTTCTAAATAAAGTAAATGATTCTAGTGGTTATGAAGTTATAGAAGAGTAAAATAAAAAGATCAGGTGAATAAATTATGTATTACGCAGGTCAATCTAATATTGCAGGAGCAGTAGGAAACCTGGCGGGACTTAGCTTTCCAATTAACGAAAGCTCTCGCACCAGGAAGATTCGTGGTATTCGTAATTTGCAAGAAGGTGCTGCTGGAGGTGAAAAAGAAGCAGCAGAGCAAATGCTTCGTAGGTTAGGTGGCCCACAGCTTCCTCAAGTTATGGCACCTGGATCCAGCAATCTACCTGCTGCTATTGGAAATATGGGTGGGATTCAAAATGCTGAGTTCCTTGCTAACGCTCAGTTCTTTAGAGGTCCTCAATTTGGACAAATCCCCCCTGGTTTTCAGGGTAAATACGTTTCTTAAATAACTGCTAGTATCAAGAAAAGGAACAATAGTTAATGGCATCTACCACCAATGCTAGGCTTAAAGAAATTATCGATGCATACATCGATAAAGATGGTAGTGCCGTTGTAGATACAAGCATTGTTTCTTCTCATCTAGCACAGATGAAACTCTTTGGCATTCGCCAAGGAATTGAATTTTTTCCTAGTCAGGATAATTTCGGCAGTCAACGCAAGGACTTTATTGATCGAGTCCTGAAGTACAACCAAATGGATACCCGTCTGGATTCCATTTGGGATTATTTCTTGTGTGACGGAAAAGGTCTATTTTATATTCGTCCAACAAAACAAAACTATCGGCTTTATTATTTCCGAGAACATGAATATCGTACGTTCTATAACGTAGATGGTGAACTGGAAGAAGTCATCATCATCTATAGCTATAAAGTACGACGTGGTTTTGGATTCGGTGACAACATTAACGTCACTAACGCTACAGGTACTGCAGTTTCAGGTGACCAAGGCGCTAAGCGTTACATAAAACTTTCAATCAAAGCGGGCGAGATTGAAGAGACTCATTCAGAAGGAGAAATGTCGTTTGACATGCCTTCTTTTGCAACTCCAGGTAAATCTAAAACGTTTAAGAATTCGCTTGGATTTATTCCATGCGTCGAGATTTTTAATAATCCAAAAGGCTTCTCCATGGAAGGCTTTGGAGAATTTGATGCTCTTGCAAACCAAATCGTTACGCATGACGACCTAGTCCGCACTATGCGGAAGAACATTACCTTCTTTGGTAATCCAACTCTTCTTTCATCTCGTCCCAAGACAGATCTTATTGACGCTGGTGGAGATAGCGTCGTACAGCGCCCTTCTATTGCTGCAAATTCAGGGTTCAGCAGTATGAACCCAATGAGTCGATCTGCTTTTAAGCAAGATCCTGTATCCCGTGGTGTAGATGGACAGATTCGAGTTCCACGTATTATTGCAAACTTAGAACCAAACGATCGGGTTGGTTATATCGTTCCAGATGCAATTACTGGAGACCAAAACGCTTTTGCTCGACAGTTTAGAGAAGAAGTCCGTACAGCACTTGGAGGTGTTGACGAACTGTCTATTTCTGCAGGCGTTACCGCAACAGAATATAAGTCGTTATTCGGACGTGTTTCTGCTACGTCTAAGAAAAAAGCTAATTCTATTTACACACATGGCATCTGTAGGTGTCTTGAGTTAATTATTTTCCAAGAAGAAAAGTTATTCCGTGAGTCATTGGCTGCTGCCGCTGGCATTGAAAAGCCAATTAGACCTTCTGAGAATGCATCTGACGATGAGTTGGATTTATATGAAGCAGCCTTAGAAGGTTTTAACGAACAGATCAAACAATTAATGATGGCATCTGTTCAAACCCAGCAAATCCCTCCCGGAGTAACTGGTCTTATTCCTGACGGAGACGTTACAATGTTGTGGCGTTGGACGGGTCCTGTTTACGAGGATTCGACCCAAGATATTCTCAACAACTCAATTGTTGTAAGAAATTTACAAGAGTTAGGTGTTGATAGCATTGAAGCACTGAAATACCTCTTCCCTTCTAAAACGGATGAGGAACGGGCCGAGATGTTATCTGGGTTCCCGTTCAGGATGGTAAACGAGCTACAGGGTGCATATTCTCAGTTCGCTCGTTTAGTGGGAGGCATGATGCAGACCCCCCACCCGCAATCACCGGACCTTCCGATGGCGGCGGATCCAAGATTGGATTTAACGCCATATCTGTATCGAACATTAGAAGCCTTACAAAAGGAGATGAGTTATGCAGGACGCTACCGTCCAATCGATCCCACAGACGAGCCAACCGTCGCCCGCAGCGGTAGCTCCAAGCAGCTACGTGGCTCCGGCCCCTCAGGTGCAAGCCGCACCTCAGGTTCAGCA
>CEOD01007223.1_pt1 | contig 10175 bp, 8 predicted proteins | sample 530341 | NCBI WGS metagenome assembly CEOD01 (sample SAMEA2619950, study PRJEB7988) | marine metagenome | isolation source: saline water (ENVO:00002010), including | reverse complement strand
TCGGCCCGCCGCTGCTCGGGGTCCTGGTGCTCGTTAAACTCGAGGTAGTAGATGGCGCCGAACGCGAGAAAGTTGAGCAAGGCGAGAAAAACTGTCAGTTTAAGTCTCATGGTTTATCGGCGGATTATGGCGACGAAGATTCCGATCAGTACGAGAACGGCGGCTGGTCCAATCAGCCAGAAAAGGAGGTTCCGCAGTTCCGATTGGCTCAGGATGATCATGTACCCTCGTACATCTTTCGCGGCGATATTGATGTCGTCGCCTACGTCCATGCACCAATTGAGAGCGCTGAGGAACAGGAGTCGGTTTCCGAATGCGTCAATCCGGGAATTGGTAATGAAATCGGCGTTTCCGATCGCGAGGAAGCGGCCTCCTTCGACTGCTGACAAAGCAAATCCAAACGAGGTATCCGCCTTGCGCTGGGAAGCGACTGCGATGGGAACTGGGCCTTTCAGGTCATCCCCTTCTTCGTAAGAAATCGTAGAACCGGGGCGCAGTTCGCTTTCGGCCCAGCTTTGCGGTGAGCTCAGGAGGAGGGTTTCCAGTTTGAGGGTGTCAGGATTTCTCGCTTCTTCGAGCGCAGGAAGAATCGGGCGGGGGAGGCCGAAAAGAACGGTAACGCCCATATTTCTGATGAAGCTCCCCACCGGATGATCGGTGAAATCACGGATGATGAGGTCGCCGGTGGCGGATTGAAAGTCGGGGCCGACGTCGACCACAATTCGGTCATCAATCTGGATCCCCCATTCCAAGGCCAATTTTTCCAAACCGGTTTCTTCTCCGGGCTCCAGCAGGGCGAGTATACTCCCGTTTTCTTCGTTTAAGTAGTCTCGCAAAAGGCTCGCCTCGCGCTCACGAAATCGGGTGGCTGGAGCTGGGATTACCACCGCCCCGGCATCTTCGGGGATGCGTGCGTAGTTGGTCAGCTCGATGGTTTCCACTTTCATTCCGCGCTCTCGCAGGAAAGACTGGAGACGGGATAAGCCGGTAAGGGGGTCGACGCTCGAGAGGGAAAACTCACCCTGGCCAGTAAGGAAGTAGACCACGCTGTCGTTCTGGCGAGTGACCTGCAGGATGCCGGAGAGAAACTCAGATTCCCCGCGGAATCCCCGCATCTTTCCGTTCTCAAATGTGTAGAGAGAATCAATCGACACTTGCTTGAGCCGATCTCCTGAAGTGATGAGGATCGAATTTTGAGTCGTAATGCCGTACCTGCCGAGGATTTCACGAGCTCGATTCCGTTCCTGGAAGACGTCGATGAACTCGACGTGAACGTGCCCGTCGCCCTCGGTCCGGGAGTACAGTTCGATGTTTGACAGGAGTTTCTTCAGGTCGCGAATGACGCGGCGGTTGGTGTCATCCGATTCGATCTCGGGGATGATGATGAAGATGTCGACGGGTTTATCGATTGAGGAGAGGTATGCCTCGGTCTCAGGGGCGAGAGAAAACTTACGATCTTCAGTGAGATCACTTCTCTCGAAAAAACGCGCCCCGAGATAGTTGATCGCTCCAATAAGAGAAAGACAGAGTAGGACCTGGATCGCCGCATTGAGTCGGCGCCCTCGGTTTGTTCGTCGAAAGTCGTCGCGGGTGGTCATGCTTTTCTTTCAACCAAAATCACAGAGAAAACCAGAAACAGGAGAGATCCGGAGATGTAGTAAACAAAGGGCCGCGAATCAATAATCCCCGTGCTGAAATCGAGTAGATGCTCGAAGGTCTGGAAGTATTGGAAGGGCGCGTTCAGGGCTTTGAGTGGACCAGTTTTTGGGAGGGGAACCTCGAGAAGAAGTCGACTCCCGGCAATCAGAAGGAAGAGCCCGGTAAAGCAGAGCATGCCGGCTACGAGCTGGGAGCGGGTGAGACTCGAGCAGAAGATGCCGAGAGCGATAAACAGCGCCCCGCTGAGTGCGACAAAGAGATACCCGCCGAGTAGCGATGCGGGATCAAATAGAATAATTCGCGCCTGATCAACAGAGGTCATCTCTGCCGCCAGAAGCGGGAATGCTATGGTGCACGCCCAGAGGAACAGGTAGAAAATGTAGATCGCAAAGAATTTGGCCAAAACGACGACCATCGGACCGGTCGGCGTCGTTAAAAGAGTCTGCAGTGTTCCCAGTCGCCGCTCTTCGGCAATGCTCCGCATCGTCAGCAGCGGGACGACGAAAAAGGCGGGGATCCAGAAAATACGGAAAAATTGGGTCGCAGGAGTGTCTTCTTGTGGAGCTACGGTGTAACCTTTGAGGATTGCCCAGTAGATGAGACCCATGAGGAGGAGGAAGAGCACTCCGGCCACATAGCTGGACGCGCTGAAGAGGATCACCCGGATCTCATGCCGGAGAAAATGGACAAAATTTCTCATTGTTGGAGGGGCTCCTCGCTGGCGGGCGCTGCTTCCGTTCTCGGCGCATTTTCCTCCCACGAGCGTTTTGTCGCTGCGAGAAAAATGTCTTCCAGTGATGCCCTGCGAATGCGGATCTCCTGGATGACCGGGAGACCTGGTCCCTGCAGGCATTCAATGATTCGAGGAACCAGATTGGTGTTCGAGTTGGAGGAAAAGGTGATCCGGCGAACAGAGCCTTCGGGCTCGCGGTAAGAGTCGCGCAGCACCAAGCTGTCGTCCGCCAATTGAACTCTTTTTTCGACCTCAGAGAGCGATCCTTCCACGCGAATTTCGTAGGTTTGGCCGGGTGAGAAGACTTCCCGCAGTTCCGACCGCGTTCCAGCCGCGACGACTTGCCCCCGATTGAGGATGACGGACCGGTCGCAGATTTTTTCGATCTCGGGGAGGATGTGGCTCGAGATCACCAGAGTCATCCGTCCTCGCAATTGCTGGATCATTTGGCGGAAACCCAGGATCTGGTGCGGGTCCAGCCCGATGGTCGGCTCGTCTAGGATGACGATCGGGGGTTCCGCGAGAATGGCGTCAGCGATTCCCACCCGCTGGCGATAGCCTTTACTCAGATTCCCGATGAGCTTGCGCTCGGTCCCGTGGTGAAGATCGCAGAGTTCGATGACTTCAGCGATGCGGCTCTTGCGCTGCTTTCGGTGGATGCCCTTGATTCTGGCGCGGAACCGAAGGAACTCGGTAACCCGCATATCCTCCGGGAGCGGATTGTTCTCGGGCATGAAGCCGATGAGGTGGCGAATCGCCTCGGGCTCGCGTGCGACCGAGCGCCCAGCGACCCACGCCTCCCCAGAGCTCGCGCTCAGGAGGCCAGTCAGTACCCTCATCGTCGTCGATTTTCCTGCACCGTTCGGGCCGAGAAACCCGACGACTTCGCCAGCGCCGACTTCAAACGAAATTCGATCAATGGCTCGATTGGGGCCAAACCTTTTCGTCAGTTCGACAGCCCGAATACTTGGGACAAGAGATACCATGGGTTAATTCCGCGCTTTTTAGAGGATCAATGAGGAGGATTCCACATTATTTCTCAATCATCTCACTAAGGGGGCTTTTGTAGCAATTCATTCGTTTTCGTAACGATAAGTAGTTTGGTCATTGACTTGCTCGCGATGAGGGAGACAACCGAAAGGAATGATCGGAATTGAGGTTCAGGGGGTGGTGAAGCGATTTGGCGAGACCGTCGCCCTGCAGGGTATTGATCTGTCGATCGAGCCCGGTGAATTGTTTTTTTTGTTGGGACCTAGTGGATGTGGAAAAACCACATTACTGCGGACGCTTGCTGGGTTCTATTTTCCAGATGAGGGTTCGGTAAAGTTTGGAGACAAAGATGTCTCGAGGTTGGACCCTCACAAACGACGGACCGGAATGATGTTTCAGAGCTATGCTTTGTGGCCTCACATGACGGTATGGGATAACGTGGCTTTCGGTCTCCGCCAGTTGAAGGTCGGCAAGGCAGAGCGGGAGCAGCGCGTCCGGGAGGCTTTGGTTTCCGTCCAGATGGATGAGTACGGCGAGCGCAAACCCAATCAGCTTTCCGGAGGCCAACAGCAGCGGGTAGCGCTGGCGCGGGCACTGGTGGTGCGGCCGCGATGCCTCCTCCTGGACGAGCCGTTGTCGAATTTGGATGCGAGGTTGCGAAACGAGATGCGTTTGGAAATCCGGCGGATCTGTAAAGAGTTTGAGCTGACTACAGTCTATGTGACCCATGATCAAAAGGAGGCTCTTTCCATCGCGGATCGCATGGCCGTTTTTGAGAAAGGGCGTATCCTTCAGGTCGGCAGCCCGAGTGATGTCTACCGCCGCCCAGAGAGCAAAACCGTCGCCTCTTTTATCGGCGAAGCGAACTTTCTCGAGGGTGAGGTGGTCCGCACTGGGGCGGGCGAGGCTCTTGTCAAAACTTCATGTGGCGCCCTCTCGGGGATATTGTGCGGTTTCGACGAGGAGCTGGCGGAAGGCACTGCCGTGACCCTCTGTGTTCGACCGGAGGTCCTGAAGATTTTTGACATGGATCCGGGTGAGAATTGCATAGCCGGTAAGATCGGCGATTCAGTCTACTTCGGTGAGGTGGCACACTATGAGTTTTTGTCGGGGCAGGAGAGTCTCCGAGTTTCCGAATTGAACCCCAAGCCACGTTCTGGTGCGCGAAGTGAGGGACTGTTTCTCTACGCCGATACCGAGGATGTTGTCGTGCTCCCAAGATAAACGAAGGGAGTGATGCCGTTGTGTCGGGTTTGAAATCCATCATCATCCTCGGTCTGATCGTAATTGTGATCGGCCTGCCATTCGCTTTTAAGGGCGAAGAAACCATTGTGGGGAAGGCGGATGACGTGGTTGTCGTCATTACTCCGCATAACGAAGCGATTCGCTTCGAGTTTGAGAGAGGCTTCCGCCAATGGTACGAGGCCCAGACGGGGCGTACCGTCGATGTGGATTGGCGCGTGATTGGGGGAACGAATGAGATCGTTCGTTACGTGAATTCCGAGTACGAAAACGCTTTTCGCAACTACTGGACCGATTCGCTGGGAATGGAATGGACACCGGAGGTGCGGCAGGCTTTCAGCAATCGCAAGCTGGAGCTTCCCGATGATCCCGACGAGGACGAGATGCACCACAAGGCGAGACGGGCGTTTCTTGCCTCGGATGTTTCGATCGATCTCGATGTGTTTTTTGGTGGGGGAAGCTATGATTTCATCAAACAAGCCCAGGTCGGTACGCTAGTTCCTTGGCGATCGGGTGAAGAGTTGGCGGCCCAGTTCCCAGACGAGGTGTTTCCTCGGAAGTTTGCCGGTGAGGTATTTTGGGATAGTGAGGGCCGGTGGATCGGTGCGGTTCTCTCCAGTTTTGGCATTATTTATAATGTGGATGCCATGAAGCGATTGGGGATGGAGGAGCCTCCGTCGCGCTGGGAAGATTTGGGAGACCCTCGGTTCCTCGGGGAGGTCGCTTTGGCCGATCCTACGAAGAGTGGATCCATTACCAAAGCTTTTGAGATGATCGTGCAGGGGTGCATGGACGCTCGGGTTGACGAGCTGATTGAAGAAGGGTTGAGCCAGGATGAGGCCGAGTCCCAAGGGGTGCCGGCTGGATGGATGGACGCCATGAAGTTGATTCAGCGCATTTCAGCAAATGCCCGGTATTTTACGGATTCCGCAACAAAGGGTCCGGCGGATGTGGCCAGCGGTGATTGCGCAGTAGGCATGTCGATCGACTTTTATGGTCGCTTTCAGGCGGAGGTGATTCTTGCCAATGGAGGTGGAGATCGGTTGCGTTACGTAACTCCGGAGGGGGCGTCGAGCCTGTCGGCGGACCCTATAGGGGTTTTTCGCGGCTCCCCAAATCGAGAGGCGACCGATTTGTTTTTGGAGTACGTTCTTTCCGAAGAAGGCCAGCGGCTCTGGGGTTATCAGGTCGGCGTAGCAGGAGGGCCGGTGCAGTACGCTCTTCGGAGGAGTCCCGTTCTTCGCAATCTCTATACGGATGAGGGCCGATCAAATTTATCTGAACCCGAGGTCAATCCCTATGCCACCGTACGGGATTTTGTCTACCGTCCCGAGTGGACCGGCCGATTGTTTGCACCGCTTCGATTCATCATCCGAGTTGCCTTTATCGATCCGCATGAAGAACTGGTTCAGGCTAGAGTCGCAATCTTGGAAGCAAGAGAGCGGGGAGATGATGAGGCGGCTGATGCCGCGGAACAGATTTTTTCGAATTTGGATGCGATCCGATTTTCCGAGTCGGCCGGCCCTATTGCCGGTGTGCTTCGAAGTGGGGATAAAATTGAAGAGGTTCGGATGGCACGAATGCTCGCTGATGGGTTTCGGGAACAGTACCGTCTCGCCGAAAGTGTGGCAAAAGGGAAGTGAGATTTGCCCCGGCTGACCGTCGGCCGGTCGACGAAGGTGAGATAAACCTCGTAAGAAGCTGGTCGGGGAGAATAGAAAATTCGGAATGTTAGTCTTAGCTGCAGCTTGGGGAATCTTGGGAGTTTTAGCGATTTTGGGCTGCGCGGTGGCCCGGATCTATCCCGTCGCACTGTCGGCGTTCGATGGACACTCTTTTGGTGTCGTGGAATGGGTGGTCTTTGCGCTGTGGCTTGTCTTTATGGTCTATGCCGAGGGCGTGAAAGGGTTCCACCGGGCCTTTTCTCCGCGGGTTGTCTCGCGGGCTCGGGCGCTGATGGATCACCCCAATGTGTTGGCGTGTCTTTTGGCTCCCTTCTATTGTTTTGGTTTCTTTTATGCCACGCGGAAGCGGAAAATTGTCTCCTGGGCGGTCGCTACGGGGATCGTTGTCTTGATCCTCAGTGTTCGCCTGTTGCCGCAGCCGTGGCGGGGAATCATTGATGTGGGAGTGGTCGCGGGACTGGGGATTGGAATGCTTTCCATCCTGTACTTCACAGGTCGTTGGATCTTCGGTTGCCCGGCTGACTATGCCGCAGATCTTCCGTCCGAGGTGGATTCGCCGCGCCAGCCGTAGGGGCTTGCAGGGAGCTTTTGGCTTCTTTGGTCCCGGTGCAGTCGGGTCTTGTTCGGGTGGTTCTGCGTTCTCACTTATTCAAGCTGGCGTACGAAGGGCAGGGTCCGGGTTCTTTGACTCAACTACCTGCACGGGGTGTGGATGAGGTGGAGGAGATAGTAGCTTACCTGCTCTCGGTGTCCGATTGCCGGCAATGAGGTGGAGGTCGGATCCTCTACTGAGAGAGGGTGCTAACCAAATTGCGCAGTGCGTGTTTTCTGGGGGCGGCTTCATGCTCCCGTGCTGGGGTTTCCTTTTCGCCGGTGGGGAGTAGGCGCAAAAAAAAAGCGGGAACCGTAGTTCCCGCTTTTAAGTAGAAATTGGATGTCTCTTAGAAGAGAACTGAGGCAGAGAATTCGATCGACTGGAATTCGTAGCTGTCCACCTTCACGTTTTGGTCGAAGAGAGTGAAGTTCGAGTCCTCAGGAACGGTGTACCGGTAGGCCAAGTCGAAACGGATGTTTTCAACGGGACGGTAAGAAATGCCTCCGAGGAACTGGTAGGTGAAGAGCCATTTGTCATTGCTGTCGGATACGGAACCATTGGGGCCGCGAACAGTTACGTGCTGGTTGAGGTTCGTTGTGCCGAGTCCACCACCAAAGTAGATCCCCCAGTTGGTTTCCATCGAATCAAGAACGTCGTAGTAAACATTAACTGCGTACGTGTAGTTGTCCGAGTTGTTCTTAATATTGTAGGTGCCTGTGCCGAGGTTTGTGCCCGTTGCTGCTGCTGACTGGGCTCCGCTCGCTTGCATGGATGCGTTGGAATCAGGCTCGAAATATTGGAACTCAAACTCGAAATGCCAGCCGTTGGATGGGATCTTGTATCCAACATTGACGATGCCACCCACTCCATCTTCCGGATCCATGTTGGGTCCGCCTAGGGCTTGAGTAAACGAAGTATCTGCTTCAGGAAAGAAGTACCCGACGCCAGCACCGAAGTAAAGTTGGCCAAATGCCGTTGATCCAGTTGCGAAAAGCAGGGGAAGAAGTAGGGATTTTTTCATGGTTTCGTAGCTTTTGGAAGGTTGGTGAGTCGATCCTGCCTTGTCAAACAGGTTTCCCCGCCCATGCAGTATTGATCGGGTGGGACTTGTGACGATTTCTTCAAACTTTACTATATTTGCTGGTTTTCGATTGCTTCCCTGAAAGGTTGTTCTTTTATCTTGAATACAAGATGGAGTTATCGGGACAGCATTCTAACGAAGATGCATTCCGGATATTGGTTCTCAATCGGGTCTGGCAGCCGGTCAACATTGTTGGGATTCGCCGGGCGGTGGCGTTGCTTTTTCAAGACAATGCTCAAGTGATTCATCCTAGCCAGGGGAACTACGAGATGTTTTCCGCGGAAGAGTGGATGGATCGTTCAATTACAAATCCTCCGCGGGTCGGTGAGGCTTCGATCCGTTCTGTGCGTTTGAATCTGCGTGTCCCTCAGATTTTGTTATTGCGGGACTTTGATCGTGTGCCGATTCAGGACACCAAGCTGAATCGCAAAAATATTTTTGAAAGAGATGATTACCGCTGCCAGTACTGCGGAGACATTTTTTCTGAGGCGAAATTGAATCTCGACCATGTCATTCCTCGAGACCGTGGAGGGCGCACAAGTTGGGAAAATTTAGTGACCTCCTGCATCGAGTGTAACAGCCGCAAGGCCAACCGGCTCCCTCATCAAGCCGGACTCGCCCTTCGGCGGCAACCGGTTCGTCCCAAGCATCGTCCTTTCCTTTCGGTATTGCATCGCAGCGGCTCAAAAGAGGTCTGGAAGCCTTTCATCGGAAAGATTTGATGCGTTTACCGGTTGCGTCTGAGCCGGAGAACTGCACTTCCATTCAGTAATGGGACATTATGATTCGTATCCGCTTCCGCCAGTCGCCGCGGGGTTTTCTCCTGAGGTCCTCAATTCTCGTGCTCAGGTGCTTAAACGCGTCGCGAGCGAGATACGCTATCATTTCTCTCTAGCTTCGGACGAGGGGGACGCCGGCGGGTGGGATCTCGATGTGTTTCCACGGCTACTGTCATCCGCTGACTGGAGGACGATTCGTTCTGGTGCGATTCAGCGAATGGAGGCTTTTAGTCGCTTTACTTCTGATGTGTATCGAGACCAACGAATTGTGAAGGAAGGTGTTCTGCCCGCCGAAGTTCTGTTGAGTGCACCGGGATTTTATCGTGAGCTGCTGGGGAAAGGGGGGCCGGAGAACCAGGGTTTTTTGATCGGGGCAATGGATCTCGTTCAAGCTGAGGATGGTGGGTGGATCGTATTCGAAAACCATTTCTCGTTCCCTCCGGGTATTTCCCATGTGATTCAGAATCGAAGAATGCTGGCGCAGGCGTTCCCGGAGATTTTTGAAGGACATTCGGTGGTTCCCGTCGCTGCCTTTGGTAGCCAGTTGGTCGAGTCTTTGAAGGGAGAGAATCCGCGTGGAGATCAGCGAGTCGTTCTACTGACCCGGGGGGATACGTTGCGACCTCATTTCGACGATTCGTTTCTGGCCCGGCATATGGGAATCGTGTCGGCACGTCCCGCGGATTTGATTGTTCGGGACGGTCGGGTCTTTCTGAAAACCATTGATGGCCTTGAGTTGGTCGATGTGATTCTGCGGAAGGTGGAAACCAATGCGACCGATCCAATCACTTTTGTGGAGAATTCAGACCGGGGAGTCCCCGGTCTGGTTCATTGCCTGCGGCGAGGTACCGTTCGAATCCAGAATGTTCTCGGTGCAGAGGTCGCTGATTGCCGCGCTTTGTTGCCGTTCAGTGATTCCATTATTCGGTTTTACCTCAATGAGGACCCGATTCTACCCACTGTGGAAACATACCACTGCTCAGACCTGGACCAGGCGGATTGGGTCGGCGCGCGCGCGGATGAATTTGTTTTTGATCCAGTAGCGACTCCGAGGGTGATGGTCTCGGCCGAATCCCAGGGCGAGGTTACCAGGATTGATCCGAATCACCCTTACTTTCCGGGTCCACCGGAATGGACGGTCGCTCGCCGCAGCATCCGAGCGAGCCGCTTGCCGATGTGGAAGGATCATCGAGTCTGTGAAGCGCCATTTTTTCTGCGCGTTTTCGGGGTTCTGGGCCCCCAGCCGATTATTCTTCCGGGAGGACTGTCGTGGCAAGCTGGCCACAGCGACTCCATCGATTTTATCGGGACCATGAAGGATACATGGGTCGTTGATGAGTCTCTTAGTCAGAAGGATACCGTCGAAACGCAACTGGAGGCAGACCTCGCTCCCGGGAAGTTGTCCGCTCCG
>CEOD01007554.1_pt1 | contig 10217 bp, 11 predicted proteins | sample 530341 | NCBI WGS metagenome assembly CEOD01 (sample SAMEA2619950, study PRJEB7988) | marine metagenome | isolation source: saline water (ENVO:00002010), including | reverse complement strand
CTCTTGTGTTTCATACCATTGCCAATCGTGTGCTTCTACACTTTTAATTTCGTGGTTCCATTGATCACTCAACCATTGCGGAAGTTTTTCATTAGCAACAATCTTTTTACGTTCTTTGTAAATATTATCACTGCTGACACTCCAACAACTGTTGCATTTTAAATTGCAGTGGTTGCCAAGCCGAAGTTCCAGGTGAGTAGGATTGCTATGCAGTAATGGCTGTTTATAATTTTCATTTGCCCATTGCCTACTACTTTGTAAACCTTTTTCTTCGTGTTCATAACAACGACTGCATTCTTTAACAAATTTGCCTGCAAGCATATTGGCACGGACATTGAGCATATATTCTCCGTTCCAGATGTTTTCCCATTTATCCTTGCCAAGTATGGCATCGTGTCCATCTGCTTGTATGTAATCTTCACTGTAAACGTGACAGCACAATTTACACCTGCCGTCTGTGTTTGTGTGTACATTTATAAATGGATAGATACAATAAGTATCAGACATTCCATTGTCCTTTCCCTTGCCAGGCATATTTAAAACTTAAATCAGTGTCTCTAAATCTAAAAAATTCTTTTTGGTGCTGTCTAAAAACATCATTATCAAAAGCATTATACGGATCTTTACCCTTTTTGTCTGCATCACCTTTCCACGCAAGTTTCCTTGCACGTATTACAGCATTTCCATTATCTCTAGTAAAGTCCATAATAGCCCACACAGGGCTCCACGGGTCAACACTCATTTTTTCTCTACCATCTTCGATCCAATATTTGTCATCCCAACTATCATATGGATCTTGTTGATAGTCCCACCAAAAGTCAGCAGTCCAATTTCCATCGTCATCTATTTCAAAATCATATTGAGCATCTAATGGCGCGGCATTTCTATTTCCCCATTCTTCGTATTCCCATTCTTTACGAAACTTTAAACAAATTTTATATCCACCTTTGGTTCTCCAAAGTATACGTAAAAATGGCCATATCTCATTTACTAAACTATCAGCAAAGTTACCTAATCCCGGAGTAATAATATTATAATTAAAATCCTCATAATCATAAGCAAGATCGTTTAATCTATTTGGATCATTAAATTCTATTTTATAATGTTTTTCACGTAAACTGTGTCTTGTAGGCAAACTACAAATTTTATCTGTTTGTAAAAAGTCTGTAAAAATACTAAAACTTTTCATCTTTATAAGTTTATGAACAATACTAGCACGTAAATCTTTTGTAATCCAATGATCATAGTAATAAAAAGGCAGTAGGTTAAACTTTTCAAAGTTTTGTCCTACAATAGTGTCAACACCAACGCTGAAACCTGTTCCTTGGCTTACAGCTATCAATCCTTGATTACGTATACGCCATAAAAATGTAAGTGTATCTTCAAGTTCTTTTGGACCTTCGTTTGGAAATCCTACAATCCAATTTGTCATAGCATCAACACCTGCAGCGAATCCGTCACGGAAGTTTGCTTCCATTTCTTCTACTTTTACTTTTTTATCCATTGCATCAAGCACAACTTGACTGCCTGATTCGATACCATAGTTTAGTACTTCACAACCGCCTGCTTTCAAATCTCTGAAATATTCAGCATCCATACGTCCGTCACAACGAGCATAACCTGTCCAATGTATGTCCAATCCTTTTTCTGCTACACCTTTTACAAAACCACGTAGCTCGTTTAGATTTCCGTTTACAAGACTATCGATAAACCAAAATACATTTGTTCCGTGTTCGTAATACATATGTTCGATTTCGTTTAGTGTGCTAAACGCATTTCTTTGTCTATACTTCCAAAAGTGTGTTTCTTCACAGAATGTACATTTTGCAATACAACCTCTTGATATCTCGCACAATGCACCATTTGGAAATTTGTACTTGCTAAAGTCAAAGTCACTGTAATCAGGTAGTGGAAGTGTGCTTAGATTGTAACGTTGATTTTCAGGCTGTCTTACAATTTTACTTACAGCATCCTCATTGTATTCAATTTGTTTTTCATTTTCAATACTTGCAAGCATAAGCAATAAAGGTTGTTCGCCTTCACCGTTGACAACATAATCATAAATTTCTTCGCCTTTGTAATAACTTGCGTGAGTAGCAGGACCACCAACTATTATTTTAACATTTGGCATACGTTTTTTTATTTCTGTAGCCATCCATTTGCAAGGCTCTTCATTGCAATAGTATAAACTAAATCCTACAACATCTGGTTGAAACTTTTCCATTTCGTCTATGTATTCTAGTAATATCGGCTTTAGATGTTTATGTATATCTTTGTAGTATTCATCTTTGTACCAGTGCCAATCACGCAAAGGATTCCAAGGATCAAATGGAATATCCCATTTTTCTTTTAAAAATCTACTGTAACTATCAACATTGATATCAAAACTTTTACAAGCATATCCTGCACGTTTTATTGCACTTGCTAATTTAGCAACATTATACGGAGGAAAACTAGGATCCCATTCTGGCAGTAAACACAAACACACTTTAGTTTTTCTGTTTACGTCATACTCAATAGTAAGTTCTTGTAAACCTTTTTGCACAGGTTTACTGTATTGTTGTATAACCTGCATTGTAGCAACGTGTTTGTCTTCACTAAATGTAGGTTTGTCTGGTTTTTCTCTATCCGGATCTTTGTACTCAAAAAATCCCATTACGCAATACCTTCCAATTCAGGAAATACTTTATACACATCTTCTTGTCTAAGTTTATCAACTTTGAATGTTTTGTACAAAAACATTTTTACTTCTTCTGACCTATCATCATTTATAAAATTAAGAATACTTTCGTAATCATTTATAACGTGGTTTATATTATCAAATTGCTTCAAATATAACAAATGCTCAACGTAACGTTTTCTAATTTTATCTTTCTTTTCTTCTGGTAATATACTTAATCTCATATATGTTGGATCAAGCAAAATATTGATTCTTATGTTTTGTGGATCTAGCAATCCTTCTTCTACCCATTCTTTGTGAAAATCCGGCAGATTTAACACATTGTAAACGCTTACAGTGGGGGTCAATTCAAAATACACTTGTGGACACTGCTCTATCATATCTCGCCTATTTTGAACTACAATATTCCAATCCATATTTTTACGTAGGTATTCACCACGTTTGTGATTTGCATCTAAACTTCCAGCCACTCTTACTTTATCAAACGCATTCCAATATTCAAAAGCTGTTTTCTTTTTGAATCTCATTTGTGTAAAGTTAGTGGTGTAGTCCATTGCTACATCACGCTTGCCCATTGCAATCCATTTATCAAGTATATCATAATGTGCTTGTGTTATTAAAGGTTCACCGCCAGCCCAATATACACGTTCAACACTTTCTAACAAAGGCTCAAGTTCATCCATAAAACTTTTCATTTCATCACGTACTTGCAATATTTTAGGATGATTTAATTCTCCATACATTTGTTTGTGATCTTCAAACCAACTACTACTAAATTGAGGACCACAACTACGACATTTTAAATTACATAAATTACTAAAACGAATATCCATATAAGCCATATTCACATCACCAGCACTACCGTCATCACTTGTGTTCATAACTTTTTGCCAATGTTTATCCGCGAAATTATTAATACTACTGTTGCGTAATGTTTGCATTCCGTTTTCTTCAAGCTCATAACAACGTCTACATTCTTTGCTTGGCTCACCTGATAACATATTCAAACGTATCTTACGCATTTGCTCACCGTTCCATATGTCTTGTAAACTTTGTTTTTGTGTATTACCAATTGGATAATCAGGATCACTCATACAGCAAGGATATGTAAATCCAGCAGGCCACAAATGCATATGTACCCAAGGCATCATACAAAAGTGTTTATTATCTTTTACACTAGACATATAAATCCTTTAGTTCTGGAAAGACTTTTAAAAAGTTTTCGCCACGCTTCAAATCCATTTTTTGCATTTGTACTCTAAATTCGGGTATTAAATGAGTATCATCACTATTATACATAAAGTTTACAATATTGTCGAGTCCATTATGTAGGAATTCTCTACGTTGTGGATACATTTTTCTTTCATCAATATCTTGTTTTAATAATTCAATATTTTCTTTGGCTTTTGCTTTGATGTGTTCTGGCAATATTGTACAACTCATCCATTCTGGGCCTACTAGTAGATTACTTAAATTTATGTCGTAATCAGTAGGAATGTTGTGTTCAAAAAGATAATTTACAATGTGCCGCAAGTCAACAACATTCAACGCACTGATAGTTGGATTAGGTTGTATGACTACACCTTTGTCATAACTGTGTTCAAAATTATCACGTATCCAGCATAGGTTAGTAAACACTGTATCCCAAGTTTGTCCTGCTCTTGTATACTCTGCTTTCTTGCCTACTTGATCCAAACTTACACAATAAAATATATGATCAAAATGCTGCCAGTAGTCTTTTATGTGTTTGCCTTTTAGGCTTAGGCGTGTTGCGTTGCTGTTGTATGTCAGTCTCGGTTTGAGTCCACGCTCTATGAGCATATCTAGCAATCTATAATGCTGTGGCATAAACAAACTTTCGCCGCCGGTAAAGTATACTTCTTCTATAGTTGGCAATACTTCTTCAATTTCTTCCCACATATCTTGATGATTAATTTGTACAATTTCTGGCTTGCCTATTAAATCTTCTGACCACTTACTACTAAAATGAGGTCCACAACTTCTGCATTTCATATTACACAAGTTGCTAAATCTTATGTCGAAGTATGCCAAGTTCATTTGTTCTACTGTGCCATCTTCTTGAGTAGTTTTGACCAAATCATAATGATGATCGTATTCAGTATTAAACTTGTGCCTATAACTTATAATACCTTGCTTATCATAGTTAGTGCATTTGGCACAACCTTCACTTGGTTCATTGGAAAGCATTCGTAAACGTAGTTCACGCATTTTTTCACTGTTCCACGCACCCTTGAGTCCACTACGATTGATATTATCAACTGGCATATCCCAATGGTAGATGCAACACGGATATGCGTCTCCTGTTTGCCAAACACTCATATGTGTCCAAGGCGCCATACAAAAGTTTTCCTTAAACTCTGTCATTTATCTCGTTGCTCTTAATATTCTTTTTTCTATGTCCAACCAACTAATATTTCTATTGTAAAAGTTGTCATAGTTACTATATAATTTATCTATAAATTCTTTGTTAAATTTATTTCTATATTCACTTATATCTGTATACTTAATATTACTCAACAAAGCACTTGATTGATCGAAATTTGCTACTTCCTCTATACCAAAAAAATCTTCGAATGTATAATAGCCGTTTTCTCTTAACAGCCAATGATGCTGTTTGTTGCCAATGACATAAAATGGATGACAATGCACTATGGCTTTAAAAGTTTTTTCCGTAATAAAAGTTTGCCTAAAACTACTTTCGGTTACTATACTGAATAGACTGTCGTTGTAATAATCATATATTGTTGAATTATAATTTATAGGATCAGCAGTTAATTTGTCTAACACTGCACCTTCGTATGTGTGATTTAGGAAATATTCATACTCTGGATATAAACTACTAGGAATGTACTTCATAACAAAACTACTTCTAGCCATCCTATTGTATTCTTGTATATCTAACAAAGGTAAATGATAACTAGAATGACTTTGCTTGTGCATTTTCAATCTATACAAATTAAAATAAAACCAAATCCTATGTGCTTTTTGATTTCTATTAAGGCACAAAAACTTTTTTTGTGCATCTAAATTTATTGCACGTCTATCTGTTGCGTTAGGCAAAAAACGTTGATGGTATCTTGTAAAACTTTCCCAATAATCAATGTAAACAAATTTTAAACCAAATTGATTTTCTAAATGTGAATAACAACTTGTAATTATAATAACTTTTTCTTTATTAATACGTTGTTTACTAAGTTCCTTTAGTATTTTTGCATAATCCATTTCACCTTCTAATATGCTTATCATAACTAGGAAAGTATCAGCGTCATTGTTTATTTTTTGTATAGTGTCAAAACTTAATTTAATTTTGTAGGTAACAGGCATATTTACAGACAGCATAACAAATTTAGTGTTGCATTTTATTTTGTCAATTCTGTTTAAATTGTAAAAGTTTCTAAATGTAAAGTCATCAAAATGCCCAAACATATTTTCTAAACTGAATCCTTGATCTATAAATTCAGTTCCTAATGCTGTTTGTCCGAAGGGATAAGATTTAATATTTGCTAGAAAAAAGCCGTGATCCATAATTTATTATATAACAACTACTTCTTTTTTGCAAGTAATTTTTCTCTGTGTGGTTCTAAGTATTTTGCAACCATATCAAAGAAAGTTATATTTTCACCTGGCACATCTATTATAGTATCTGCTGGAACACCTGCGGCATCCGCAAACTCTTCAGGATTGTTATCTAACACTGCTTTACGAAGTGCTGTTGCACTGCTTAACCTAGGTGTGGGTTTAGTTTCTATATCTTTAAAATTGTAAGTTCCGTGTGGACCTTCTGTGCCGTTATATTGTGCAATGGTTTTTGGTACCCAAGCTTCGTCAGTGAATAACACAAGTGTTGCATCAGGATGCTTTGAATAAAGTTCACTGGCAAGTGTAAGCCAACTTTGACTGAAAACGATATGCTCTGATACTTCTGGCATTATTGTTTCCATTGCAAGAACTTTAACTTGAGATGGTAATGGATCTTTAGGACCTACTGTGCCAGCATTTGTACCAACATACCAATGTGTTTCTTTTGCTGCCATCTCCCAAGCTGCTTTGTGTCCTTTGTGTGGAGGATTGAATCTTCCGAATATTAGTCCTACTGTTTCGCCTGGTGCTTCAAATAATTCTCTTAGTTTCATTCTTTAGGTTCTCCTGCATAATAGCAAGCCAATTCAATTTTGTAAAACCGATTTTCTTGATACTTTGCCCATTTGTCAGGACTAATTAATTCACTGCATTCAGCAAGTGTCATTGGTTCTTGATTTACATATTGATTGCCAATATACACCCATTCGCCTAACTCAGTTTGTCCCCACAGACTAATTACTAATACTACCATATCTGTTAAATTCATCTGCTTCTAGACCTTTCCTGCATTATTTGCAAAACATCCATTGCATAAGTTCTAGCTCGCTGGTTACGAGGACCTGCTGGGCCTCCATTATACATAGCTGCTACGTCAAAAAATGTTTTAGCGCCGTATTTGTCTCTTGCGGCTGCTAGATATCCTACACCAACTTCTGCTATTGCTTGTGGATTTAAATCCATTAAGTCACTTTCAGTATATTCAGTGCCGTAAATTTTATTTACATCATCCATTGCTGGCTTACGCACTTGCATTATGCCATATGCTTTGTGTTCAAGATTTTTATCACCTATTGCCATAGGATCCATATTGCTTTCTTTTTGTGCAATTGACATTACAAAATCTTTGTTTAATCTATATTTTTGTGCATAATGTCCAAGTAGGTTTACAACATCTGTTGCCTTCCAGCCACTAATATTTGCACGTGGTTTTATATCAGGATCAACACCCCTTTGTACTTTTGTAGGCGCAGGCATATCTCCTGTTTCTATACGTATAATTGTTCTTATTGTTTCCTTACCAGCATCACCGTCTGTTTTTATGCCAGCATCACTTTGAAAGTTTCTCACAGCTTGTACAGTATTTGGTCCATATATGCCGTCTACTTTTCCTGCATTGTATCCATTGTCATTTAACCAAGCCTGTAATTCTTTTGTAGCTTCACTGTCTCTATTTCTATACAATCCTCTTTTCATATTAGGATCTAAGTGTTGAAACTTATTTGTAAATTCTAATACGTTCACGACGGTGTCCACCTTTTTCTTGGTACAAGTTTTACGTTACCAAACTGTTTGTCCATTCCTCCGTAACGTACTCTTCCTTCACCGTTAGTGTCCCAAATATCTCCTTGTTCGCCTTCTACTTGATCGATAATTTGATCTTTCATACGTTGTATCATTTTCACAAGTTCGAATATAGCACCAATTGCTTTTGTACGTTGATTTAGTTCGCCTATCTTGGCTTGTTTTGGTGCGCTAACTTTACTGCTTTCTAACCATTGAAAGAAATGCTGTTCACTTAGGCTGTCTAATTGTTTTGCTTTTGCTGTTTGATTTACATATGTGTAAATTATATTTTTCAAATCACTTAGTCCAGGTACACTTGCTAAAAATTCATCTATCTTAGGTCCGTGTGTTTTTACAAATGATTCAACTTTGTCTATGGCCGATGTGTTTACTTTTACTGGCTTTGTGTTGTACACTGGTCCTAAAACAATAACATTTGGATTAGCATTAAAAGCACTGAAATCTTGCATAGGTTCTTGTGTTGCATCTGGTGCTCCAAACTCTGGAAAGTATGCGTGTCCAACAACCATTATGTTTGCTTGTGCAATTTGTCTGCCTAAATCACTGTCTGCTTTAACGTGGTAACAAGTTTTGCTTTTTGGATTTGGACAAAAAGAATATACACCGTTTTCTTGTTTAGGTTGATCTAAAAATAAACCATCTGCATATACGTAACCTACAAAGTCACTTGGTGTTGCTTTATCAAAGTCGTCATATAAACTTGCAAACTTATTTCCAAATTCTCTACGTGCTTCTATTTCTTCTGGTGTTTTAGGATTACCTGATTTGTTTATAATAAAGTCTGCAACTTCTTCTGCACTTGTAGCGGCAGCACCCTTACTCCAAGCATTGTGTCCTGCTAATACAAGTGGTCCGCCTTTTTCTGCTCTACCCCAATATATTTGTGGGTTACCATCCCACTTCATACGTATGCTGTTGCTGCCTTCTTCTGTTGCAAAGTCTTTGAGATGTTCTAACGCTTCTATTGTACCAGCACTTCCATAGAAAAACACAAGATCTTCTAAATGGTTAAATGCTCTGCCAAGTTGTTTGGCTTCAATAAGCTCTGCATATCTCATAACATTCTCACGCTGTTCAAAGTTAAGCCTGCTAGTTGCTTGATTCTATCAAGCTCTTGTGATTCTGTTGCTGGTGTAAAATTCCTATCTTGTTCAAGTTCTGCCATTAAATCACTTGCAGCTTTAGCTGGTAACTTTGCCATTATACTTTCTAAACTACCTAAATCATTTGCACTTGCTGCATCGCCTAACAATGCCTTAGCAATATCATTTAAATCATTTGAAATAAATTCACCTGCTTTGCCTTGTTCATTGCGTTTGAATAAACCTTTCCAAGCACTCCACAACATACCTTTGGCTTTTGCAAGTTTTGCAATAGCAAGTTGCTTATGTATACCTTTATACTGAGAACCTTGTGGAATATCGTGCTTATGAAATTTACTTACAACGGCTGCATCGTCAACAACCATAATATCCAATTGATGGCTTTCACTACCCAGTGGCATTTGAACGTGGACATTTGTACCTATTACTTTGGTATTGAATCCTCTTTGTCCAATATAATCACTTAGTGCTTGCTTTGCTTCTTTTGTGTTGGTGCTTTTAAAATAACTTATTACAGCATTAGCGTCAACAATTACGTCTAAATCTCCAGAGCGTTTACCTGGTGTAGGTGTTGCGGCACTGCCTACAGGAATACATTCTATACCTGTGCCTTTGAGAATCTTATTGTTTACTAGATCTAAAAGTTCTTCTATAGCGTTGTGATCAAAGTCACTAGTACCATCAAATACTCTGCCGCCCATCATTTTCTCCTATTATAGAGTATTTATCGCATTAAGTATATTAACATAAAGAACTTATTATGTCAATCTTTTTGTATTTCACAATTCCCTTTATGTCCACAATGCGGGCAGTGGAATGTATATCTATCTATACACATTTTTTCCATTGTTGCATAAGTGAACCAGTTCTTGCATTTTCCGCAAGTGAGATGCCAAATAGTTTCTTTTACTGCTTTGAACATTACTTTCTCTTTATTCTGTAACAGCCCTCGGGCGAATGTATAGCAGAAATAAGTTCATCCCACATTTGTGGATTCATTTCCAAAATAAACTCCACATCTAGTTCTTCATCATCTTGGGTTATGTAGACTGCGTCTTCGTATGCTCGCACTTTAATATCACCGTGCATTCCTGTGTCGTCCATAACAGTTATGCAAACCTCATCGTGATCAAACTCTACTGTATACATAAAGATATTTATTAAGGTAAATGGTGCTCCCGGTAGGATTCGAACCTACAGTCAACCCGTTATGAGCGGGGGGCTTTAACCGTTAAGCTACAGGAGCA
>CEOD01003517.1_pt1 | contig 10221 bp, 10 predicted proteins | sample 530341 | NCBI WGS metagenome assembly CEOD01 (sample SAMEA2619950, study PRJEB7988) | marine metagenome | isolation source: saline water (ENVO:00002010), including | reverse complement strand
GTCCTTGTAATACAGCAACGTCGCGCTGCCGCTATAGCCCGAGATGCCAGGCGTATAGCTGCGAATGTGTTCGCTCAAAGTCGTAGTTTCGAGCGTTTCAAGATTGGCCGACAGTGAAAAGTTCACGACCTTGGCGAGGGTCGTCCCAGCAAGCTGCATTACGCCATCTCTGCCGGAGTAAACCTTTGCCATTACGCCACCGCTCGCAATGACACTGTAACGCTGCTAATACCTGGGCGCACTGCCTGCACTTGTGGCTCAGCGTCGTAACGCCACTTCGTGCCGGATGGTGCGTCCAATGTTGATGTCGTTCCAGACCAGCCTTCAAATACGGCTGATGGCAAGGTAAAAGTGCGAAAGGTCCCGAGCTGATCGCTGTAATCGTCCAAGAACGATTCAGCATTGGCATCTGTAACGTTGGCGTAAGACAGGCTTAGCACTGCGTTGACACGCCTTGATCCATACAGGATCCGCACCTCTGCCCCAGACTGTGAGTTGTAAGTCTTGCTAGGAAAGTTCCCTGGGGTGAACTGACGGCCTGTTGGCGTCAACGACGGAAAAGCCATCACTCAAGCACCGTAAAGTTGCCCGGCGTCAAAACGTCCTTAGCCACGATGCTAACGCCAGACGCATCCGTGGGCACTTCGACTGCACTGATGGACACCAATCCATCCTCGCCTAGATCCAACGATTCAATTTGATAGACGCTGTAATCCGTGCTGCCGCTCAGCAAAGTAAACAGTGACCCGTGGTGCTGAGAATCGCTGACCGTGTTATTCGCAATGGTGATTGTCGTTTCAATCACTTGCTGTGTCGTCGGGTTATACAGCAAGGCTTCGTAATCACCGTCTTTAACGCTGGTGATGCTGACCAACGTCCCAGCATCAGTAATAGACCCGTTTGCAGTTGAGCTGTAGGTGCTTGCTTCTGTGATGACTCGAATGTAGGAGCCGGGCTGGACGCCTAAAGCATCTGGCACGGTCTGGAAGCTGACTGTTTTAGTGATGCGACGACGAGTGCTCAGCAAGAACCGCGCAGTTTTTAACGCTTGTTCCCGATTAGTGCAGAACTCACTGAGATCGAACGCCTGCTCTGTTGTTGCTCTGTCGTTGACCGGAATGTCAGCCCAGTGCAGCAACGCAGAAGCCTGATACGGCAGATCGTTCTCAACGGTTACGCGCCAAGTAACAAGGGCACGAATGTTTGAGCGTTGTGAAACGTCGATATATTGCAACTGCAATGAATCTTCGATAATGTTGCCCGCCGTAAAAATCTGATCAACCTGAATTGGCTGAAGACTGATCTCATGGTTTGAATCAAACGGCAAAGCAGGTTGCATTCCAAATCGACCGTTTTTGATCGTAAAATTGCACAACTGCAGTGAAGCGTTGTCATACAGAAAACTGCGGAAGCTTTCACTGTCCTCCAGCACGCCATCGTAAAAAATCTTGTTTGCTCTTAAAAATCTTGCAGTAGTACGCAGCGAGTCTTCATCGACAAGCTCAGAAGGCACGACGTTGCCAACGCCTTGAGTTTTACTGGTCAACAAGTAGAAGACAAGATCAGCAAATAGATTGCTTGGAGCGCTGTCACTCTCAATGAGTCTTGTTACTGGAATGCCGGTTGCGGACCACATGCGTAACTGCTCAACACCATTGATCTCACCGCTTGACTTAACAGTAAATCCAACCGTTGACATCCCGTCGTAGTTTGCTGGGCTTTCGTTTGATATGTACTCATTAACGTAAACGACCCTGTGTTCTGGGCCTGAATCATTCGACTTTGTCAGTTCTGTGTAGTGGCTGCAATCAGAAACTTGTGAGTTTTGCTCAAAGACCCGCTCACCTCGTCGGAGCTGACCACTAAATTCCGTTCCAACACTAGAAACAGCAAACTCATAGGTGACACTGCTATAAGGCTGGCGTTCTTCATTTGCTGCATACTGGCTAAACTGATTATTTACGCTTTCAGTAATGCTAAAAACCTCTCCAACTGACCAGTTACCCGTTGCCGCTACAACAGAAAAAGAAACATCAAGCCAAAGATACTCTGAGCCATTATTGGCTTCAATGTACTTTGGTCCTACGTTTACGCCTTCAGTACCTTGCCTGGATGTTGCCGTAATTTGCACAGTTACAGAACGACTGCCTACAACAACTTGCCGAGTTGCGCTTTCGGTTTGATTAGGCTGGCTTCTCGCATTGCCGAGAAAATCAGTCAGGAACGCATGTCTAAACAACCAAGGACTTCTGGTGTTTGAATAAGCGTTAATGTTCGATATTGCAGTTGGGATGGTATCTGGATTTAACGCTGCTTCCTGGTCTTCTGGATCGGTAAACAACTCAGGGTTTGTTCTAATTTCAGCAATAGATACTTCTCTGCCCTGCGTCGTAATCCGGAAAGAGCCGTAAGCCGTTTCATAATCAGCGCCTAGCGCGTTGTTTGTATAGGGCACTCCCTCATTCGAGTCAAGAATAATCACTGTGTTTTCATCAATGCTATTGATAGCAATGTCCGATCCAGTACGCGGGAAGATTTTGTACTCGTAAAAACCCCTGACCCTAGGACGAATTCGCAGATAGTTGTTTTGATCAATAGGTGCGCTACCTTGTACGCAAAAAACTTTTGGAATACGAACATACGGAGCTTGCGCTTGTCCGTATTCTTTTACCGGACGAACAAAGATCGAAAAACAAGATGATCGCTGAAAGTATTTATCCATGCGAGGTGTAGACACCTGGATGTCATCTTCGTCAAGGTTGAAAAGCTTTGTGGGCGAGGGTATAGCGTTAAAGTTGCACAACCCAGAAGCCTTATTCCAAACCTGACTTTGAATGCCAAGTTCAATCACCTCAGCGTCTCTGCGTACAGGGCGAATCGTTGCAGTGCTCAGACGACAGACGTTGTAAAAAGCAGCACCACAATGCTTGTTTGGGTTAAATGTATCTCCCTCATACCCACCTAGTGATTCTCGGACTGTCCTAATGCCAGGAATTCCGATCTCAGGAACGCCAAGAATCGCAACGCATTCAAAAGTGATAGTAACGCGTTTGGCTTCTTTTACTCTGCTTCTGACAATCCAGGTACTTGCACCAATAATCCATCGAGTGCCAATAACCAAAAGGTCTTCGGCCCTTTGCCGCCATGACTTGGCACTGTTCTCAAGGTCTTTTAAATTAACCTCGGTTCCGTCAAAATCTGCTTTTGAGCGCTGCTTATATGCCTCATCATCGTTATTGATTTCAAAAACCGCCGTGTCACCCTGTGTCACGGTGACGATAGTTTTGTTTGCGTATTCAATGCCGTTGTGGCTAATAAATCCCATATGCCGGGAGTAAGCCCGCCCCACGCCTGGCTGCCCTGCTTCTGGACCAGCGATGTGCAAAGCGTCTGCCAGTGAACCGGCAATTTTTTTGCGCTTTGCGATTATTTCACGCCTTGGCTCTTTGTTATCAGATCCCTTGGTTGTCGTGAATGGTGCGCTTATCACCTCCCAGTTGAAACGATATACAGAGCCATTGTGTATCGGTGTGCCGGTTCCAAACGCTGTATCACCACTCGGCGTATAGGCCATTGAGAAGCCTTGGCTGAATTGACCGTCATCTGTTGGTGAAGTAAACACTTCTCGGCCAATCGTGCCGGTCGCTCCAGGGCCTTCAGTCCCGTAAAGCAACGTAGAAGGACGGTTGGCGCCTTCTACAGATGACCAGTACAGAGCAAAATCCTTATTGCTGACTCCAGTCAGTGCTGCCGTCCCAAGCAAAATGCCGCCAAGGTCAGGCTCATCAACTCCGAATTCACCTGCAACGTAAACGCCTTCATAAGATTGATATGCGCCATAGGCATAAAGCCTTGACCACACCAACGCAGGAACAAGAATTAAACCGCCTGTTGGATTGCCATCCGCTCCAGTGCCGCGCTTTCCAAATGGGATTGGGATTGGCTGGTTTAACTCAGCAAGGCTGGCAACGTTGTCGAAATTGGTTGTTTGATTGAAGCGGCTAGGCCCAATCTGATCCGCAAGTTTCTTGCCTTTGACTTTGCCTGGCTGTTCTAGCGATGGCGCTTTTGGTGCCAGCAACATGCTTGCCCCTGTTAAGACAAGGCCAATCGCAAGCTGAATTAAAAAAGGCTCAACACCTGTGTTTACAACATCAGGAATACGCTCATATTCAGCTGGTCGCACGCGCTGCCGTAGCATTGCGTGACGCACGAATTCTTTGTACTCTTCTTCGCTACACCCAATCGCTTGAATCAGCGATAGTTCATACGGTAAAAGCGGCGGATTGAAAGGCTTCCCTCCGGCTTCCAATCTACTGCGGAAAGGGAATTGTTGATGTAGAGGACGCCGTTCTGCCATACAACTCCGAAGGCCATTGGCCTCACGTCCAGCAATGCTATGTCGCCATCATAACTGGGGTGTTCAACACGGTCACAGTAACGATTCAGCTCGCCTAAGACCTGCTTAGGGCTCATGCCGTACCAAGCGCCCTGCACGCCAGGGTTATGAATCTGCAGCTGATCTAACGCGTCAAAGACGAGATGAATGCAATCGGCTTTACCGTGGCTGTATTTTCGGCCAATTAGATCGCTACACACTGACCTGAGACGTAAAAGGGATGTTCCCGACTTGTTGCCTAAATAAACGACGCCCTGGAACGTTTGCCTGCACAGCGTCAAGTACAGAATTTAGCTTGATCTGAATAGTCGTTTCATCCCAACCGCCAGCAGAGCAGGCACCAAAATACTCGTAAAGCGTCCGCTCAACGGCGTAAGTGCTGGAGTTCCAAAGCACTGTTGAGACCTTCGCTACATAGGTGTTGTCTAGCGCTTCGACGACGAAGTTACGCGTAATCTCTGTATTGCCAAACTGCAGCGTTGCATCAAGGTTGTCGCCTTGGAGCGTTGCCATCGCTCCACCGAACCCAAATGGCAAGAAAGAGTAGTCTCCAACGTTTTGACCCACCGCATAGTTCTGAAATTTGAATTGGTTGAGCTGACCAGTGCGGCCTACCTCAAGCAAATGTCCAAAAACGAATTCCATTAAATGCCAACCCTCCGGCGAACAGCAGATGAATTACGAAGTGAGCCCATAGCCCTCCGCTCACCTTCTGCAGCACCCTGTTGTGCTGCCCTTGCAAGACCAACCTGGAATTGGTCAGCAGTCACATAATCGACACTATTGATTCGCTCCACGCTATAGCGAACGTCGATTGGTGCGGCAACAGCAGCTCCTCCGCCTTCGCCGGTTGTGCCGCCATCCCCATTTTCAGGAATGACAGAGCCACCACGAGCACCGCGAGAGTAACGCGCCATGCTTTCACGCATCTTGCTTTCGGGGATAACGTATTCAGGCTCACCACCCTCGCCAACGACAGCATTGGTCGGACCAGAAACATATCCACCTTCAGCGAAGAAATCCATCGGGGTAAATCCGCCCCCAAAAAAGTTTGTATCAGTGCCTATAGAGGGTGCAGATGCGCCTGAACCAAATCCACCCATGCTGACGCCAAGCGCCTTCATGATCGTGCCGTACAAAATCATTGTCAGCTGCTGAGCAATGATCTGTGCCGCCATATCGAGGAAGTGCTCAGCTGTTGCGGCCAGCATGTCTTTAAGTGCATCCTCGGCAGACTTGCTGCCGCTAATCACGCCCTTAAAAGCATTACCAAAAGCATTTCCGATAACAGTCGCACCAGCCGCGACTTGGTTTTGAACGTTCAGCAGTTCCTCCATCTGCTGCTTCATCTGGAACATTGGATCGGCTTCGCGCATTGCTTGCGCAAGGTCTTCCTGTTGCTTGATTTGTTCGTCAAACGCCTTGGAACTCTCGTCAATACTTTTTTGCTGAAGATCAAGTTGATCTTGACGGAAATTTAAAAGGTCTGCTTCAAAACCTGCCTGCGCTTTAAGCAATGCAATTTGTTCGTTGTTCGCAGTTAAGCCTCTTTCAAGAATTTCTTGTTTTGCGATTTGAAACTCAAGGTTGATTTTTTCAAGCTCAGAAAGCTGGGTCGTGCTTCCAAACAACTCACGATTAAGATCAACCAGTTTTTGTGATGCGTCTTTTCGCTTCGTGGTTTCGTCTTCCTCAGTAGAGGGCTTAAAAGCACCTGGCGCCCTATTAACCATCTCCATAAAATTAGCTGGCAAGTTTGCAGCCTTGGCATCAAGTGTTGTTAACCCTTGCTGCAAAGTTTCAACATAAACTTCGACAAAATCTCTGCCAGTTGCTCTTGCTGCATTTCTTGCTACGGCCTGTGCCCTATTAACAAACTCTTTGCCGCCAAGCGGTTCAAACAATTCGGCCAGCGCTCCTCTCTGAGGAGTAAGTCGCCCACTTTCAAGAATTTGTCTTGCAGCATCAGGAGCAGACTTTGAACTAATTGCAATTAAATCATTGATTCCACCCAGCCCTCCACCGATTTGCCCGCCAACAAATTTGAATAAAGGACCTAATTCCCTAATAAGATTAGCCAACTCTCTAAACGACTTAGCCATCTCCGGAATAATGTCTTGCGTAAGAGCAACCTTTACGTCTTCAGACGCATTTTGAAAATCTTTGATAGCAGCAGCAGGGCCTTTCAGCGCCTCTTCAAGTTGGCCAGCACCTTCACGTTCAACTCGCTGCAGTGCTGCAATAACAATTTGACTCGAAATCTGACCTTCCTCACCAAACTTTTTAAGGGCGCCAACAGTCGTGCCCATCTCTGTTGCGATTGCCTGGGCGATCAAAGGAGCTTGTTCAAGAATTGAATTCAGTTCTTGACCTCTTAAAACGCCACTACCAAGAGCTTGACTCAACTGCAAGAATGCACCTGCCGACTCAGATGCAGTAGCTCCTGCAAGGATCGTCGCAGTATTAAAACCCGCGAATGCGGTCTCAATCGTCTCCATAGACATGCCCATGGGCCGCAATCGTGCAATCAATCGCGACAACTGAACATTGGCTTCAGTTTGGCTCAAATTGAACTTATCAGCCGCACGCCTTGCAGCCTCTTGCGCCTGCTCTGTCTCTCCAAAAGCTTGCGTCAACAATCGCAATCGACGCTCAGATTCGTCGCGAGCGATCCCGGCTTGAGCCGCATTAACTGCAGCAAAACCAATGGAGACCCTTCTCAGTACAGAGCCCAAGCCTCCAAAGCTGTTATTTAGTTGCCTCGTCTTTGAATTTAGTTGTTCAATTCTTATTGAACTTTTGCCAGCAAACTGCTCAATAGACCTCAAAGAGTCTTTAGCCGCAGGATTTATTTTTTTTACTTCAGCATGAAGTTTGGCCATGTCGGCCTGTAACCGCTTGGCAGCAGCTGCGGCTTGGCTCGTTTGGAACTCAATCCCTACGCGAACGACCATAACGGCGCACCTGTTCCTTTGACTTTAGCGCCTACGCCTAGCCTTTTTCACCTGCGCCTCTTGCTCCTCATTCAGCAAACCAAAATACGCTGACCATATAAACAGCTCTTCTAGGGTCACTTCATTGCAGAGCCGGGTCAACGTGTAACCAAGCTCTTTTGCTACGCCAAGCTGCAATCGCAGAAAATTATCTTTTTTCAGCTCGGCCTTTAGTCTTTTGGGTCGATCTCTTCCGGCTCGTCTTCTTGGATCACAGCCAGCATCAGCTGTTGCAAGTCAGAGTCGCGCACATCGTTTTTGAACTCTGCCGCTTGCCCAAGGCTGAACAGCTTGTTGCCGTTTTCGTCCAGTGCCTTCATCAAGAACAGCTGCAGCGCAAACGTTCCGTCATCGCCTTTCGATGCTTTTTGCGCACGCTCACGTTCGGCCATTGTCAATGGCGTACGCCAAAACTCAAATTCAGAACCATCGTTGAGGGTGACAACTTTTCGGACCGGCTGCAGATTGGCTGCTTTTTTCAGCCGTTCGAGAGCACTAGGCACAAAAAACCTCTTATTTGTGAACAGCTTACACACAAAAAAGCCCCCAACACAAGTCGGGGGCCGAACAATGTTCTTGTTTTATCAAGAACGATCAAAGTCGAAAGTAGGCGCCTCGGTAGGACGGAAACTGATTTCAACAGCTTGTGCATCATCAGGCGTGACCGAGAATGATGCAGAGTTGATCACAGCAGGAATCTCGATTGAGGTGCTTGCAGTGTCATCAGGCGAGCCAGAAGACAGCACCAGATCGGTGTAAAGCTTGAAGGTTGCGCCAGCTTGCTTGCGCTGGATCACGTCTTCAATCAAACGGCTAGCAATCGTGGTGTCGTCATCGGTGAAGTACACCGTTGCAGAACCAGAGCCGTCAGCAAAGCCGGTGATGAAGGTGCGGAAAGGAGCGTTCTGAGCAAGAGTGCCGCCAATAGTGGTGGTATCCAGCTCTTCGCGAGTCACCTCAAACGACCATTCACGGCAATCTCCGACTGACTGAAATTCAGCAAAGTCAATCGTGAAAGGCGTAGTGCCGTCAGTACCGTCACTAGACAGAGCTAACTCACTGCCGCCAGAGGTTGCGGCAAACGTGGCGATGCCTGTTGCTGCCGCGTAAGTGCGGATGAAAACATCGGTGCTAGCACTGAGACCACCAGGCAACGTTCCGCCGGTGCCAGTGCCAAAAGACACCTTGTCGTTGACCTGAAAATTCAGGTAGGTGCCAACATTGATGTTGTTACTGCCACTGGTCACGTTCGCTGCTTTGAACGTAGACTTGGTGCCAGCAGGCTTGTAATAGAGAGCGCCGGACGTACCGGACAAGACAGTAGCCATGACTTTGTGCGGTAGTGGCTTTTTTCGAGTCTAGCTTAGGTAAGCGTCGAAGCTCACGCTAACCTGCACCTGGAAAAAGGAGTCTGAAAGCCCAGATGCGATCTGACTAGGGCCAGATGCAGCATCGAAGATCACGTCACTAACTGTTTTTCTGTCGAACAAGTCTTTGATTCGTTCCGCGATTGTGTAAGCAGCAGCCGCACCAGTACCCACATCAGCAAAGATGTTCACAGTTAAAACACCAGACTGACGATTTCTACCGGTGGTCGGTGCCAGCAAAGTGACATAGGTGTTGTCCCCGAACTCAATGTCAACGCTTAGCCAAGGGGCGTCCGTAGGCGGCGTAAAAGCCGTGTTCGGATACGCAACCTGATAGGCCGGAGAGTTCGCCATCTCAGTGCCAATACGGCCCTCGATTACGGCACGGACGTCGTTGTAGGTGCTGGTCATACAAAGATCCTTCTGTCTTTAATAAAGTTTTCTACATCTTTAGCGACAATCTTCTCGTGATAATTCTGGACAATCGGTTTTTTAGACCGCCATCTACCACCCCACGAAGGCGGCAAATCCTCGCCAGTAATCACCGGCACTACATAAGGAACATTGTTGTAGACGTGATAGGTCTTACCTAGCGTCTCACTCTTGTAGTTGGTTCGCTGCGGTGGCAGCACCACATTTGGATAGTTGCCTTCTGGCCTGGGCTGGCCATCTGGACGGTTTTCAGAAATTAACCAGCTAGCCTTCAATCGACCAGTGTCAAATGGGCTGCCGTCTTTGAGCTTGCTGTCTGCAAGATCAATCGCCTCACGAAGCAAAGCTTCTGTCTGTTTGGTGATCTCGTCAACAGCCTGATCCAACCGTATAACGCGAGTGCGAGCCATGCCTATGCCCTCAGAATCATTTCGTGCGTGATGGCCGTGTTGTCTTGGTCGATCGTATTGACTTGAATGATTTGGTATTCAACAGAGCTGATCACAACACGATCCTTTGTTGACGGGGCACTAGCCACGTCATCAGCGGAAATGATCAAACGCTTGTCTGTTGTCTTTACGAGGTCATCGACCTCACGTGCTGCAATGGCGTCAACCACACCCTTTATTGCCGTGTCGCTAGTCGTTTCCGTCACCGTGCCTGTCGTTGTGTTGTAAGCACCAGCACTGACAAAACGTATCGTCACATCAGCGCCAAGAGCACTGATTACATTCCCAGCAACTTTGGCCAGCGAATCAGCAAGTGCCATCAGAGGTTATAGGCAAGGCAAGCGCCACTGGTCAGCGTGATGCTGGTGATGATCCCGCAAATGTAGGTGTCAGCGACAAAGGTTTCTCCAGCCAGGCTGTTGCCGGTCACGTTCTTCACAGTGATCGCACTGATCACAGTGTCTTCCTTGAAGTAAATCTTGGAGAACCTGCCGGTATGGGCAGCAGTGTCAGAGATGAACTCGAAGCCGCCTGAAAGGTCTGCGTACATGGTCAGCTCCGTTTAATAGCGATGTTGCCTG
>CEOD01004288.1_pt1 | contig 10257 bp, 8 predicted proteins | sample 530341 | NCBI WGS metagenome assembly CEOD01 (sample SAMEA2619950, study PRJEB7988) | marine metagenome | isolation source: saline water (ENVO:00002010), including | reverse complement strand
ATTAAGTTCCATATTTTTTCTAAATTTTCTATTGTTCCATTAAATTGTTCTTGGAAGTTTCCTAGTGCTCCTTGTGCTGCAGTTGTGATTCCTGTTATTTGTCTGTTTACTTCTCCCGTAAGATCATCAACCGTCTGTAGAGTTTGATCTATGGTGTTATTAAGTGGGTTTCCTGATTCTTCAGAAACATCTGGTCCAGGTGCTACTACTTTTGGATCAGTTGCCGAAATTGGATGTGGTTTTACTCCTTGATTTGTTTGTTCTCCTTGTCTTAAGTATCCACTATCTTCCCAAATACCATTGACTCTTGTATTGCTTTCCGATAAAAACTGTTCGGTTGTGATACCAACACCATCACGGGTTGCAGTTCCTATAAGAGCTCTTGCGTCTACCTCACTTGTTACTTGTGGATTAGAAAAGGCACCAAAGAATTGACCACTTTCTAAAACACCATCTTCATTTCTATCTCCAGTTCCACCAAATACCACTCCTCCATCTCTATCTGCTGTATATAAAACGATGGGAACAGACTCTTGTGTTCCGTCACCATCAGAGTCTTCTCTGATTACAATTAATCCAGCTGTGCTGCCATCATTTCTATCATAACGAGTTTCAAGAGGATACTCTACACCATTATATGTGATTTTTACTTTACCTTTTCCACTGCCTTTGGATCCTCTGTCTCTTTCAGTAGATCCAAAGTTATTTGGGAACGCACCAAACCCAGTATCGATGCCATATCCTACTGCATTAGTATTTACTTTGAGTTTTCTTTCTGACATTACTTGTTAAATTAATCGTTAGGTGTGTCCCAAGCCATTTCTGGTGATACGTAAAGACCCCGTTTACTTACAAATCTTTCAGTTACCAACTGAGCAATGCCGTAATACTCTTGAATATTCGGTGGTAAAATATATATGTTGCTTATGTTACTTATGAAATAACTATGTATAGTTTTAGGTGGTAATGTTGCTCCTACTTTATTTAGAAGCGATCCTGCAACTCCTCCTCTAATACCAGGATTCAAGTAATGTAGATTTGCACCAAACAACTTTGCACCAGTAGCATCAGATTGTACATCCATAATGTATGCAAGTGGTCTAGTGTCATACCACTTATAGTTTTCAGGAAATGCAGCAGTGTATGAGAAGAAACAAACTTCTCCTATTCTTGGAAATCTTTGTTCACCATTTACAGAAAGTTCTCCAAATAATTCTTCTGCATACCAGTCTGCTGATCTAGTTCTATTGCCTGCTTTATCTAAGATTCTTTCTGCAATGGTATTATCTCTTGTTTCTTCTTCTCTTTCTGTAAAATCATAATCATACTCTGGTTCAAAGTCACCTATTGGTGGAACTCCAAATTTCTTTGCGTGTTCTGAAGATCTATATCTACCATTTGATTGAATCAGTTCAATCAAATCACTTCTACTTAATCTTGTGAATGATGGTAGTTGACGTTTCCCTCTTAACTTTCTAGATTTATTTTGTAATTTTACAGTGTCTTTATCAATTCCATAGTATGCTGCGATTCCACGAAGTTCTGCTTCACTGTAGAATCCTTTATTATCAAATGAGTACCTTTCATTAGGACCCATTCGGGAGTAGAATTTTATTCTCTCTTTGAGTGAAAATTCTCTGCTCATTTGATTCCTAGATCGTCTTCAGTCATGATCTTGAATTCATAATTACGGTCAGCACAATACTCTCTTGCTGCTTTCCATTTTGCTTGGTTAATCATCCAAGACTTTACTGAGTTTGCCCATGCTTTAGTTCTTCTCTTTGGATTTTGATTTGGTTTCTCAACTTGTTTCTTTGGTTTGATTTCAACAACCATTGTCCTTAGAGATCCTTTTTTGTCTTTATACTTGATAAAGAAGTCTGGGAAATATCTGTGGACTCTATTGTCTACAGGATGAAGATATGGAATCCAAAATTCTTCTGACTGCCACTCGTCAATACTCTCTGTCAAATCACAGTATCTCATAAATTTCCTTTCCCAAAGAGAGCGGTAAATTATATTCTTTGAATTACCTTTGTATTTCTCTGGGTGCTCAGGAAGATAACGTCCACTATACGGCATACATAGTATATAAGTAGTTTCAAAGTATTTAGATGGCAAGGTATTCGCCTGAATTGTTATACCAAACTATGAATGATGTTCAGGAGACGATCGGTGGATTGTCCCAAACATCTCAATTTATGGTATCTATGAATTTCTCTGAAAGAGATGGTCTTCGTAGACACTTGAGAGATTGTAGGTTGCTTGGAAGAACTAGAAGAGAAGCATATAGATTTTTATGTTCTGATGCTACTCTCCCTGGTTCATCTTTTGATGTGATGGAAGAGAGTGGAACACGTCAAGGTGTGATTGAAAGATTTGCAAATCGTAGAATTTACACTGAGTTTGACTTGACATTTTATGTTGATAGGAAGTATAATACTATCCGTCTCTTCGAAGAGTGGATGAATTGGATTGATCCATTATTCACTGACAATGATGAGTATGAAGGTTCTCCTGAAGGACAAGTTGGAAGAGAAGATAGAACTGGTTTCTATCGTTTGAAGTATCCAAACGCATATAAAATGAATATTGATATCCTCAAGTTTGAAAGAGGATTCAAAAAGAAACCAAACAAAGTAACTTCCAAATTATTTGAACAGCATCTTCTTAAGTATACTTTTGTTGATGCTTTTCCTAAAAACATTCAGGCAATCCCTCTGTCATATCAAGGATCTGAAATAACTAAGGTATCAGTATCATTTGATTATACAAGATACATTGTAATCAAACAGTTACCTAATAACCGTCGCTGATGCCCAATAAATAATTTTACTGAAATTCCTATAGGATATTATGCCTTTACCCAAGATTTCCACACCAACCTATGAGTTGACTCTGCCATCAACTGGAAAGAAAATTAAGTATCGTCCCTTCTTAGTTAAGGAAGAGAAGATTCTTATTCTTGCTCTTGAGAGTCAAGATCAAAAGCAGATTATCAATGCGGTCAAGAACACATTGAGAGATTGCATTCAAACAAGAGGTATCAAAGTTGATTCACTTCCAACTTTTGATATTGAATATCTGTTCTTGAATATCAGAGGCAAGTCTGTTGGTGAGGCAGTTGATGTTGTCGTTACCTGTCCTGATGATGAGAAAACAACTGTTCCCGTCAAAATCTATATTGATGAGATCGTTGTAGAGAAGGATGAAGATCACTCTAGAGATATTGATCTCAATGGTAATCTGACACTCCGTATGAAGTACCCATCTTTGGGTGAGTTTGTCAAAACTAATTTTGAAATTAGTGAAGACCATGATGAGTTAGAACAGTCGTTTGAAATTATTGCATCTTGCATTGACATTATCTTTGATGCTGAGGATTCCTGGTCTGCTGCGGATTGTACAAAGAAAGAACTTCTTACTTGGTTGGAAGGTCTTAGTTCAGGACAGTTCAAAGAGATTGAAAAATTCTTTGAAACCATGCCTAGACTGACGCATACGATTAAGGTTACTAATCCTAATACAAAAGTTGAAAATGAAGTTAAGTTGGAGGGATTGCAGAGTTTTTTCGGGTGACTATGGCTCATATTGATCTTGAGTCATATTATAAGATAAACTTTTCCTTAATACAGCACCATAAATATAGTTTAACTGAAATAGAAAACCTGATGCCTTGGGAGAGAGATATATATCTCGGACTGCTTAATCAACACATAGAAGAAGAGAACCTAAAAGCACAACAACAAGCGAGCATGTAAATGATAAAAAGTCTTTTTCCTACTAAAAAAATTGGAGGATCTTTTAAACCATCTAGACTAACTGAGATTCAAAGAGATGTTAACAGTAAATCCAGAAAAGCATCTGGATTAGATATTCTTTCGTTTTTTACTAATGATAAAAATGAAAGAACACTCAAGAAGAGTGTAGTAAATTTAAAGAACTCCTTAGTAGAAACTTTTAGTGTTGCAAGATTCCTGAGGAGATCTTCTGTTGATATCAACGAACAGTTGAAGGATATCAAGGTCAAAGGTGGTGGTGGCGGTGGATTTATAGGTGGTCTCTTTGGTATTCTAAAGGGACTGACGGGAGGTATATTTGGATTTTTAGCAAAGGCACTTGTTCCATTAACAGCATTAGGTCTTAAGTTTGTTCTTCCTGCAGTAGCAATCGGTGGGGTCACACTATTTGCAGGGCAGACTATACAGAATATGATGAAGACCAATGAAGAGAAAGGTGATACTCAAGTTACTGCTCCGCCCCCAGTTCCACCTCCAACTACAGTTCCAATGAACGAAGGAGATGGTCGTGATGGAACATTTGGTGAGGGAACCTATGGGCAAGGTAGACCTTCAGATCCAGCACCAGTTGAAGATAATAGAAATCTTCTTCAAAGGGGAATAGATTTTCTTAGAGGAAAGAAAACAGAAGAGACATCATCATCAACACAATCTCAACAATCAAGTGTCCCAACTGGTGGACCACCGACTGCAGAAGAAGCGAGAGTCGCTGCTGCTTTGGTTACAGAAGCTGGGGGTGGAACAGCATCAACAGATGTGTTGCAAGTTGCGGCAAATAGAGTTGCTGCCGATGGATATGGTGATAGTCTTACTGATGTTTTTGCTGCTCCTAATCAATTTGAGGGAGTATTTAAACGAAGCACAGATGATTTTAGAAAAATTAATAGTGTTAGTGACGCTGCAAGGTTCGCAAATGTAGATGAAAGCACCATCATGCAGAGGATTGCAGATATCCGAAACGCAAAACTTAGAGAAGATTCTGCAGATTTTGTTGGAGGTGCATTAGAATTTAGAGGATCACCGCAAACAGTTCGTGCCGTCAATAGTGATTCTAATCCTTACAATAATATTGAAGAGATAGGAACAACAGGAATTATTCCAAATAGTATTCATCGTGGTGGTGCTGGTGATAATCAATTTTTAGTTGGACCTCAGGATGCACAACTGAGTGCTCCTGCACCAGTGAACATTTCTGCTGCTCCATCCAGTCCTAGTGTTGCGAGTGCGCCAGCAGTCCCGTCTGTTCCTGCAGCAGCAATGCCATCTACAAATGTTGCGGTGATTGGTGCTCCACAACAAGAGACTCAAATGAGAAGAAATACTGGAGGAATGGTTCCACAATCTAGTGGTAATGGTCCCACAGTTGCATTCTTAACACCTACAAACAGTGATAGTATCTCTAGACTTCGAGCACAAAAAGAATATAATATCTTAGGTACTGCTTGATGAAGACACTAATCCGCCAAAGTTTAAAACCAGTTAGATCACCAAAGACAAAAAGGATTGCGTCTATTAAGACAGGAACACTGCGTGACAGTCATCTTCCTCTTATCTTTAATAAATGGTTTCCCGATAGTGTAAAGGAACTTGAGAGCATCAAGTTACCTAAACCTAAAAAGATAGGAATTAGTGGTCCTGATTCTGCTGCAAGTCCATTAGGTATTCTTGGTCTTCTCGGTGGAGTTGCTTTTTCTGGAGGTGGCATTGGTGGTGGAATTATTCCTTCTCTTATTAGTGGAGCTGGATCGCTTCTTAGTGGAGCTGGAGCAATTGCATCCAGAGCGCCTGTGCTTGCTACTCAGGCAGCTCGTCTTGTCACAAGACTTCCAGCAAGAGTTTTAAAGACACTCCTAAGACTTGGTGCAGCAGGTATCTCAAGATTACTTTTTGGTAAGAGAAGAGTTCCTGCCACTAGAGGGAGAGTTAGAGGTGGGACACAAAGAACAGGTACACGGGCAGCAGTAAGATCACCACTTCGCATTGGAATCAATCCTGCTGTTGCTGGATCTGGAAATGTAAATGTATCTACTAGAGGTACATTACGAGGTAGTAATCCTGGAGGAGCAACTCGCGCTAGATCTAGTTTTAGATTAGAAAGTGCGAGGGCACAAGTACCAGCAGCGCGACCAACTGTTAGGGGTGGTTTACTTGGAAGGGCACAAAATGTTCTACTTCAACAAAAAGCATCTCTTCAAACAGGAACAAATACTGTTGCAACTAGGATGGGTGTAAGTCCTGGAGTACAACGTGGATTGTATAGAGCTCCTGGTCAAATTAGAGCAGCAGGAACTGCAACAATGAATGTAGTCAGATCTGGCACTCAAGGTGTGAGAAGTGGTCTTTCTGCTGTCAGAGCAGCATTTACTGCTGTCAAAAGAACTGTGAGTAAAATTCCTATCATTGGTAGTTTACTTGTTGGTCTGTTCACATATTATGAAGATGCAGATGGTGACGGTCAACCAGATAGAAATGTAACCAAGAGTTTATTTACAACAGCAGGTACTGCTCTCGGTGGATTGCTTGGATCTTTTATTCCAATTCCTTTTCTTGGAACATTGATTGGATCTTATGCTGGAACATATGTTGGAGAATTGATATATGATTTAATCAATGGTAAGGGTTGGCAACCTTCTACTACAAAAGTTGTAAATGACATGAAAGCATTAATGAATTTTGGTGGAAGAATAGTTGATTGGATAAAAGGTTCAGCTTCAAAATTCTATGAAGGTATTCCTAAAAATACATTTAATATTCCATTTGTTGGAGAAGTAAAAGTTCCTAAATTTGAGTTTGTTTTAAATCCACTTGCGATGGGTAAATTGTTATTTGATTCTGTATTTGGTGGATTTGATTTTGGTGGTGCTATGTCTAGCGCAGGAGAAGCTGTAAGTAATATGGCAGGTGCTGCTGATAGAGCAATTACTGGTGTATTGGGATATGAAGAACAACCAGTTACACCACTAACACCTGAAGCAGAGCAGGCATTGAGTGGTAATAATACTGTAATCATTAACAATGGTAATGCTGGTGGTCAAACAGGAGAACCAACATTTGTTCCAGTTCCAATGCATGATGACCCTTCATATCCTATGGGACAAATGGTTGGGGATAATTCGGCGGTGTTAAATAGCACTATGGATGTTCTTCTGTCAACTAAGTTAGATCAATAATGTCAGACGCAGCAAGAGTTTACAAACCAAAACAATTTGTTATTGAGTCTCTGGATGGAAAAAAGAAACTTGATATTGCCAACAATATCTTGGAGATAGATTACTTTGAAGATATACTTGAACCATCTGTATCTCTAAGAGTAAAACTTGATAGTGCTTATAGTATTGTAAGTGGTCTTCCTATTCGTGGGGGAGAGTTAGTTTATTTTGATATTGAAGTTGCTGACAGAGATTTTACAAGGAATACATCAGAGAATGCTTTCTATGTGTATAAGGTAGCAGGACAGCAATCGGAGTCCGTATCTGAGGTCTGTGAACTGTTATTGACAACAAGAGAAGCATTGGTCAATGAAACTGCAAGATGTGCCAGAAGATACTCAGGTAAAATCAGCACCAGTGTTAAAGATATTCTGACTAACGTTTTAGATACTGCAAACTATCAGAGTAAAAATATAGAGGAAACTGCTAACTCCTATAACTTTATTGGTGCAATGAAAAAACCATTCACAGTGTTGACATGGTTGGGACCGAAAGCATTATCTGGTGATGCTGGAAAAACGGATGCAGATCCGAATGGTTCATTAAATGAAAAGGCAAAGGGAACTGCTGGATACTTTTTCTATGAGAATCAAGAAGGTTTTAACTTTAAAAGTATTGATGGATTAGTTTCCGAACTGAAGAAGTCAGAAGGTAGTTCAGATGCAAAGTACATACCTACCTACAGTTATACTGGTAAGATTATAGAAACTAATAATCCAAAGAATAACACAAGGATTATAAAATATGTCTTTGACAAGAACATAGATCTTAGAAAGGCATTGAAAGTTGGCATGTATTCAAACGTCACATTCTTTTATAATAATTACTCTCATGAATTTACTGTATATAAGTACACACTTAAAGACCAGATAAAAGATAAAACCCTAAGCAAAGATAAGTTAGCAGTTTCTGACACATTGGGTGATTCTATTAGTAGAATACTTGTCAGAAGTTCCGATCATGGTATAATGTCACCAGGCGGAGGTTCACCAACAACGGGAAGATCTCCAGCGGACCAAGCAAAGTCTCTCGCAAGATATAACTTATTGTTCACACAGGCACTAAATATTCTTATACCTTGCAATACAAATCTAAAAGTAGGAGACATCATTAATTGTGAGTTTCCCGAGATGAGTTCTGGAAAGGCGAAAGATTTAGATCCTGAAATTAGTGGATCATATTTGATTAGAGAATTACGACATCATTTTTCTGCCAATCAAACGACAACAAGTCTTAAGCTGATGAGAGACTCCTACGGAGTAAACTAACCAAAAGGAGAACTATGGAAAACATCGAAGCACATATCGCAAAGGATAAGCAAATCCTTCAAGACCCAACAACAAATCCACAGATGCGTCGTCATATCCAAGACGAACTGCATGATCTAGAAGAGTATGCCGAGAATCATAAGGCAGAGATTGAAGCGGGTGACCATCACGATCCAACATATTTGGAACTCTTCTGTGATCAGAATCCATCTGAACCCGAATGTTTAATTTACGACGATTAATTAAATGATAGACGAGTCTCTATTAAAATCCAATTTTCTTGGTAAGGATGGTTTCGTATGGTGGATAGGCAGAGTTGCTCATCCAAAATACTGGAAGAAGGAAAACCTTATCATGGCTCAGAATAGTGATCTGGGTCAAAGATGCAAAGTTCGCATCGTAGGTTATCATCCTTTTTCCAATGAACTTCCTGAGCAGGATCTTCCTTGGGCACAGGTAATGATGGATGCTGTCACTGGCAGTGGACAGGGTGGATTAGGAGACTCTTTGTGTTTGGTCGGTGGTGAGACTGCCGTTGGTTTCTTTATGGATGGTGAAGAGGCACAGCAACCAGTCATCATAGGTGTACTAAATCGTTCTAATAATGTAAGAAAATCTCTTTCTGACGAAGAAATTATACAAGGAGAGTCATCACAATTTCAACCATTTGATTATGTCCCAAATCTTAGTAAACCAACAAAGGTTGATAAACCGATTACCAAACCAATCACTCAAAATTCTCCTGCTACTCAGGGGCAAATTGAAACAACTGAGGCATTATCTGCTGGTGTTGTTCAAAATAAAGGAGATGGTACATTATCTTCCTACATTGTTGAAAAGAGTGCAACTAAAACGATAACAAAACCTGGCAATTGTGGTAATGATCTCATTGGTAGAATAACTCAAATACTAACTGATTTTATTACACTCACAAATGGTCTTGAAAGTTCTCTTGGAAAATTTATTGATCCCATTCGCAACAAAGCAGTTGACATGGGACAAAAGATTAAGAAACTTGCTAGACAGGTACAAGGACTCGTAAAGCAAGTAATTAATAATATTAGAGATGGAGTGATTGGCAAAATCACTGTCGCATTTTCTACTTTTTTAGGTAATCTTAATCTTGTAAATCCATTTGAATTTATTACTGATGCTATTGAATCCAGAGCATTCAAAAAAATTCTAGAGACTCTTTATTGCCTCTTTGAAAAAATGATTCAAGATCTTCTTGGATTCTTGATCAATATGTTTGAGTCAATGGTGGGAAGAATTATCAATGGTCCTGCTTGTGCCGCTGAGCAATTTGTATCTGGCATTTTTGCAAAAGTTTTTGATATGCTTGATGGACTTCTCAGTAAACTCTTCTCTGGATTGGATTGGTTAGTCGGTGGATTTGATAGTGTTAGAGGTGTTCTCAAGGATGCAAGTGCTCTTGCTACTGCTATTTTTTCTTTCATTGGTTGTGATGAGAAGAAGTGTTCAACTCCAAGTCAGTGGGTTACTGATATAAATGCATCCGTTGAAAAGGATGCAGATAACTGGGCAAATGCTATCAAAGGTATCAGTATCTTTGAGGATGCTGCAGCAGGATTGACTGGAATATCATCCAGTATCACATCTGGTATTAGTAGTTTCTTTGGTAATACTGATCCAAGCACTGTAGGAATTGGAACATTGATACCAGAATACAATGGAATGAGAATTTCAAGTATTCTTAGTGCAACAGATCGTCTTACTGGTGGTGATTCTGCTGGAGCATTGAATAGAGGACTTGGATCTATTGAAAGTGCAATTGCTACTTCAACTTTATTTGGTGGAACTAATAGTGTATTTGATGCATGTAATCGTAATATCAACAATCCAAGAAATCAGGATGATGTTATTCCTATGCCGTTGGGATATCAGTTTGGTAAGTGTCTTCCCCCAGTGATAAAAATATTTGGTAATGGATCTGGTGCAGAAGTTAGACCAGTTGTTGCG
>CEOD01007224.1_pt1 | contig 10323 bp, 6 predicted proteins | sample 530341 | NCBI WGS metagenome assembly CEOD01 (sample SAMEA2619950, study PRJEB7988) | marine metagenome | isolation source: saline water (ENVO:00002010), including | reverse complement strand
CCGTAGGACTGCAAAATCGATACCGTCGAGACGGGTTCGTTGCATCCGCCAAGTTTTTCCGTGATCCAGGGGGCTCCAGTTGTTGAATGGGCCAGCTACGTAGATCCCCTGTTTGAGTAGCTCGCTATTCTCTCTCTCTGGGAGCTCAAAGGTAAATAGGAGTTTTCGGCGAAACTTGAGGTATCCCGCCATCTGCCCGTAGAGCAATGGCGAGGTTCGTTCAAGTTGCTGAAACGGGCGAGTCGGCGGGCCGAAAAACAGGGGAGGCTTTTCTTTTTGGCTGACCCAGTCGTGGTTGAGCACGACGAGACCGGAACTAGTGGACTCCCAGTAGGCTTGGAGGATCTTCGGTTCGTCGCTCACGCCACAACAGGAACCGGACCCTGTGCGGTTGTCAACCGGACATACCGCGAATCAAAAGGGATTGTTGCAGTGTTGGAAGATTTTTGGGTCCGGACAACCGAAGCAACGCCTGCATCGTGGCCCGTCTTCTTGGTCGAGGACCGTCTGGCTTCAATCACTCGGTGAGGATTTCCTTAGCGGACTTTCCTTGTGGAATCATTGGAAGAACATGCTCTGTGTAGGGAACGACTACGTCGAGGAGGTAGGGACCGTCGTGGGCGAGCATTTCCTGAATGGCTTCCCGGAGTTCTTCTTTGCGGATCACGCGGCGTGCTTTCACGCCAAACCCTTCTGCAATCTTAACAAAATTCGGGTAGAGTCCGTCGATGTTCTCGGGACTTCCGATATTTTCGGGATCGCCGAGGATGGTCTGCCCGCGGCACCCTTGGTAGAAGCGGTCTTCCCATTGGACGACCATACCGAGGTGCTGGTTGTTCAGGAGGAGGCACTTAGCGTTGATCTTCTCGATGTTCGCAGTCGCGAGCTCCTGAACGTTCATCAGAAATGATCCATCGCCATCGATATCAATCACCTGCTTATCGGGGAAGGCGACTTTGGCGCCAACGGCGGCGGGATATCCGAATCCCATCGTTCCGAGACCGAGCGAGCTGATGTAGGTGCGCGGCTCTTTGAATCGGTAGTACTGGGCGGCCCACATCTGGTGCTGGCCAACTCCGGTCGTAATGATCGCGTCACCGTTGGTCTCTTCGTAGAGGACCTTAATTGCCTCCTGGGGAAGAATGTGTGGGCTTTCCTTGAAGTGGAAAGGGTGTTGCTTTTTCCAGTCGGTGAGTTTTGCCATCCACGGAGAAAGATCCGGTTTGGCGAAATCAGTGGAGTCGATCAACTCGTTCATGCGCTCGAGAGCGTGACGAATTTCCCCGAAAATTGGAAAATGGGCCTTTTTGTTTTTGTGGTGCTCCGAACGGTCCAGGTCAAAGTGAACGATCTTCGCATCGGGAGCGAATTTCTCGACCTTGCCGGTAATCCGGTCGTCGAATCGGGCGCCCGCGCAGATGAGGAGGTCACTTTCGCACACCGCCCAATTCCCCGCGACCGAACCGTGCATACCGAACCAGTAAAGGGACAATTCTTCGTCGGGGTCCATTGCTCCCAAGCCCATCAGCGTTGAGGCGACGGGAACGCCGGTCTTCCGGGAAAATTCTCGCAGCGCTTCTGTGGCGTGACTGCTGATAATTCCGCCGCCTGTGTAAAGGACCGGGCGTTCGGCTTGTTGGATCAGCCCCAGAACTTCCAGCAGTTTCTCATCTTCTGCAACGGGAGGTTCGGGGTAGCCGGGGAGGTTGATCTCGAGAGGGAATTTGGGTTTGAAAAGACTCTGCTGTACGTCCTTCGGGATATCGATGAGAACCGGGCCGGGACGGCCAGTCTGCGCGATATGAAAAGCTTCTTTGATGACGGTAGGCAGATCTTCCGCTTTCAGTACCAGATAGCTGTGCTTGACCACTGGCATTGAAATGCCCAGGAAGTCAGTTTCCTGGAATGCGCTCTTTCCGATCAGCGTTTGGTACACTTGGCCGGTGATCGCGATCAGGGGGATGCTATCCATGTACGCATCGGCGATACAGGTGATCAAATTGGTCGCTCCGGGGCCGGATGTGGCCATGCAGACCGATGCTTTGCCGGTGGCGCGGGCGTAGCCGTGGGCCATGAATCCGCCGCCTTGTTCGTGGCGGGGGAGGATTGTGCGAATCTTTTCCGAACGAACGAGCGCTTGGTGCAGCTCGAGTGAGGCGCCGCCAGGGTAGGCAAACACGGTGTCGACACCCTCCCGTTCAAGGGCGGATACCACGACGTCGGCACCTATCATTTCAGGTCCTTCCTCATATTGAGGCTGGAACGGAAGAACGGTTTCCGGCGAAGGCTTTGCTGATTTGGTCGACATGGTTTTGTGGAAAAGGGGAAAAGGAAACCCGGATTGGTGCGCGGAAGCAAGCATTTCATCCTTTCCTTTCGACGGGCAGAATGAGTCAATACAGGCATGCCACGTATTTTGTTTTTGGGGGACATCGTTGGTCGCCCCGGTCGTAAGATTTTGCAGCAGCGCCTTCAGGAGATTCGTCAAACGCGCCAGATTGATCGAGTCATCGCAAATGGTGAGAACGCCGCTGCGGGTGCGGGGATCACCGGAAAAATGGCCCGGGAGATTCTGGACTATGGAGTCGATGCCATCACGCTGGGGGACCACGTGTGGGACCAAAGGGGCTTTCCCGCGGAGATTGGGGGGTTGGATAAAGTGTGCCGCCCCGCGAATTTGGACGCGAGTTGTCCCGGTCGTACCCATTTGATTATCAATGGCGGAAGCTTCCGATTAGGTGTGTTCACCGTGTTGGGCCGGGAGTTCATGAAGATCAAATCATCCTGCCCCTTTCGGGAAGCTGAGCGCCTGGTTGAGAAACTGAGGCCGGAGGTTGATGCTCTTCTCGTGGAGATCCACGCCGAGACCACTTCGGAGAAGATCGCAATGGCGTGGATGCTGGACGGTCTGGCCACTGCCGTTGTGGGGACCCATACCCACACCGCCACGGCGGATGCGCGGATCCTTCCGCGCGGGACTGCCGCGATTACGGATGTTGGCATGACGGGCCCCTACCGATCCGTGCTTGGTCGCGAGGTCGAACCGGTCCTGCAGCGATTTATTGATGGGATGCCGAGAAAATTTACCGTCGCGCAAGAGGATGTCTGGATGCGGGGCGTAATCATTGACTTCGATTCCACCGGAAAGGCGACATCGATTGAGCTATTGGCCGTTCCGGATACCGCCAGCGAGGCCGGACTCTAGTCTACCGTTTCGGGCCGGATGGGGCCAGGCATCGAACGGCGAGTTCCCGGAAAACCGCTTCGTGATCGTTGGGCCGATTGATCATCTCCATGAAGGCGTCGACGAAAGCTGTCTGAAAATCGAAGAGCTGACGCAGTGTCAGCCGGCGTGCCGCACCTGCTAAATTGCCGAGATAGTAAGGGTTCTGCGCAAAGACGTTCACGGGTGTCTTCTTCGTGGTGTCCCCATACCAAGGTTCAGCCCATGCCGCAGCTTCCTTCAGGCTCGCCGCGTCGACTCGATTTCCGCTCCCTTTGAGCATGCGGCTATCCGAGAGGACTCGGACTTGAATCATTAACCGGTTGCGGTTGAGCAAGTTGGCTAGAAGAGGGCGCCCTTCCTTCTGAGTGAAAAAATGGCGCCGAATGGCTTCCAGTGCGTCGGCTAAATTCCCACGAAAGAATTTGTCGGCTGCTTCAAAAAATTCGGGTTCTCCGAATTCCGGGACCTCTTCGGTCACCTGCTTCTCCGTGATCTCGGTTTTGCCAGCGGGTAGGGCGGTGATCAACTTGCGGATCTCTTCCACCGCCATGCGGATCTCCCCATTGAGTTTGGCCCGCAGGATTTCCAGTGCCATGCGGGACAGTTTTACCCCGGAGGCTTCGCATTCTTGTTCGACGACTTGTTGAAACGCTGCTGGACCCGCTTTTTTCGCGTCGATGGCCTCGAATCCTTTTTGCTTCGATGCCCACTTGTAGAATGCGCGCCGTCGATCGACGGGAGCTCCGGAAACAAGAATTTTTGAATCCCCTCCGGCCATTTGCCCCAGAAGCCCTTGGAGTCGTTCGACCTCTTCCTTCGCTCCGGCACTTTGGCCGAGACGGCCCTCACCGAGGAAATTCAGATTTCGAAGCCAAACCGTTTTTGCTCCACCGCCAAATAGAGAATCCGTTTGCGCGGATTCGGCAAATCGGGAGATTGCGGTGCTCGCTTCATCGACCGTTTGTGCCCGCCCGTCGATTACCTCGACCGAGTACTCATCTGTTGCCGCGGCTTTCCAGGGAGTAAATATTTCGCCAGCCCGACGGTCGACGAGAAATTCGTCGTCGCCCAATACCAGTGCAAAGGAATCAGCCATGATTGCTTATCAGAAGATTTGTGGCAGCTTCGACGATCTCTTCGACCGGAGCCAGCCTTCCTTTGCCTTCATAACCGCAAGCGAGCATTCCCTCGGCCGGTTCGACGAAATGATGCCCGCGCTCTCGTAGAATTTTCAAATTCCCTGCAGTAGCGGGATGGGAAAGCATCTTCCCATTCATCGCAGGAGCGAGGAGAACTGGAGCCTGCGTTGCCAGGTAAATTGAGGTGAGGAGGTCGGGGGCCAGGCCGTGTGTGAAGCAGGCCATCGTATGCGCGGTCGCTGGAGCGACCAGAAAAAGGTCGGCATTGTCGGCGAGCTCGATGTGCCCCGGTTGCCAACCTTCCTCTTCTTTCCATAGATCCCATGACACGGGGTTCCGTGCGAGGGTCTTCAATGTCAGTGGTGCGATAAGCCGGGTCGCCTCAAGTGTCATGACCGGAAAAACGGCGGCCCCTGCCTTCGTCAGTTGGCTCGTAATGTCGGCCGCTCGATAGGCGGCAATACTACCACACACGCCGAGGACAATGGTTTTCCCAGCAAGAGGTGATAGAGGGCTGTTTTCGATCTTTGGCATGACGCAATTTGATTCTCACGATGAACAATTGCCTGAATCCCGCAACGGATAAAATTATCTCCAGATAATAGATCAGACATAAAATAATTGCCATAAAGGGGGTCGAGGGTGCGGTGGAGTTGCGTTTTTGGGGACTTTGGGTTTGCTTGGGGCATGTGGAAAATTTTGCTGTTGGTGCTGGTTTCAGTGGGGGCGGCTTTATGGGTCTCGATGAACACAGGAGGATTTATGAGTGAAGATCATTGTGAAGACGGGGCTTGTGGAGTTCCGAGTGGGAATTTTGCTTCCGGCCGTGCGGAGAAGGTACAGTTGACGGAGGCGCAATGGAGAGAGGTGCTGACTCCTGAGCAATTCGCGGTCATGCGTGACCACGGAACGGAAAGACCGTTTCAGAACCCCTATTGGGACGAGAAACGCGTGGGAATCTACGTGTGCGCTGCGACAGGGACGCCGTTGTTTTCGAGCGAGGATAAATTCAAGTCGGGCACCGGCTGGCCTAGTTTCACTCGACCTCTTGCCGAAGGACTGGTCGGAGATGAGGTGGACACTTCTTATGGAATGCGCAGAGTCGAAAATTACTGCGTCGATTGCGGTGGACACCTCGGGCATGTGTTCGAGGATGGGCCCGAGCCAACAGGATTGCGTTACTGTATGAACTCCGCGGCTCTCGAGTTTATCCCAGTGGAGTCCGTCGAGGGTATTCCCGCGGCGGTAAAGGCGCAGCAGGAAGTGGCAGCCAAGCGGATCGCCGAGCTGCAGGATCTCGCCGGATCTTAGGTCTCGCCTGTGTACAGTGCGCCTCGAGCGGTATAGCCTACCAACTTCTTGGGTCGAGGTAGAGGCGCCAATTCAAATCATCGATTTCGCCCCAAACGTGAAATTCGAACACCTTCCCGACCGGGTTGAGGAGCATTCCGATCTGTGCGAGGATTGGGAATTTGACTTCGCGCATCAGCTGCATTTGGGCATTAAAATCAATCGACTGGTTTTCCATTTCGTAGGCGCCGGAAGCCAGGAGCCGCGAGCTTGGGCTGTGGAGAGTGAGGTCGGGGATCTCGATCAGGCCACGGTTGAGAAGGAATGAGGTTTTCACCCGTTCGAACTGGAAAGAGCCCAGAGTGATTGGCAGTGGGAGTTCCTCAGAAATGCGGGAAAGAATCCCAAGGAGCCTGACATTTGCCAGATTCGGGGTCAGCAGGTCGATGTTTCCTTCCCCCAGTAGAGTTTCGGGCTCGCTGATATTTCCGGATCCTTCGATCGAGAAGTTCAGGGAGTTGTCTTCAAGGTCGTCGCTCTGATTCTCGTCGAACCGATCTCCAGCCGCTTCTTTGAGTTGCGGGATCGCTTGAACCACTTTGTAGGGGATGGCATCATTTAGCGTCAGTTGAAAGCTGCTATGGCCTCTATCGGTTTCATCGGGCCATAGAGTGAAGTGGGCACTCCCTTTGCCGCCGCCGAGGCCGAATGAGATCGGAGAAAGGTACAGTGTCTTACCCTGATAGACCGCAGTGAGCTGCAGATCGTCCAGTTCAATGCCTTTGTAAACCAGTGAATCGTCGGTGGCCGCATTGATGACCAAGTGGTTGGCGGGGGAAATCTTTCCTTCGATGGGGGGAAAGAGAATGCCTTCGATTCTCAGCTCCGGATGGGTCGTGAGTTCGAAGGTTGATAGGGGCTCTTGGAGTTCATCCCCAAAAAGAGGAGCAAGCTTGGTGAAATCCACCGAGGTAGACAGATTATAGGTATTGGCGTAGATTTCCCGTGTTTCCCAGTCGAGAAGGATCCCGAACGATCCGTGGGCCAGTCCTTCTGGTCGAAATGCGTACAGCTCAAATGTTTCGAAGAGATGAGGGCGTGTTCTCATCCGGGCATACCCGTGATCAATTTCCATTCCTTTGAGGACAATGTCGCTGAAGCGAACTCCGGCGAACATGCTTCGGAGGTCGTAGTGGTCCCAGTCTCCCCAGAGCTCCAAATCGACATAGGGGGTATCATTGATGACGAACTCCTTCCACACATCGTCCCACCAGGACCTCATGAACCCTGCAATGTCCATCGGCATAAATCCTCCTTGGACCAGGAACCGAAACTTGTTGGAGCGGAAGTCGTGAAAGTATTTCCCGTAGAGGTGGTAGTCGGTTTTTTGGATCAGAATGTGGTTCACTGCTACCCGGAGTTCGTGCGGGTACAGCACCCCAGCTGATTGGGCGTAAATGCCGGTGAGGTCGGAGATGTCGAAGGCTTCCGATTCGGCCTGGAATTGAACTTCGTCGGGAATGAACTTCCCTTTGCTGAATGTGGAAATCAAACGAGCGTAGACGGGCTTCTCGAACTGGATGTTGAAATCGACGATTTCTCGAGGTACGGCTGGATGACTCAGTATGTCCGGGACGGAGAGTAAGCCTGCCGTCTCTACGGTTGCTGAACGGCGGAGGAGGTTGATCTCGCTTTGAATGGAGATCGGGTAGCCGAAGAGGCCAACCTGTCCTTTTGCTTTCGCGACAAAGTTCGGTTGTACGGTCAAATCCAGTGTGGGCTGCGATAGCGTTACCTCCGGCGTCGTGAGAGATTCTGCGGAGACCTGAGCGATGGCTCCCGCTATCATAGCAGTTGTTGAATAGCCTCCGGGTGGGGGCATTCTTAGGCGAACTCTCTCCGCGCTCACACTGTTCGAATAGCTGACGTGTCCGGCGCTGAACTCGATGGGGCCCGGTCTTAGATCACCGCCGGCGAGTGTGGCTCCAGAGGAAATGCGGACCCCGTCGTCTAGCCGGATGTCAAACGGGAGATCGGCACGATCTGCGGTGAATGTGGCTTTTACGGTGTTCGCATTCCCGCGGGTTGAGGATAACTCGATCCTTAGATACGGGTTCTTGACGCGCTGCATTTGGGAATCCAGCACCGATATACCTTCAAGGAACTGGATCCAATGATTGGTGGAGGGGCCGGTCTTCTGATCCAGCCTCGGCTTGCGAACGTTGCCTGAAATCGAAATGGGAAGATTGGAGCAAATGAGTTTTGCGTCATCGATCTGCCAGTGGTCATTTTCCCGGAGGATATTCAACGCTGGGATTTCGAGAACCGAGGAGTCAATGCCCAGTGGACCTCGGGTGTCGATGAATTCCACGTTGCGGGCTTGGATCTGTTCCACGTGAAAGATTCCGAAAACGATCGAAGGGAGATAGAAATCTGCTTTGAGGAATTCTGCAGATCCCATCTTTCGGCCGATCTTGTTCCGGACCGTGGCCTCTCTGATTCGAACTGTGCCGGTCTCATCGACGCTGATCGAATCGAACGTTATCGAATAGTCTTCACCTAAATGATGGTTAATCGCCTTCTCGACCCAAGACCGGGGGATCGAGAGTTCTCCGTCTATCGTGAGGAGAATGAGTAGTGGAATTTGGACTACGAGGAGAAGGACGCCCAGAAGTACCGTAAAAAGCCAGAGAAGACAGCCAATCCATTTGCAGTCGTGCTGGCGACAAAACACCGAGATGCCTCCTTAATCGATTGTAGGGGTGCTCGATTCAGATGGGACGCTGTCCTCTTCAGGCCCAACTGAGCGGAGGTCGAAATCACTGGGATTCGCGCCTTCCGGTAGTGCCTGACTGGAATCTTGAGTAGGTGAGGTCGTTGCTGGGTCGAGCTTTTCGACCTCCTCATCCTCTTCCTCCTCAGGCGGCCGTGACCCCGATGTCGCTTCCGCGGCTGCGCGTGCAGCTTCCGCGTCATAAGCGTTCGGTAGGGGGTAGAGGGGGAAGAGTTCCACCCAGGCGTCAATGAATTCCAACGGCAGAATGAAGGTTACCTCCTTCTCCTCGGATCCTCCCCCTTGGAGGGTCCCTTCGACACGTTCTGTGAACAGATACTTCTTGGTGACGGTGGTGGAGTCTCCACTGGAGGGAAGGTTGATGTCGGACTCAAGGCGGTAGCGCCATGGTATGATGCGCTCCTCTTCGATCTGCAGGCCGGGCGTAAACTCTGGAGAGAGGTAGGACTCCACTCTAAACGTTCGGATCTGTTTGAGAAGGGAGACGAAAGCGGCATCGGGAGCTTCGCCAGCTGGATCCAGCTTCCCGGCAGTCCAAGACTTGCCTCCCTGTCCGAGCTTTCGGTCGAGAAGGAGCTTGCCGGTTTTGAGGTCGAATACTCGGACCGTTTCGACGTGCGCATTCTCGGGGATTCGGTCCAGTACGCGATCGCGATAGGCGAGTGGTGAAACCGGAAGTGTTCTGAGGATCTCAAGAGGAACGGCGTAGACGAAGGGTTCACCTTCTACTTTGGCAAAAAGCGTCCGGGTGTCGGGGTCGAGGTCGCCGATCAGCAGTTTGTGGTTCTGTTCACCGATGATCTCGACTGTCCGTTGTGGAGAATCGAGACCGAACTCTCTGAGGTCGGAGTCGGACGGAGCATCGCTGACGAAACGAAGAGCGCGCAGGATGATCAATGACTCGAAGGTTTTGGAAAGTACGCCGGGGTCCGCCGCGTAGCGTACGGGCTCCGAATCACCTCCAGTCGAGCTCACCTGCCAGGAGTTGTTTTCGAGCTTTTGAAGGGTGACCGCACGATTGTCTGAGCCGATTTGAATGCTGGTGACGAGCGGTACCCGGAAGAGGAAAAATGATTTTTCGCGCAGGTCGGTGAGTGCGTTGTTCAACGTGAGGAACGCTTCCTCCGGAACGGTGACGATTGTCGGCGTGCCCTCGATCTTTCCGTACGCATTCCCGGGTTCATCGGGGATGGGGGCGCCCAGGAGGAAGGTTCTGCGGACCCCTCCATCTTCGAGCGAGATGCGCAGGCGTGGTTCCACCAAGCCGGATTCACTGGGAGAAATCTGGGTCTCGGGGCGTAGTGCGAGAACTGGAGTTTCGAGGATTCGCTGAAGGCGGGCGTCCACTGCGGGTGCGCTTGCCCGCGTCTGAATCGGAGCTTCAAATCGCCACCCGTCATCCATGGCGGCCAAGCGAATTTGCAAGCCACGGCTGTTCCCCAGTTGCATAGAGATTTCTTCGATCCCGAAAAAATCCATCGCGAAAAGCTCGCGGCTACGAAGGTCTTGAAGATCGAGTGCGACCGAGCGGATTACTTCTTCGTCGACGACATAGACATCTTCACCCGAGGGTCCGAGGAGGTAGAAACGGTCGCCTACATCTGTCGGTGAGCCAATCTTTACGGTGGTGGTTTTGTTATCGCGAAGGAATGTGATTACGAGAATAGGAGTATCGAGCCCGTAGTCGGAGAGAGCCTGGTTGTTGCGCTCGATGTCATCCATGGTGAAATGGATATCTTTGCGAAGGAAAAGGAGTGCTCGAAAAATCCTGTCGATGGCATTCGGGTTGGCCCGCCAGATGACCGGTTCTTCGAGTCGCCATCTGTCGTCTTTGCGGGATAGCACGCGACGTTCGGGTACGGCTTCGCCAGAGA
>CEOD01019499.1_pt1 | contig 10324 bp, 8 predicted proteins | sample 530341 | NCBI WGS metagenome assembly CEOD01 (sample SAMEA2619950, study PRJEB7988) | marine metagenome | isolation source: saline water (ENVO:00002010), including | reverse complement strand
AAGCCCGCCACTCTCTCTTTGGAAGAAGCGCAGGAACTTGCCGCCCTCGTAGAGAAAACAGGCCTGAAGTACGGTCTCACCCACAACTATACGGGATATCCCATGGTGAAACAGGCCCGGTTCCTGGTCAAAAACGGGGACCTGGGGAAGATCCGCAAGATCGTAGTAGAGTATCCGCAGGGATGGCTGGCTACCCCCATCGAGCAGGAGGGGCAGAAACAGGCTTCATGGCGCACCGATCCGAAGCGTTCCGGTGCCGCTGGGTGCATGGGCGACATCGGCACGCACGCTGAAAACCTCGCAGAGTATATTTCGGGTCTAACGATCAAGGAGCTCGCCGCCGACCTAACTCGTTTCGTGGACGGACGTCTCCTCGACGACGACGGATCAGTTCTTCTGCGATTCAACGGTGGAGCGAAGGGAATCCTCTACGCCTCCCAGGTTTCGGTTGGAGAAGAGAACTCTCTCAGCATCCGGGTTTACGGCGAAAAAGGAGGGTTGGAGTGGCACCAGATGGAACCCAACACTCTCCTCGTTCACCGATTGGGCGAGGCCACTCAAATTCAACGTACAGGCAGCGACTACCTGTGTGAAGAAGCTGCTAATCACACGCGACTGCCCGCAGGTCACCCGGAGGGATACCTCGAAGCCTTTGCTAATATCTACCGCAACTTCGCAGCAGATATTGCAGCGGAACGGTTCGGAACAGAGGCCCCTCTTTATGCAACCGACTACCCCTCCATTCAGGACGGTGTGCGCGGCATGGCTTTTATTCAGGCAGTAGTAGAAAGCTCTCAGAACAACGCGTCCTGGACGTCCCTCACCGACTCTACATCCCAGTAAGAATTCACCTCTAAACAGTTTAACTTATGGCACCCAAGATCACACTCCAACTCTACACCCTTCGCGAAGCGCTCGCGGCAGATTTGCCTGGCACGCTCCAAAAAATTCGCGATATCGGTTTTTCCAACGTCGAGCCCGCCGGCTTTTTCAATCTCACTGTTGCCCAGTACAAGGAATCGCTGAACCGCTACGACTTGAAGGCTCCCAGTGCTCACCTCGAACTACCAGTAGGCGACCGCACCAACGAGATCATTGAAACTGCTCAAGAGCTCGGCACAAAGTACCTCGTGACGGGTATCCCACCGAACCGCGACGAAGCGTACAACTCGCTCGATCACGTAAAAGCCATGGCCGCCCTCTATCAAGAGGCCGCCGAAAACGCTGCGAAGCACGGTCTCTTTGTGGGATTCCATAATCATGACTTTGACCTCCAAGAGGTTGAGGGAACACGGGCCTACAAAGTCTTCCTAGAAAACACTCCCGACACGGTCCTTTGGGAAATCGATGTCTACTGGGTAGCCCGAGCCGGCATAGATCCGGTGGAATTCATTCGCGAGATCGGAAATCGAGGCCGACTGTTGCACCTAAAAGATGGCAACGCGAAGGATATGAGCGTCGGCCCCACATTCCTCCCCTGTGGAGAAGGTGACGTCGATCTCGTTGCCGCAGCCAACGCTGCCGAGCATGCCGAACTCGCGGCAGTTGAGCTCGATTACTACTCAGGTGATATGCTCGAAGCAGTCGAGAAGAGTTACCAATACCTCACCCTTAAGGGCCTAGCTCAGTAATATAATTCCCATGACAACTCCACACAAACCTGTCGGCATCGGTATCATCGGATGCGGAAAGATTTCTCAAGCCTACTTCAACGGCGCGAGTACTTTCGAGATTCTCAAGGTCATCGGCTGCGCCGACATTAATCCTGCTGCGGCGAAAGCCCAGGCGGAACAAAACGGCTGCGAAGCCATGACCGTAGAGGAACTATTGGCGCACCCGGAGATTGAGCTCGTGATCAATCTGACGATCCCTGCTGCCCACGCCGAGGTCTCCAAACGCATTCTCGAATCAGGGAAACACAGTTACTGTGAAAAACCCATCACGGTGGAAATCGAGGAAGCCAACGAGATCCTATCACTGGCTAAGGAAAAAGGCCTTTTAGTTGGCTCCGCTCCGGACACGTTCCTCGGTGGAGGAATTCAAACCTGCCGCCAGATCATTGATTCTGATGGCATCGGACAAGTCGTCAGCGGTACGGCCTTCATGATGTCCCGTGGTCCCGAAAGCTGGCACCCGAACCCAGGGTTCTACTACCTAAATGGTGGAGGCCCGGTTCTCGACATGGCGCCATACTACCTAACGGCATTGGTTAATCTGATTGGGCCGGTGGCTTCCGTTCGTGCCAGTACTTCGAAAGCCTTCGAAACCCGTATCGCTACTTGCAAAGAACGCAATGGAGAGGAGCTACCCGTCGAGGTATCCACTCACTGTGCGGCTATTCTTGAGTTTGTTTCCGGCGCGGTTGTCACCGCAACGTTTTCATTCGATGTGCCCAAGCACGGTCACTCACCTATCGAACTGTATGGAACGAAGGGCTCACTGAAGGTCCCCGACCCCAACACATTCGGGGGCCCGGTCACCCAATACAATATGGATTCCGAAGCTGAAGGTTGGGAAGAGATTCCTCTGACTTTCGGGTATGAAGAGAACATGCGCAGTATCGGTGCAGCCGATATGGCCTATGCCATCCGCACGGGGCGCCCACACCGCGCAAATGGTGACTTGGCCGCTCACGTCCTCGAAATCATGCACGCATTCGAAGCGGCCTCAAAAGAAGGCGTAACCATCGAGATCAATAGCTGCCCCGAACGCCCTGCCCCTCTCCCCACGGGTCTGGTCAAGGGTCTACTGGACGATTAATTTTGTCAGCCTCTCATCCGGACCGTTCGGCAGTGTTTCTGCCGAGCGGTCTGACGGGGCTTTTCAGGACCCGTATCGGCGACAGAGCCGGTCCAACCGAGGAACTAGGTCAGGAGCGAATAGACGCCAAACCCGATCAGAGGGGCGACGACAATCGCGATGAGAGCCACCAACCCATCGTTAGTGGTCAGGGCTAATCCCATTAGAGTAAGTACGATCCCAGCCGTAGAGGCTAAAAATGGCAACGGTTCCAAGGGGGGCATTGTCATAGCGACACAGACACAAAAGAGGGCGACAAACCAGGCGCCCAAGCCTTTGGTTAGAAACTGAAGCCTCGGCCGCATTACCCGATCCACCACCCCAGCTGGCTTCATCAACATCTTCATTCCCTTCTCGATCTTCGATCCAGAAATCTTCTTTCGAAGGATCCAATCGGGAAGCCAGAAGTGATCCCGTCCGATGAGAAGTTGTCCTGCGGATAGAATTACAATGATTCCTACGGTAGTGGGGATTCCCGGTATTCCGCTCAAAGGCGATATGGCTACCAATCCCGCCAGCAACAAGAGAGGCCCGAATGAGCGGGAGCCCGTTGCCTCGATCATTCCGCCAATCGTAACCTTCTCTTCGTCCTGTCCCTTCTCCTGCAATCGCTGGAGAATGTCCTGAATATCGGTGTCGTTGCTGCTATTTGAAGTCATAACCGGTTCCCTACCTAGAACGGTATCGTCTCCGGGAGTTTGTCCCAGTGCTTTCCCGTCATTCCTTTGGAGGACCCCTTTCGAGAGCCATGTATTCAACGGCACTCGACTGAGTGCAAGCGGCTCACGTCGGTTCGAGATGTGCACAAAAAAAGCACCTCCGTCGGGATCCGACGGAGGTGCTTTAAACGAAATCTAAAACGGTATAAAGACCTACAGGAGATCCGCAAGCGCGGCATTGAGCGTGGCACTTGGACGCATCGCCTTTCCTACTTTCTCCTCATCCAGTAGGTAGTAACCTCCGATATCGGCCTCCTGACCTTGAACCGCAACCAGCTCACCGACGATGGTCTCTTCTTCGGCTGTGAGTTTCTCGGCAACGGGAGTAAAGATCTTCTTCAAGTCGGCGTCGTCATTCTGAGCGGCCAATTCCTGAGCCCAGTACAGAGCCAAGTAGAAGTGGCTCCCCCGATTATCGATACCACCGATTCGGCGAGTGGGCGACTTGTCGTTCTCGAGGAATGAACCCGTTGCCGCATCAAGAGTCTTTGCCAAAATCTTGGCCTTGGGCTTGTCGAATGTCTTGGCCAGGTGTTCAAGTGATACTGCGAGCGCGAGGAACTCTCCCAGCGAATCCCATCGGAGGTAATTCTCCTTCACGAATTGCTGCACATGCTTTGGAGCGGATCCTCCAGCACCGGTTTCGAAAAGACCTCCCCCTTTCATCAGAGGAACAATCGAGAGCATTTTCGCACTGGTTCCCAATTCGAGGATCGGGAACAAATCAGTCAGATAGTCCCGCAAAACGTTTCCAGTAACCGAGATCGTGTCTTCACCCTTGGCAGCCCGTTCGAGACTGAACATGCAGGCGTCGAATGGCGCCATGATCTGGATATCCAGGCCGTCAGTGTCGTGCTCGTTCAGGTACTCGTTTACCTTCAAAAGCACCTGAGCGTCGTGGGCTCGGGTTTCGTTCAGCCAAAAGACTGCAGGGGTTTCGCTGTCCCGTGCGCGGGTAACTGCCAACTTCACCCAGTCCCGGACCGCTTCGTCCTTCGTTTGGCAGGCGCGCCAGATATCACCATCCGACACCTCGTGCTCCATGAGGACCAACCCCGCTTCATCCACGACCCGGACTGTACCGTTACCCGAAATCTCAAATGTCTTGTCGTGAGAGCCGTACTCTTCGGCTTTCTTCGCCATCAGTCCGACATTGGGAACGGTTCCCATGGTTTTTGGATCGAAAGCCCCGTTCTCTTTGCAGAAGTCAACGGCAGCTTGATAAATCCCCGCATAAGAACTGTCCGGAATCACCGCCAGCGTGTCCTGGGTCTCATCCTTGGCGTTCCACATCTTACCGCCGACGCGAATCATAGCCGGCATCGAAGCATCAACGATGACGTCACTGGGGACATGGAGGTTTGTAATACCCTTGTGGGAGTTTACCTGAGCCAAATCAGGACCGCTTTCGTAGGCCGCAGCAATATCTGCTTCGATTTCAGCCTTCTTCTCTTCGGGGAGCGACTGAATCTTCGCCACCAAGTCACCAAAGCCATTGGTGAAGTCTACATCCAATTCCTGAATTGTCGCAGAGTGCTTCTTCAATAGGTCGCTGAAGAAAACCTGTACTGCATGACCGAAAATGATCGGGTCGGAGACCTTCATCATCGTTGCCTTCATGTGCAGGGAGAAGAGAACACCTTCCTCTTTCGCAGCTTTGACTTGCTCACCGAGAAACTCGATCAACGCCTGCTTGCTCATGAAGGTCCCATCAAGAATCTCCCCCGCTTGGAGTGGGATCGACTCTTTCAAAACCTTGATCGAACCGTCAGCACCGACAAATTCTACGCGCACATTGACCGGTGCTTCGGTGGTAAAAGACTTCTCGTTCGAGAAAAAGTCGCCCTCTTCCATCGTCGAGACCCGTGTTTTCGAGTCCTCGCTCCATTCGCCCATTGAGTGAGGAAACTTGCGCGCGTACTCCTTAACCGCCTTTGGAGCCCGGCGATCGGAATTACCTTCCCGCAGCACCGGGTTGACTGCACTCCCCTTGATTTTGTCGTAGCGGGAACGAATCTCCTTTTCTTCATCGGTCTTCGCATCGACCGGATAATCGGGCAGCGTATAACCCTGCTCTTGCAACTCTTTCACCGCAGCCTGCAACTGGGGCACCGACGCACTAATGTTCGGCAGCTTAATGATGTTCGCCCCGGTCTCCTGGGTCAGCCCGCCCAACTCGGCAAGGTGGTCGCCAATTCGTTTGTCCTCCGGGAGATATTCGGGGAAGGCGGCGATAATGCGCCCTGCGAGAGAAATATCCCGGGTCTCCAGCTTGATTCCGCAAGGCTTCACATAAGCCTGAATGATCGGGAGAAGCGAGTAAGTCGCCAAAGCCGGAGCTTCGTCGGTCTTCGTATAAATAATAGTTGGCTGATCGGACATACGACTTTCTTCTTAGAACGAATTCGGCCGCTTTGAAAGCATTTCCAGTGTATTCGGGGAAATTTGCGCAAAGTTACCCCCGGATTCAACCTTCGCGAACCTTGAGAACTTTCTTTTCCCATCTCCTCGATTGCTCTATAACCCACAAAGAAGATCATGAAGAATATGCCGCGCTATGCCGTTCTCACCGGTGATCTGGTCCGATCCTCCTCCCTGATTCCTTCGGAGTTGGAAGAGTCGCGAGCCCAGTTAATCAGAGGCGTTGAGAGCCTGCGGGGTTGGTCCAAAGATCTGGTCGTGGGCCAAGCTGAGTTTTTCCGGGGAGATTCCTGGCAGCTTCTTCTGGCTGATCCATCTTTCGCGCTCCGCACTGCTCTCTTCCTACGCGCCACTATGATCATGGGTAATAAGACCGACACTCGGATCGGTATCGGGATTGGCTCCGCTTCCTCGATCAACCCGGAGCGAATCTCACTGTCGACCGGCGATGCCTTTGAAGCCTCGGGAATCGCCCTCGATGCAATGTCTCCCAAAGTCAAATTGACCCTCCGAATCGCCTCATCGTCCCCTTCGAAACCCTCTCTTCTCTCCGTGGTCACCGAACTCTGTGACGCCTTGATTGGCGAGTGTACCGCGAGGCAGTCTGAGATTTTACGGTGGGTCCTCTCACCGAATCGCCCCACCCACAAGGAAATTGCGAACCAATTGACGCCGCCCGTCACTCAGCAGGTCGTTTCCCGATCGCTGAAGAGCGCGCACTGGAACGCTCTCCAGATCGCAGTTCTCGGATTTGAATCATCTCTTTAAATAACAACCAAAATAGGATGTTATATAAATAACGCCCTAAAATAGCTGTCAAACCCACAAATGGACACTTTTCTCGCCCTGATCACGGCACATCTGCTGGCCGACTTTCTTTTTCAAAACCGGCGGATGGTAGAGAGCAAAAGGAGGATCCCCGTCCTGCTTCTCCACTCGGCGATCGTCATCGTCACGAGTATCGTCCTTTTGGGAGAAGTCCATATGCCGATTATCATCTCAATCGGCGTGACCCACTTTCTGATCGATTTCCTAAAAACACGCTCAAAACGAGACGATATCTGGCCCTTTCTCATCGATCAGGGCGCACACATCGGCATTCTCATCTTCCTTTCAATCATTTATCCCTACACATTTAATTTCGGGTTTTGGCCCGGAAAGCTCTCCCACGATTTGCGCTGGTTTCAAGCAGCAATGGTTTTGGTGTCAGGACTGATGCTCATCGCACCTTTCGGTGGTATTTTAATTGGCAAGCTAGTCCAACCCTTGCGCGATGAGATCGAGAGCGAACCTCACGGGCCCATCCAAGGGCTTCGCAACGGGGGCATGTACATCGGATGGCTCGAGCGGCTACTCACCCTCCTGCTGGTCATGATCAACCTTCCCGCGGGAATCGGCTTCCTCCTCGCCTCCAAGTCGATTCTCCGGCTGGGAGAGATTAAAAATGGAGATCAGCGCAAAACAGCCGAATACATCATGATAGGAACGTTTTTGAGCTTCGGCTGGGCCCTCCTCGTTTCGCTACTTGTCCAGGTCTCTCTGCTTTTCTGGTTCCCCGTATGACCCAACCAGCGAATCCGACTGGGGCAGGATACTAGAATCACCTCCTCCCAGGAGCTGACGCAAACGCAGCCGGAGAGGTCGCCCTCCCCCCCGGGGGACCTACAATTGCCCGCAAAGGTGTAAAATTGTGCCTTTGAAACCGTTGCCAAGGTTCAATTTTTTTTTCAAGCTACGAACTTTCTGATGTCTGCTCCCCACTCTACAGCCAGAATCGAAGCCAATGGACTCAGCAAATCCTTTGGCGAGATCCAAGCCGTCCGCAACGTCAGCTTCTCCGTAAACCCTGGAGAAGTGGTTGGGTTTATTGGACCCAATGGTGCCGGAAAATCAACGACACTACGCATGCTGACCGGATTTCTACGACCGTCGGAAGGCAGCGCGAGCATCGCCGGGATCGATGTCCTAAAGCATCCCATACAAGCCCGTTTACGTTTCGGGTATCTTCCCGAGACCGGCCCCCTGTACGGCGAAATGACTGTGGTCGAATTTCTCCGCTTTGTCGCTGGTGCCCGAAGGATTCGCTCAGTGGAGTTGGACGGTGATTTGATCCGCGTCCGCAAGGTCTGCCATCTGGAGAAAGTATGGCACCAGACCATCGAGACACTCTCGAAAGGGTACCGCCAGAGAGTTGGCTTGGCCCAGGCCATCATCCACGATCCGGACTGCCTGATTCTCGATGAACCGACAGACGGACTGGACCCGAACCAGAAGCAGGAAGTCAGAGACCTCGTCAATGAGATGGCAGCCGAGAAGGCCATTCTTCTCTCCACCCACATTCTCGAAGAGCTCGAGGCGGTCTGCAGTCGGGTCATCCTCCTTCACCAGGGAGAGATTCTTCTCGATGAATCTCTCGAAGCCATGCGTAAGAGGCACCCCCTATTTGGCAGCGTTAAAATCCGTGTAGCACCGGCCGACGCCGATCGATCCCTCTCCGTTTTCGGCAAGCTGGAACCATTCGTCGAGCGGATCGACCGCCAAGGCGATCACTTTCTCCTTCGATCGCGCGACAAACGGAACGTAAGCGACGCAGTACTCGCAGTGTCAAAGGATGCCGGATTGGCACTCCTTGAGGTCGCTCCGGTCATCCCACGTCTCGAGGAAGTCTTCCAGGAGTTAACCCGCCCACAATCCAAATTCATTGAGGAGCAAGGATGAGAGCGATTTTTCTAAGAGAATTTTTCGGCTATTTTCGTACACCCGTCGCATGGGTATTCCTCTCGGTTTTCCTCATAGCCAGCGTCGGCGTCCCCTGGTTCTTGGGAAATTTTTTCGAGAGCAACGACGCGAGCCTTCGGATATTCTTCCGATTTATCCCCTGGATCTATTTATTCCTCATCCCCGCAGTGGGAATGCGGCTTTGGTCAGAGGAAAAGAAATCAGGGACCCTCGAACTCCTCTTGACTTATCCGGTCTCACTCGGGCAGGCCGTCCTTGCCAAATTTCTAGCGGGATGGCTTTTCATCGGACTCGCTCTCCTGCTGACTGCGGGTATGCCTCTTACCGTGGCCTACCTGGGAGATCCGGACTGGGGGACAGTCGCCAGTGGCTACCTCGGCGCCTTTCTGGTGGCGGGTGCCTTCCTCGGTATTTGCTCAGCCTGCTCCTCCCTTACAGCAAACTCGGTCATCAGCTTCGTCCTCGGACTGATGTGCTGCCTACTACTCGTCCTTCTCGGATGGAATGTATTCGGCGATCTACTACTCTCTCTCAATTTCCCGGTTCCCCTCGTCGACTTCCTCGCTAGTTTCGGCGTTCTTCCGCGATTTAATCCCATGGTAGACGGTATCGTCGCTTTCGCCGATCTCGTCTATTTTGTATCCATCTCCATTTTTGCCCTCTGTTTCAACCGGGTCGTCCTCCACCGATGAACCTCGCACGCAAACTACTCCTTTCACTCATTTGCCTGATCGCTCCCCTCGTTCTGACGTTCCTGGCAGAGCGGGTATCGTGGCGAATGGACTGGACCGCCAAGGGACTGTACACCGTCTCAACACCCAGTCGTGAGATCCTCAACCAGATCGAAACGCCAGTCGAGTTTACCCTCTACTACACACCTTCCGTAGAGAACATACCCGTCCGCATTCGAAACTTCGCCCAGCGAGTGCGAGCCATGCTCCGGCAATTCGAAGAAGCCGCACCTGAGAAGATCTCAGTCGCTTTCGTCGACCCGGCCCCCGATACCGCCGAAGAAGAGCAGGCTGTCGCCGCCGGACTTTCCGGACAACGACTCGTCAACGGAGAGATTCTCTACTTCGGGCTCGTCGCACGCAGTGAGGACGGCCAACGCATCATTCCGTTCTTCCTCCCCGCACGCGAATCCGCCCTCGAATACGATCTGTCTCGATTGATCCTCGACCTGAGCAACCCGCAAAAGCCCAAAGTGGGGATCCTTTCTTCATTGGACCTCTGGGGCAATAAGGCCGACCTAATCAAAGGGATTCGTGCAAAATCCGACTCGATCCTCATCCAGGAGCTCAAGCGAATTTACGACGTAGTTCCTGTTTCACCCCGAGGTGAAGTCCCCTCCGACCTGGACTTACTCGCCCTGATTCACCCCCGCGGCATCTCCGATGAACTCTCTCTCTCGATCGATCAATATTTTCTCAACGGCGGGCCGCTCCTCGTCGCCTTGGACCCCTCCTCCAGGGAGACCCGGCTGACTCATAAAAACCCCAACTCTCTAAACGGGCTCGGCGGTCCCACCCAATCGGACCTCCCCCAACTCCTCTCAGGGTGGGGAATCAAATACAACCCCCGGCGGGTCGCGGGCGATTTCGAACTCGCCACCACCATCCGGGTCTCAGCTGACGAACCTGAACTCC
>CEOD01001060.1_pt1 | contig 10331 bp, 6 predicted proteins | sample 530341 | NCBI WGS metagenome assembly CEOD01 (sample SAMEA2619950, study PRJEB7988) | marine metagenome | isolation source: saline water (ENVO:00002010), including | reverse complement strand
GCGGGTTCGTCTCTTTGGGTTTGGTTGCTCTTCGGCGCCGCCGATAGTTTAAATTCATTGAACGGAAACGCCCGGCCCGCTTGTTGGTGCCGGGCGTTTTTTTTGATCTCTCTATGACCATGGAATCACCTCACATTCTCCTGCGCACGGGCTGGGCTACGAAGAACGTCGGGGATATTGCCCATACACCGGGAACGCTGCGGCTCTTGTATCAGCGTTTTCCCAACGCTCGAATTACGGTCTGGGCAAATCATATCAACGATGAGATCCGCTCGATGTTGATTCGCCGATTTCCGTCGGTTGAGTTTATTTCGGGGCACATCTACGACAAGGAAGAGCCGTTCCCTTCGGAAATCGAGAAGGCCTACGACACAGCGGATTTGTTCCTTTTTAATTCGGGCATGGCCATGAACTTCGGGCTCTTCCATTTCGATTGGAACGGCCCCATCTACAATTTGATGCCGCTCTGGTTTTGTGTGGAGCGGGGTATCCCCTTCGGGATCTATGGCCAGTCGTTTGACCGATTTGCCCACCCGAGTGTGTCGCTCTTCAAGCCGATTCTCGATCAAGCCGCTTTTATTTTTACCCGGGAAACACACTCGTCCCGGTACCTTCGGGAGCTCGGTTTTAGCGCCGAAGTGATTGAGTTTGGTCCCGATGGTGCCTTCGGGATTGATACGAGAGATGATGAGAAAGCCGAAGCATGGCTCGCCGATCACGGGTTGAAGAGCGGCGAGTACCTTGCGCTCAATATACGTACGAACACCGCTGTTGCGGGGCAGGCCGATTCTCCTCTGAATCCCGTACACTTGACTCCCGTCCAGGAAAAGGAGAATGAGCGATGGATGCAGGTATGTGCGACAGTCATTACGCGTTGGATACGTGAGTCCGGGCGCAAAGTATGTGTGGTCCCGGAGGCCTTGAAAGAGATGGATGCGGCGCGGAAGCTGTTGCTTCCTCTATTGCCGGATGACATTCGTGAGGCGGTGGTATTGCGTGATACTTGGTGGAATGCGGACGAGGCGCTTTCGGTGTTTACGAAAGCCCGTGCCGCGTTTGGCCTCGAACCCCATACTCTGATCATGGCCCTGACAGGTGGTGTGCCCATTGTCCATGCCCGCCCCTTACGACATGGGCGGAAAGGCTGGATGTTCGATGACTTGGGCCTGGGGGATTGGCTCTTTGATATCGACGTGACGGATGCTGAAGTTATCGCGGATCGGGTCCTCGATCTCGATCGTGCGCACGGGAAAGCTTCGGATCGAGCCAGGTCTGCCTACGCCCGCGTTGTCGAAGCGCAGGATCGAACCTTGGATCTTATCGAGAAGGTACTCGGCCCGTAAACTACCTGAGACCCTGGGCGGTGCGATCCCGCTGTTTCGGGATCGGTTGGAGAGGGGGGAAGGCCTGCTTCCGGAGGGACCCCCGCGCCCGGCCTAATCCAACGCGGGCTGTAGCACCGAATATACCTGCTGGGCGATGAAAAGAGTCCCGGTACGGTTGGGATGGACCGCGTCGTTGGCCAACTCGCAGGGAGTCATGTGTTCCATCAATTGCCCGAATTTTTCATTCAAATCGCAGTAGAGGGTCCGATGTTTTGCGGCAGCTTGCTGTGCGTGTTCAACGTACTGCTTTACTGCCTCGCGGATCTGTCCGCGATAGGAGTCCGGTGCGTTGTTGTCTTGGCTGAGATAGAAGGGGCTGAGAATGAGGATTCTTGTCTGTGGTAACGCTTCGCGGGTCTGAGTGAGAATCTGGTCGTAGATCTTCGCAAACTCTTCGGGGCTTTGCTTCATCAAGCTCGGGTTCGTCATGAACCGGTTGCAATCGTTGATTCCGATTTTAACCACAAGCCAATCGGGCTTGTCGCAGAGTACGTGGTCGGTCCAGCGTGAGCGGAGGTCCTCGATGGTGTTGCCCCCAATCCCACGATTGATGAACCGAAAGGAAGACGCCGGGCGATTCAACTTGAGCATGTCTGCGACCAAGGCCACATAGCCTGAGCCCAAGGGCCGGTGCTGATCGCGACATCCACAGTCGGTTATGCTGTCGCCAATGAAAAGAATAGTTTGTGCGGGTCTATTTGAGGTCATGGGTTGCGCGGTTCGTTGCAAAATTATCGAAACAGCTTTCTTAGGGTTTGCTGCCTAAAAGTTCGCTGAGAGTCGTAATCAGAGTCCCTGATTGATCGCTCGTCAATCAGCCATCTCCGCCTCTCGTCAGATCTCGGTCGAGAGCTCGATGACGATCTCGTTCTCTTTGTCTTTTTCGAGACGGAAGGGCATAACGCGAACTGTTCCTCCGTAGTTCACGCTCACTGTGTAATCTCCATAAAAGCCTCTCCCGGTGAAGGACCCTTCGTTATCGGTTTTGGCGAGAAGGGTGGTCCACCAAGTCTCACGGGTCAGCTCTTTCCAGACGCGGGCATTGGGTTTCTCCTCCCAGTCTTTTGTGTACATCGCGGCTTGCGGGCGCCAGTGAGCACCTGCCCAGAACCCCCAACATTGTACGCCGACTGTGGCGGGGTGGCTGAAGACGATCGTAAGGAAGTCCCGGGTGTAGTCCGCCTGGAGGGATTCGTCCCCGGTACTTATGTCAAACTCGGTGATACGGATGTCGAGCTGTGGGAAGGTGCTATGGAAGTGATCGAGAATGCGGTAGACTCGGTCAATTGCAGTGGGAGTCCCTCTGAAATGTCCCTGCATTCCCATCCCTGTGAGAGGAGCCCCATTTTCCAGAAGATAACGGAGCGTGCTCTCGAAATGCTCTTGATGGGTGAGGTCTCGACCGCCGGCGGACAGGATGCCGTAGTCGTTGAGAAAGAGTGCCTGAGTGGGAAGATACTTTCGAGCCTCGCGGAACCAATCGACCATCACTTCGTCGCCGAAGGCGTCCATCAGGTCGTGATTGCTGTAGGGTTCATTGACGACGTCCCACTCGTCGAGCAGATCGGCCGTTGCGGTCGTAATGTCTTGAATGTGGTCGAGCACCACTTGCTTGGCCGCTGGGTCAGCTGACTCCGAATCGGTCTCCGGTAAATAGTCTTGTAGGCCTTGGGGTAGGTGCCTCTTTGATGGCCATACGAGAACGTGGCCCCGGAGGTAGAAGTGGTGCGACTTTAGCCAGCGCAGTGCTTCGAGGGTTTGCTCTTTCCGGTACTGATTTCCCCATTCACTTTCCCATGGGCCCCATTTCAGATCGTTCTCGGTGCCGCTTTGGTTGAAGAGTTTCAGCACTTTCTCCCGGTAGATGCGGGAGTTTTCGGATCCGCCGGTGAGGTGCGCAGCGGTGATCACCGATCCGAAGTGATAGGCGTGGCGCTGCTGTCGTACCTCTACTTCCAATCCGGCTATCGGTTCTCCTTCCGTATCGAGGACACGGATTTGGAAATCACCTTTTCGATGCTCTTCGATTCGTTTCTCTGCGGCTTTGCGCCAGTTGGCGTCATCTTCGCGACCGATGTAGGAGGGCTGCGTTCGTGGTAGTTCGGAGGGTTTGACTGTGGGGCCGTAGTTGAGCAGTTCGATTCCGCCGACTTCCCAAACCTGTGGCTTGGACCCGGCACCACCTCCGATGAAAAGGGATAGTTCGCCGGCCTTGAGTTCGCCGGTGACCTCGACGGGAAGACGGTATTCCTGCCACTGGTCGGTGGCGGTGATTTCCCGGATGATATATTTTTTGAACCCCGGTTTCGGTCCTTGGAGAAAGACCGTGGCGAAACCGTGTCCGCTTTCTTCGGTGTTCTCCAGAGAACGGAAGTACAGGCGGATGTACAGGGTGTCTCCCGACGAAACCGCTTGGTTCGTGGGTAGATAAACCGCACCGTTGTAGAACTTCCCGTTCGGGCGAATCACAGTGACTCGCATCGCTTGATCGAACGCGGGGTGATCGACCTCGACCAACTCCGCTTCACACACTGGCTGATCGCCGTTCCTCCCGGAGTAGACCCCACCATGGCGTTGAAGAGATTCGGGAGGCAGGACGGACTCTCCTCCCGCCGGTAGACTCTCCGCCCCCAAGTGCTGGAATCCCAGGAGATAGGTGATCGAGAAGAGGACGGTGAGTAGTGGGAGTCGCATCCAGGAAGTCGGCTAGGGTGATTCGGTCAGTTCAACGGTCAGGTAGCGCTCGCTGGTGAACCAGGCTTCGTTGGTTCCGGTCGCATAATTGAGGAGCAAATATCGTCCGGAATGGTCGCCAAAATCGATTTGGAAGTCGATGCCGAATTTGGTTCCGGGCGTGGGTTTGACTCCGATCGAGTCCCAGGGAATGAGGATCTCGAGGGCGTAGCCATTCGGCGTATCCATGCGACCAACCCCGGCGTTAATCGAGCTGGTCGCTCGGTCGAGACCTGGACGCTTGTAGGCAAAGAAGAGCTGCTTGCTTGGCTTCACCCCTTCTGCGGTCTTGTCGATGAAGATCTCGACGCAGTCGCCGTCGTACCACTCTTTCCCCGTGTTGAAAACCGGGGCTCCGTTTTTATCGACTGCGACGTAGACTCCCAACCCATTCGTCGTTGCGGCGAGCCAGATGTCGGCCTTTTCGCTTCCTTTGATCTTTCCCTCGGCGAGAACACTGCCGATCGGATGCCAGCTCGGTACTTCGCTTTCATCGACGGAGATCCCGATGGCATTCTGCCAGATCTCTTCAGTGGGGTCGCCGTCGGCAGTGATGTTGGCCGCCTGGAGAGGCAACTGCAGGGAGGGGCCTGGCAGTTCCGTGGACGCGGGCATGCGTTCGGGGAGGTCTTCAATCAACATCGCCTCGTTTGCCCCGTTGACGGTGACGAGGCTGAAGTCTCCGAGCAGGGCGGTGTGACTGGTTTCCATCAGTTTGGAGACCACCGAGAAATCAATGCGCCTCAATCGTGACAGGTCGACGGCTTGGTCGGGGAAATCGGAGGGGCTCAGGTAGACCTCCTTCCATTCCGTGTCTTCGAAGAGTTCATTGAGATTGCGGGACTTCGCTTTCACTTCCTTGCCATTCTCGTCTTTCCATCGGAGAGAAATATGGAAGTCGCGGGGCATCGTCCCGTCGCCTTTGAATTCAAAGGCGAGCGCTTCACAGTCGGACGGTTGGAGGCCCGGGAAAGGCGGGGTGTCGAACCAGAGGCCTGCGTGCCATTCTTCGGTATGTTTCCCGAGGCTCAGCTCAATGGCGTCATCCTCGCCGTGTTTGGTGAGTTTGGTCTTAACGTTGCCGTAGGCCTGATACTTCTTGAAGGCGGCCGCATCGGTCAGAGGGAGGCGATTGCTGTTCTCGCTGGCTTCTTCGGTCGGAACGATCACCTCGGTCTGTGTGAGCAGCTCGGTGTACTCGTCGAGGCTGACTGTCGGGAGATCGGGACTCACCGGAGTGGTGATCCAATCGCCCGGCCAATTGTCGACGGAGATCGCAGGAGAGTCCACTTCGGGTCCGGCAATCTCAAACCACAGGGTTTTCCACTGCGGGTTCAGTTTGAAGTGGAGCCCGTCGCCGGTACGTTCGACGGGAACTTCGCCGAGGCGTCGTCCCCGGACGTCCAATGCGTAGACGATCAGATCGTTCTCTTCGAGATTGTGGAGGGTGACAGAGCCGTGTAGGCCCTCGATGAGCATCGGAGCTTTTCCTGTCTTGGTGAATCGGACTTTACCGTTTTCATCTTTTTTGAAGGTGGTACCGGTATTCTGAATACGGCCAGCTGCGACGAGAAGCATGCGGCGCGATTCGGGGATGGGCAGGTCATCGGCACTGGTGAGTGCAACCGTTCCGTACGGCCTCTCGAGTTCAACGGTGAGGTTGTCGGTCGCGTTCTCCTCGCGTAGTCCCGCGAAGCCGGAAACGGCTTGAGTCAGACCGGTGTCAATGAGCTGAGTGCCCGTGCCCCAATCCGTGATGAGCGCCCCGTTGTCGCTGTAGTAAGTGGTGTTCTCCAGGCTGTTCTCGCCGAGATCCATTCCCCAGCGTTCTGCAGCTGTGAGATAAAACCGGTAGAGCCAGCGGGGGTCCTCGTTGAGGCGGTCATACTGACCGGCCGCGGGAAAGACGAGGTAGCGGTCGTCACACCAGCCGAGGGTGTAGCGGCCATCTTCGCTTTGCCCGAGAGGAGTCGCTCCCTCGGGTAGAGAGTCTACTTCAATCGCCCCTTCCAATTGATTGAATTCGACGGTGCGGGGTGTTTCGTATCCGAATTCAAGAATAAAGGTGGTGGGAGTCTCGAGATCGACTGTCACGAGATCGGGGTGGATTTTGCGCGCGGGTGCGGCGAGGTCTCTCTTCTTGTGATATCGGTCGACCCAGGGGTTGTCGCCGAGGATGACCGCGTGTTTGGCTTTTCTGAGATCGCTGGATGCGCTACGGCCCGAGCTGAAGACGACATCCGCGTCGCCTTCGTAAGAGGATTCGTAGAAGGCCGTCTCCATGTGGTGAAGCATGGGAAGGAAATGGGCGGCATTGCCGATGGTTCCGCCGCCTCCTTCCCGGCCGACCGCGTGCAGGTTTTGTTCGGCAGCGTCCTCGGCCGAGTGGGCAATTTGGACAGTGTAGCGGGCGGGGGGGATGTCGCCACGGCGCATGAGCGCTGCAGCGATGCGGTGCGTTGCCATGGAGGGAGAATCGTGCAGGGAGGAGAAGGAGTTGTGGAAGGATTTTCTCCATCCGATCCAATCAATCGTCACATCCTTATCCGGCATCTTCTGGCCAGCCCATCGCTGGCTCCAGGTGAAGTGGACACTCCCGTCGATATCCTGGAAGGCCATCATGGCAGCTGCGGCGAGATGAGAGTCGGCGCGGTAGGACAGGGAAGAAACGGTCCATTCGTTGTTCCAGCCTGGGGTGTCGTCGACACTGATACGGGCCATGTTGGTGAACCAGTTATTCGTACTCACGTCGACCCCGTCGATATTGATGCCCGAGTTGCCGGGGCGGGCAGAAAAGGCGAGGCGCTGCCCGGCATAGAGGTGTGCCGATATGGAGTCGGTCCCTTCGATTTCGGCCAGCTGATTCTGCGGGCCACGCATCTCGTGGCTGCCGATGATTTGGCCTTCAAAACCACTGTCACGCAGGTGCTGACTGGCCTCTAGGTAGAATTCAGTGGCGATGTCGCGGTAGAACGCGATGAAGTCGTTATAGCGGGCAGCTCCCCGTGACTTGGATCGGTAGGAACGGTTCCAGTCATCGATGGTTTGCAGCTGGGGGCGGTAGACCGTACCCTCGGCAGGATCCTCGTCGTCGAAAAGCCCGCAGACTCCATTGGCGTCCGTCCATGTCTCGGCCAGCGTCTCCCGGTCGCCGTAGCGTTCGAGGAGCCATTGGTTCCATGCCGCGTCAAACCAATCCTGGATCGCGGGCGTTGTCTTGAACCCCCAGTCCCAGAAGGGGCCGTTCTCGTTGATGATTTCGATGCAGACAACGGCTGGGTCGGTGGCGAGGCTTTTTCCGGTCAGTGGGTTGACGTGATGGATGAGTTTGTCGGTGGCTCGCTTCCAGGCATCGACCATGACCGGCATGGGGAAGGCTCCTTTCCATCCCATTCCTTTCTCCTTCAGTGCTTCCCAGTCCTCTATGCCCACTTCTTCGGTCCATCCTCTCGAATCGATGAGGTCTAAGTAGATGTAAATGCCGCGGTCAATGAAGGCTTTGGAGACTTTGTCAATGATGGCGATGCTTTCGGGGTCGAGCTCAAATGCACTTCCGTTCTGGAGGAAGCTCACTCGCCCCCAGGGAGCATCGTTGTGGTGGAACCGTACGAGGTTGTATCCCTTCGAGGCGATGGCGTCTGCCATGGCTTCGATCTCTCGATCCGTCTCGGGAAAGCTGGCACCGTACCCCAGAGTGGTTCCCCAAAAACGGACCGGTGTGCCGTCTTCGAAGATGAGATCGCCGTTCTCCGTCTGCAGGACGGGTCCGTGCGAACCGGCTGGAAGTCCGTCGCCGAGCCATTCCCCGGCGTTCACGACGGAACCTTCCGTAAAGAGTGGATACCGGTTTTCCTTCCAGACGATGAGGTCTTCGGTCGCAGGTAGCGCTTCTTCGGGAGCTTGTGCTAGAACCCGGGCTTCCGTCTGATCCCGTTCAATTTTCGGATTCTCGGAAGCGGCAAGCAGTGGGGTGCAGGCGATGAGCAGGTAGGAGAGCATAGGTGAAGATAACGATTTCATGAGTATAGTAATTTTAGGGGAGAAAAACTTCAATCATTGTGAAGGGTTCCGAGGAAATGGAGAGGGAGGTGGTTCGGGCCTGCATGGGTGTAGGGGTTCAATGCAAGGAGGGTCGAGGTGTATCGCGTATCGGGGTTGGCGATTGTCTCGTTCGGTTAATGAGGTGTTTTTGAAGAGAGTTTTCTCCTCTGAGTGTCAGGTGCAAGTATGTCCGAACTGTATCAGTTAGGGGAGAGTCCGGGGTGCGCCGAATTCTCATTGATGCGACGAGAGGTTTCTCGTGCCTAATTGGTAAAGTTTTCAGTTTCTTTACGAGAGGGGATACATGCCTATGGTTATCTCTCATTCTCCCAGGAGACGAGGTGGCTCCATATCGGTACGGTCTCCATCTCTTACATTCTATCGGAGCCGATTATGATCCAAACTTTTACCCACCCCAGGTCCTGTGATTTTTCGCCGGAATTTGCTTTGTTTGTGAACGGACATCCGGTCGAAGTTTTGCGGACCGATGCGGCAGATTTTGCCAACTTTGTCTACGATGCGACTCAAGGCCCAATCGAGGTGGTCGTCAGGAGGCTTACCGGTGAAATTCCCAGGTATGCGCTCCGTCCGCTCAGTCTGGAGCTGCAGGGTGAGTTGCGGGAAGACGGAGCATTGGTTTTCGAGATGGCCGCTGCCCACAAGCTCAGTGTAGAGATCGATGGGTGCCGTCCGTTGTACGTGTGGGCCAATCCCCCGGAGGTTGATGTGCCTTCGGAGGACGATCCCGATGTGCTTTATTTCAAGTCCGGTCAGATCTACGAGGTCGGTCGCCTGGAGATGCACGCAGGTCAGACGCTGTACATCGAAGGAGGCGCCGTGTTAAAGGGACGGGTAAGTGCCAAAAACGCTGACAACCTAACCATTCGCGGTTTTGGGATTTTCGACGGAAGCTACTTTGGTACGAAGTTTCAGGATGGCGCAAAATCCATCTTTTTCGAGCGCTGTAAGAATGTGGTCGTTCGCGATATAACCATGATTCGGCCGAGCGCCTGGATGATCGTGCCAGGGGCGTGCGAACGAGTGGAAGTCGCCAATGTCAAACAGATCGGAGAGGTCGTGTGTTCGGATGGGATCGACATTGTTGGCTCGAAACATGTCCATGTTCATGACTGCTTCCTCCACAACAACGATGACTGTGTGGTCATCAAAGCTTTCTCGATGAAGAACAGGAAGCATGCGGACTTTAGCGCCGATCTACGGATCTCGCCCGAAGATATCCTGATCGAGAATTGTACGCTAGCCAACGATCCGGCCGGAAATGCGATGGAGATCGGACACGAGTTGTCGGTGGACCGGGTTTCGGGGGTCACTTTCCGCAATATCGATGTTCTCAGCGTGCACGGACAGGGGGCGGTCTTTTCCATTCACAACAATGACAGGGCGGTGGTCGAAGATATCCTCTTTGAGGACATTCGCATAGAGCACTGCTGGGACAAGTTTATCGATTTTCGTGTTTCGCGATCCCGCTTCAGCAGCGACAACGAGCGGGGTCACATCCGCAATGTAACCCTTCGCGATATCAACTGGCTCCGGGGTGATAACAACGAGGGGTATACGGTTTCTCTGATGGGAGGATGGGACGAGGACCACAGGGTCGAGGATATCCGATTGGAAAATATTTGCATCAATGGCCAGCCCATCGAGCATGTGGACGAACTCGAAATCACTACCCGGTATGCTCAGGGAATTCGGCTTGTCGAAAGATCTGCACCTTCATTGGTCAATAGCCAGTAAGAGGGGCAGAAATATCTAGAGGAGTAAAAGGTGACAACTCCTCCCGTGTCATAGATGAGGTCGAGTCAGTCGATTAGAAATTCGGTGTCCCGAATGGTCCTCCTGAAAAGTAGCAGATGCGTCCCGCTTCTGATCTTTCCTGAGCCTGAGGCGGGACGCCCCAGCTACGTTTTGGACACTGATACGGGGGGAGAGCTGAATCTCCTGATTGAACAAAGTGGCAGATGCGTCCCGCTTCTGATCCTCCCAGAGCCTGAGGCGGGACGCCTCAGCTACATTTGGGACCGCTGATACAGCGGTAGAGCTGAATCTCCTGAATGAACAAAGTGGCAGATGCGTCCCGCTTCTGATCCTCCCAGGGGCCTGAGGCGGGCCGCCTCAGCTATGTTTTTCGACCGCTGATAGGTGGATATTCAA
>CEOD01031469.1_pt1 | contig 10361 bp, 2 predicted proteins | sample 530341 | NCBI WGS metagenome assembly CEOD01 (sample SAMEA2619950, study PRJEB7988) | marine metagenome | isolation source: saline water (ENVO:00002010), including | reverse complement strand
GCCCCTCCTGAGGAAGAGCCGCTGCTGCCCGCCGAGCCTCCCGAGCCAATGCCGGGGATAGTAAAAGTCTGCGTATCGGAGGCAGTCGCAGAAACACGAGCCCCGTATGGAGGCAAGCCACTGCCAGTTGCAGTATTGGTAAAGGCACCATTGATCACGTCGGACGCCCGAAGGGTGTACCGAGCGGTAAAGGTTGCGGAATCGGTCTCGCCCGGATCCAGACTGATTGGCCCCCCCTCAACATCCACAATTGGATCGTCGATTTGAATATCGGTAATCGTCACATTCCCCGTGTTGGTCACGGTAAATTCGTAGACAATCTCCGTACAGATGCCTCCGTTGAAGGGGAAATTGTGAAACTCGAATCCACCTGTAGTGACAACGTCACCACCGAAAATCGCGGTTCCGTCAATCGAACCACCGGCAAACTCTCCGCTCGCATAAGGAGCGAGGACTGAGCCCAGCCAAGCAAAACCGCTGTTTGACACTGAAGTCGCTTCCACAAGGTTAAAGAGGACGTCCCGCACATCGACTCCTTCGAGAGTCATACCAACGTTCTGGATGGACAGCGCATCACCGGAAACATTGACCAGCACTTTCGAGCCAGTCGGCACACTGATCGTCAAAGCTGCACTTGATAGGCTGAGTTGATCGGCGGTGAGCTGGAAAACATTCAACTCCGGATCATTGCCGACCAGAGTAAGGCCGACGACACCAGAACCTCCCAGTGTTTCGGTAACCTCAACTACTCCACGCTCCTCAAATGCTCCAAGGAGAGCAGAACGCACTTCAACTTCCGCAAGAAGATCTGAAAAGGAAACACCACTACCATCACCCGGTACGTTTCCATCCACATCGAAGGTTACGGGGATGACCTGACGGGTCAGATTACCATTCACCATCACCCGAACCGGACCGGTACGAACCCCTCCATGAACGACATTCCCGTTCACGCCAAAATTCCCATCCGAAAGATCACCGGCAACAATAAACATATCTTCGGTGCCTCCATAGTAGGTGGGGATTGGATACCCCTTCACCGGGATGCCAACGCTGTAGCCAGAGCTAAACGTACCCGTGCCTCCAACACCCAAGCGCCCATCAGTATCTCCTCCGGATGCATTTAGATTGCCGAAGATCAACGCGTTAAACTCACCCGCAAGTCCCAACGTATTGCAATCCCCTACTCCCGACACGAAGGTGCCTGTTTTGGTGATCGCTATGGCAGGCAGCTGGAGAGCGGTGGCGAGAGCACTATCTGAATCACTCACCACCTCGTCCGTGCGTGGATCCTTCGCAGCGACGGAAGCGGTGTTGGGTCGGCTTCCGGCGTTTAGATCGCCGAGACCGACAAGATAGGAACCGGTAAAAGTCGTCGAATCGACCTCACCAACGGCCAAGGAAATTGGTCCGCCGGAGACGGTAAACAGCGGGTCGCTCACAACGACATCGACCAAAGGCACGTTTCCGGTGTTTTCGACTATGAAGCTGTAAGTGAGAACCTCGCCGTCGACGCTGTACTCGGTAGGCGTCACCTTCTTGGTAAGAGCGATCTCCGGATTGGCTGGAATCAAACCCGCGTCCAGACGAGGGTTATGCTCACCATTGCCTAAGACAACTGTCGCAGTCAGCCCGGTAGTTTCGTCAGCATCAGAATTACTGACGCCATTGATCCCGTTGGCATCCGCATCCTGCGGTGAGAAAATATGGGTGGTTGGTAGAACAAATTCCACCCCATAGGTCCCCGGAGTCAAACCGTCGAATTCATAGAATCCGTTCCCTGCCGTCGTGGTAGTCACGGGAGCCCCGCCCACAAGCACTGGATTGCCACTACCATCCAAGAGGTTCACGACAATCCCCCCGATGCCCGATTCAGATCCATCCTGAATGCCATCGGCATCTGTATCTACCCATACGTAGTCACCGAGAGAAGAAGGCTTCCAAAGACCCGCGTCCCAGCTACGGTCCTGCTCACCGGCAACAAGAGTAGTCACTATTGTGCGACCGGAATCCTGGTCTACATCACTGTCCAGAGTATCGTCCCCTCCGAGATCCTGTCCGCTGAGCACGTAACCCGCGGGAGGTTCAAACCCAAGAGAGTAGTCACCCGGAAGAAGACCGCTGAAGAGATACTTTCCGTTCCCGTCCGTCGTATCGGTTCCGATGGGATCCCCCGAGGCATTGTACAACGTCACGACCGTTCCGGAGACCGGGTTCTCTCCGGCATCCTGAATCCCATCGAGATCAATGTCGTACCAGACGTAGTCGCCAATCGAAGCGTAGACTGAAACGGATGCAGGGTCATCAGACTCCACCGCAGGCGCGCCCGGAATCTCACTGCCCGAAGGATCGGCAGGATGCCCAACCACCTTTCCAATGTTAACGACACCATCTGAGAGCTCTTCTGAAGTCTTAGAAACCGTGACACTTTCACCCGGAGCCAATGGCCCGTCGACAATATCGATCAGCCCTAGAATGTCGTCTGTCACACGCAGGCGGACCAACGGAGTCTCTCCAGTATTGGTCACCGTATAGTAATAAGTCACTGCGGTCCCGGGAAGAACCCAAAGATCGTCTCCATCCGCAGCTGCACCCGCTACCTTGACCAGATCAACGCCCGTGGGTGGCAACCAAAGACCCAAGTCCCAGCTTCTGTCAGATTCCGCGGCCGCCAGATCTGTGATTGGTGTAAACCCTGTAGTCGCATTCACATCAGAATCCACCGCATCATCCGAACCAGCGTGTTCGGGGCTCACACCGTAGCCGCTGGGGATATCAAAGACCGCATAATAATTTCCGCGGTCAAGGTCAGGGAATAAATAGTAACCCGGCTCTCCAGTAAAATCGTCGGATGTAATAGTAAACCCGACCAAACGGTCCACGCTCGGATCGCGAACACCATCGCCGACCAGCCCCGGACCACTATCTTCATAGAGATAGACCTGGATACCGTTCAAGCCGACCTCACCAGCATCCTGAATGCCATCGCGGTTCACATCCAACCAAACGCGATCTCCGTAAGAAGCATTGTTATCCGGCTCGACGGAAATACCTACCTTAATTGGCTCCGATGCGAGAAGCTGCGAATTATTATCCACACGAGTACCGAGATACCCGAATGAATTCCACGCAATCGGCCCATCGGTGGGAGTTCCGACCGGCACGCGCATCGGCCAGCTCAACTCAAAAGATTCACCGGGCTGGATGGTCACACCATCAAACACAAACAGCAGCGAACGGGCCTCGACTAAAGTCGCTGGCGGAGTCGTGCTCCACTCTGCAGGCACGGCGCCCGCCACACCGTCTTTATACTTGGGCCGTTCAGGATTCTCGGAGCGACTGTAGTACACCGTCACACCTGCCGGAGCGGAAACCGGACCAGCTAGAGAAGCGATCCATTCGGTATCCCGTAGTGACAGATCAATTACACCTGTGTCGTCGATGATCGGCAGGATATCGAGAATCTCAGCGTTGCGAATCGGTACATTACCCGTGTTCTCAACAATCAACCGATAGTCCGCTTGCCCTCCGGGTACGGTCAATCCAGATGCTGGATACTTACTCCAGTCCGAATCCAATTGACCCTTCACCCATTTCACAGACTCCATCGAGGCTCGACCGCGAACGTAAGTGTTCTGATTCTCGAAATAGATCGTATCCGAAGAGTCCCCGTCACCGTCGAGATCGTCAGAATCTACGGTTGGATCGACGCCGTAGTAATTGTCGATCTCAGAGTTTCCCCAATCGACCAAATTGATTCGGTTCTCAATATTGCCGTAGATCGTCCCACTCGGAACGTTTGCATCGAAAGAGACCTTAATATTTTGCCCAATCGGAAGATCGTAATTGGACGCGCCTGTCCAAGACCAACGAAGGAGCGTCCGTCCCGTCCCGTTGTAGTCCGGAATCTCTTCGAAGACGGGATCAGGGGCACCGGCTGGTTTCGAAACAACCTGCCAGCTTCCACTCTGATAGACCAGTTTCTCGTCGAGAAGATCTGCAATGACAGGAGACTCCAACGTCTTTGCTGCCTCGGACCGGTTTTCCAGTTTGAGAGTATACGTCGTGCTCCCACCATCGTTTACCGTTGAAGGTGAAGCGGACTTTGTCAGTTCCACCACTGGGCGCTGGGTGGTCACTGGAATACTGGCACCATCGGAATCACTCTTGGGCCCTTCAAAATCCACATAGTCGATCGTTGCAGTATTGTCTGCGTCGTAACCCGCCGGCAGGGGTGTCCCCGTCCGATCAGTAGTCAACACCGTACCACTGATTGAAAAATCATGAACGGTGTAACCCACTGGAATGGTGCCAAACTCCCATCGCACAGCCGTCACATACTCGCCCACCGAGAGCCCCAGAGAGCTGACGTCCACCCATTGCGAGGAAGCACCGTCATACGGATTGCCAACGAGCCCCGACCACGCGACATTCAGGCTGGTTTGGTAGGAAACCGATACAGGATCCTGCAAATCCTCAGGAGTTCCCGAAAGACGGGGCACACGAATTCGGGTCAGATCGATATGATCCGGAATCTGGTCGGTAACGACTACCGAATCCACAGGAACATTCCCCTCATTCTTCAGCGTAAAGTTCCAAGTCTTGGCCGCTTCTTTTCCTTCGAAAACGAACCGACTGTTCACTGCCTTGGAAAAGTTCAAATCACTATTTGGCAATTCGATGGTGTGAATCGTTGAGTCTGCCAAAGATTCTTCGGGCTGCCCTAGTGGCGTCATGACCGCCGAAACCTCGTTCGCAACCTCATCGTCAACGGCAAAATCACCCGCAGGAAACCGTACAGTGACCGTACGGGTGGCCGAAGACCCGGCATTCAATTCACCAACAGTCCAAGTAACCGAGTGATCAGCCGCCGAATAGAGACCACCGTCAGAGGCATTCACAAAGACGGCATCCTCGGGCAACTCATCCACCATCGACACCCCCGCAAGGTTCAAACTACCGTTTCCGTTATTGTTGTTCAGGCGAACGCGGTAGGTCACATCCTGATCCAATGGGATACTCGACCCGAGCAAAGCCTTGCTCAAAACCGCCTTATTCGATGCGCGCGCCGTTATCGTCACCGGATCCGAGGTGTCAGCGGGCGAGTTGTCAGCGTCCATCGTCGCCTCATTCACCGCTACGGTTCCGTCGGCGGTCGACCCTGGTGAAAACTTTGCAGCGACTTCGAATTCTCCGGTACTACCCGCTGGCAGCGGATCAACAAAATCCACTGTCAACGTGCGGGTTGCCGCATCGTAGTTGTAGGTATCTACGTGAGAAGTCCCCAGAAAAGATACAAATTCGAGCCCTGCGGGAAGTACATCCGTCAACGTCGCGTTCTCAAAGTCCGTAGTCGTACTCGCAGCACGATACTGCAGCTGATAGGTGAATGTTTCGCCTGTCTCCACCTCGGTAAGATCATCCTTGATCGACTTGAAGACTTCGACGTCTGCCTGCAGAGAGGCTCCCGTCGCCAGTCCAAGACCGGCGAGAAACCACAGAAAAAACTTTTTATGAAACATGATAAAACTGAGCAAAATTGACCTAATTCCAGGACATTATATTAAAATTATGTAAAACAATATCCGGATACGGCGGGCCTACAAGCTCAAAGTGCTCAACGCATAGGGGATTCCCCCATTTTAACCCTTTTTACCCGGGAGACCTCGCAACGTTCAACAATGGCCAATCATTCCAAAACCCTGGAAGGATGGCGCCTCCGACTGTGGAGGAACTGGGAATGCAACTGGATCTCGACTCAGCCCTTGAGCGCAGAATCGAAGATTACGAGAACCAGCCCACTACAATCCTTTTCGAACTGGAAGAAATCGGCCCACAATCCCGCCACGATAAAGGCGAAGACAGTCTCTCGCTCGACCTCGATTCGCCCGGAGCCGATCCATTTAGCTGCCTTGAGGTCCAGTACGCGAAAACGGGCCCCGACGGAGGGCAAATCGTCCCCGATCAAAGTCCACTCGACCATCGCCTGCCCCGCGTGCTGAGGTCGTTCATAATCGAACACGCTTGTGCGCGCTTCCAGCGGAGGGCTACCCGCCAACCGATAAGGAACGCGCTCAAAGAAAGATTGCTCATCGCCACTATGCCAATAGATCCGCGGAGCAGTTTTGGCAGCCTCATCTTCTGCGAGACGCCGACGGGCCGCATTCTTTCGCAAAAACTGCGCGATCTCCTGCGTGGCAATCTCGTCAGCGGAAGGAACCGGTTTTGCTTCATCAAAGAAAGAGGGCTGTGTGTAATCTGATCCGTCCATGACTGTGGTACTCTCAGTGAATCCCTTCTGTTGAGAGTCTCAAGCCGCGAATCGTCCAGAGCAGATTTCTCATCCATTGGAAGGCAGAGCACAAAAAAAACCGGGCGGAAAATTCCGCCCGGCTTGTAAAATAGTCGGATTCTCGAACTGAGATTAGCGACCGGCCTTGTCGAGGATGTCCCCGAGGCTGGCGAGATCTTCGTCGCTGGAGAGCGAGTCGTAGGCAGCAGCTTCGGCAGCCACTTCCTCGTCAGAGTACTCAGCGGCCTTGATGCTCAAACCAATCCGGCGGTCGTTGCGATCGATCTTGATCACACGAGCGGTCACAGACTGACCTACCTCAACGGCGTCCTTAACATTCTCGACGCGATCTTCGCTGAGCTGGCTGATGTGAACCAGGCCATCGATATCGTTCTCGAGTTGGACAAATGCACCGTAGTTGGTGAGCTTGATCACCTTACCGGTTACCACATCGCCCATCTTGAAGTACTGATCGATAGCTTCCCATGGATCCACGCTCAGCTGCTTCATTCCGAGAGAGATACGACGGTTGTCGGTATCGACATCGAGAACGATTGCATCGACCTCGTCGCCCTTCTTCACCACTTCGGTTGGGTTGTTGACCTTGCGGGTCCAGCTCATGTCCGAAACGTGAACCATACCATCGATGCCCTCTTCGAGTTCGATGAACGCACCGTAGTTGGTGAGATTGCGGACCTTACCGCGAACGTGGGCGCCAACTGGGTAGTTGTGGCGGACCATATCCCATGGGTTCTCGTCGAGTTGACGGGTACCGAGGGAGATCTTCTGTTCGTCCTTCTGGATTCCGAGAACCACAGCGTCGACCTCTTGGCCAATACGGAGAACCTCGGAAGGTTTGTTGATGCGCTTTGTCCAAGACAGCTCGGTCACGTGGACGAGACCCTCGACACCTTCTTCGATTTCGATGAAAGCACCGTAAGCAACCAAGTTGACAACGCGGCCCTTGACCACTGCGCCCACTGGGTACTTCTGCTCGATCATGTCCCACGGATTTGGAGTGAGTTGCTTGGTGCCCAAAGAGACACGTTCGCGATCGCGATCCACTTCGAGAATCTGGACATCGATTTCTTCACCAGCCTTGAGCATTTCGCTCGGGTGAGAAACACGACCCCAGCTCATGTCGGTGATATGGAGGAGGCCGTCGAGACCATCGAGGTCTACGAAGGCACCGTAATCGGTGATGTTCTTAACCACCCCGCGACGTACGTCACCGGGCTTAACTTCCTCGAGGAGCTTGCGGCGCTTCTCTGCGCGCTGCTCTTCGATCAGCTCACGACGGGAAACAACGATGTTCTTCCGGTCGGGGTTAATCTTGATCACCTTAAAGTCGTAGGTCTGGCCAACATACTGATCCAGATTCTTCGGAGGTTGGATGTCGATCTGAGAAGCGGGAAGGAAGGAATCGACGCCGATACTAATGATCAGGCCACCCTTTACCTTGGACTTCACTCGACCTGGGACGATAGAACCTTCGTCACAGTTTTCGAGGATGTGCTCCCAGTTCTTCTTCTGCTCGGCCTTGTCGAAGGATACGACGGGATTTCCGTCGCGATCTTCCAGTCGGTCGAGGTATACTTCGATTTCGCCGCCGACGTCTAATTCGCCGAGGTCGCCGAATTCAACGGAGGGAATCGCCGCTTCCGACTTACCGCCAATATCGACGATAACTTCGGTTGGGCGGATCTCCATGATCCGGCCTTTGATGATTTCACCCTCCTCGAGCTTATCGATGCTGCTCTCGGAGAGAAGGTCTTCCATTAAGGAACTCATGTGGTATTGTTTGTAGGACAACGCAACTGTGCGCAGTCCGGTTGTTCAGGTTGTTGGTTAATCTTGTGGGTTTAGTCTCTTTCGCCTCCCCTCACTCGAACGAATTTCGAGCGATTTAGAGACGAAAGGGATAAAAACTGCCGAAACCTTCCCCAACTCGCAAGTCTAAACGAGCCTTTTCAAAGCCTTACTGCGACAGAGGATCAATTCCGCGGCTGGCTGGCCATTGCAGCCACCTCGGCTAGCTCAGAAGGACTGACGAAATCCGGCAAACAGGTATTTCCGACGCAAAGCCTCCACTTTCCAGCCGGTACGCTGGAGTCTACCGTAAGCCATTGCGGCCGCCAGCAACGCAGAGCCAACTCCGCCGCAACCTCCTTCAAATCTTCCTGACTGGAGGCTTTGATGGTGGCCACTCCCGAGGCCTCCTGGCACCAAGCGGTCAGGGCGAAAGCGACTCCATTCGCCACACGCTCAATCAGGCTGCCATAGGAAGGACGCAGCGACTCCTTTGCCTCACGAAAAACCGGATCTTCTGAAACAGCTGAGAGTCCTACCAAGAGATGTGCGACCGTCGAATTACCCGAAGGAGTCGCATTATCGTACCACTCTACCTGGCGTAGAATCGGGCTTTCGGCGTTCTCGGCTGTAAAATAATAGGCAGCCCCATTCTTTGCCTTAAATTTTGCCAGTAGGTCGCGGCCAAGTGTTTCGGCGCGAGCCTGGAACTCAGCCACTCTTTCCTGGCTGAATACATCGCCTCGACCAGACGCCACCAAGAGAGCCTGGGCGGTAGTGGCGTAATCATCGAGAAATCCATCCGGAGAGTCCTCTTCACCGCGCGACAGTAGTCGCCCATCAACAAAACGCTCTTCCCAGATCCTGTCCAAAATGTCCCCACCGCGCTCGATCCATTCACTCCGGCCCAAAATGGCACCCGCTTGCAACAGGGCCCGTGCGACCAGAGCATTCCAGAACGTTAACGCTTTCTCGTCGCGGACGGGAGCGGGTCGATCGGCTCGAATCGTGCGCAAGGTTTCTCTCGCCCCTGAAAGCGCATCCCGGTCATCCAAAGAACCGTCGAACTGGGGATAGCTCAGACCTCCCTCAAAATTCCCTTCTTCGGTCACTCGGTACGCCTTCGCAAACTGATCCGCTACCTCGTCGCCGAGAGCCGATTGGAGCTCCTCCGGAGTCCAGCAATAAAACTTCCCTTCTCCCTCTGGAGAATCCGCATCTACAGAACCTGCGTACAGACCGGAGGACAACTTCATCTCTCGCTCCAGCCAATCCACCGTCTCTTCGACTACCTTTATCATCAACGGTTGGCGGTACCGGGACCAGGCAATCGCGAAGGTCTCGATCAACAACGCGTTGTCATACAGCATCTTCTCGAAGTGAGGAATGGTCCAACTCGCATCGACGCAATAACGACAGAAACCACCGCCGACCTGATCAAATAGACCTCCTCGGGCGATTTTTTCCAGAGTCAGGACCACTGAGTCGTCCAGATTATCGGCCAATTTCGGAAACTCATTCCCGCAAGCGCGAGTCTGCCGCATCGCGAGGAGAAACTGCAAAACCATCGTAGGCGGAAATTTAGGAGCTCCACCAAAGCCTCCATTCTCGGCATCCCGGGTTTTGACAATTCGCTTCACTCCGCCGAGCAAATCACGTGGATTCCACTCAGTTCCTTCTTCTTGAACCGTCGAGGAGAGATGCTCGAGGTTTGCAACGATGTTTCCCGCATTCTCTTCCAGCTCGTCTCGCTTCGAATCAAAGTATTCAGAGATACGCATGATCAGCTGAGGCCACGGAATGAGGCCCTGCCCCCGCTCCTCGGGAGGAAAATAGGTACCGCCGTAGAATGGGCGACCATCTGGAAGACAAAAGGCGTGGAGAGGCCACCCACCGTGCTGGTTGATCATCTGGACCGCCTCCATGTAAACCCGATCGACATCCGGACGCTCCTCACGATCGACCTTGATACACACAAAGTGCTTGTTCATCAAACGGGCGATATAGTCGTTTTCAAATGACTCGTGCGCCATCACGTGACACCAGTGGCAGGAAGAGTATCCGATCGATACGAGAATAGGCTTATCTTCGGCCTTCGCTTTAGCAAAGGCCTCCTCTCCCCATGGCATCCAATCAACGGGATTATCCGCATGCTGCCGGAGGTAAAGACTGGATTCGTTCGCGAGTTGGTTGCTCATCCAAAACCCTTCGCCAGAATCGCCAAACAAAGCAACCGTCTTTCCTATCTTTCTTTTCGCCG
>CEOD01015110.1_pt1 | contig 10397 bp, 5 predicted proteins | sample 530341 | NCBI WGS metagenome assembly CEOD01 (sample SAMEA2619950, study PRJEB7988) | marine metagenome | isolation source: saline water (ENVO:00002010), including | reverse complement strand
CCCCCCCCCCTCCAATCCATTCGGCAGGGCCCAAAAATTTCTGTCGATTTCCTTGAAAAACCTCTCTTTACTTTGGTGAAGAAATGTAAACGCGGCCGCTGGCCCTAATTCTGCTTACAAATATTTTACTGTGGTCCAGACCTCTAAAACAGCTCGCCATAAGTCTAAACACCTCTCTTTGGTTGTATTCTTTTGGTTTCTCTCATTTCTCGCCTTCCTGTTCATCTGCGCTCTCCACCTCGAGCACCGATCACAGTGGTACATGGCCGGTGCATTGCTGGTGGGTCTATTTGTATTTCGAACGCTGAAACGATCCCCCACCACACGGGTCGTGTTTCTGTGTTTTGCGCTCTTCATCGTACTGCGGTATTTCTTTTGGCGAACCCTGCAGACCCTGGAGTACTACGACTGGGTGAGCTTCTCGATCGCGATCATCCTTTTCCTGGCAGAAATGTACGGGATCATGATCTTCCTTTTCGGTTCGTTCGTAAACGTCCGACCCTTCGAGCGCAAACCGGTCCCCTTGCCACCCGAGGACCAACTTCCGACCATCGACGTAATGATTCCCTCCTACAACGAGAGTGAGGAAATCCTGGAAGTGACGATGATGGCCGCGCTGCAGATGCGCTACCCCGAACAGAAGCGCAAGATTTACCTTCTGGACGACGGGGGCACAGACCAAAAATGTACCACTGGAAACGACGCCTCCCGCGAGCAGGCCCTTACGCGCCGGGAAAGCCTCTTTCGCCTTTGCAACAAGCTAGGCGTCCAGTACGTCACCCGCGAACGCAATCAACACGCCAAGGCCGGTAACATCAACGATGCGATGAAGAAGACCAGCGGGGACCTGCTGCTGATCCTCGATGCCGACCACGTACCCACCGAGAATTTCCTCGAAAATACCGTCGGTCTCTTCAATCAGGACGAGAAACTGTTCCTCGTCCAAACACCTCACTTTTTCGTCAATCCGGATCCGATTGAGAAGAACCTCAACACCTTTTACTCGGCGCCGAGTGAGAACGAAATGTTCTACCGTGTCGTCCAGCAGGGTCTGGACTACTGGAATGCTTCATTCTTCTGCGGATCCGGGGCCCTCCTTAAGCGCGACCTGATCGAAGCGCAGGGAGGGATGTCCGGCGAGACGATCACCGAGGATGCCGAAACCGCGCTCTCACTCCACCAGCGCGGCTACAACAGTGCCTTCATTTCCGAACCCATGCTCTCGGGCCTCCAGCCGGAGACGATGGGAGGGTTCATCGGGCAACGAATTCGCTGGGCGACAGGAATGGTCCAAATTTTCCTCCTCAAACGGCCCATCATCATGCGCGGCCTCTCGTTCCCGCAGCGACTCTGCTACGCAAACAGCTGCATGTTCTGGTTTTTCCCGTTTGCGCGACTGGTCTTCCTACTGGCACCGGTGGCGTTCCTCGTTTTCGGTCTGAAAATCTACGCGGCGAACTGGCAAACATTCTCTGCGTACGCGGTCCCTCACCTCGTCGCCGTTATGACCGTGTCCAGCTATCTGTATGGGCGCGTCAGGCGATCCTTTGTGTCGGAGCTCTATGAGCTGATCCAATCGGTCTACTGCCTTCCGGCCATTGTCAAAACCGCCATGCGACCGCGAGCACCGGCGTTCAAGGTGACTCCGAAGGGAGAGTTTCTCAACCGCACCTTCATCTCGCCGCTGGCCTTCCCATTCTACGTCCTATTCCTCATCAACGTCACTGCGCTTAGCTTTGGTGCGGCCCGCTACTTCTCCGTCCCTGAGCAATCGACAGCAACCCTCATCACCATGGGGTTCGGCTTCTTTAATACGGTCATTCTCCTCGCGGCGATCGGGGCCCTCCTCGAACGCAGACAGCGACGGGCGACTCCCCGTATGCCTGTGAACATCGAAGCACGCCTGCGGATCGGAGAAGAACGCTACGATTGCCGCATCGTCGACATCTCCCTAGGGGGTTGCCGCATGCTGCTCAAACCGGCTTACGAGCGGGACGTGCAGAAAGCCGAGAAGGCGATACTCGAAGTTTCGGCCAGCGGGCGCAAAGTCGACTTTGCCTTCAATCTGGACCTCAAAATTCTCCGCTACGACGAAGATTCGGAGATGCTCGCCCTGGGAGCAGAGTTTGACCACCAAGACCTCGATGAGCGTAAAGCCAAGGTACGATTCGTAACCGGAAGCAGCGACCGGTGGATGGCCTTCCAAAAGAATCGCGAATGCCGCCTCGGAGTGATCGGAAGCTTCCTCTACCTAATCGGGATCGGCATACGCTACTCATTTGCCCACTTCGGCTACCTCATCCGCTCTATTTTGGGGAACTTTGGATCCCGTAATCCCAGCTCGGAGAACGCGTAATGGATTTCATCAAACCGATTAAACTGGGACTCTCCGCGGTCATACTTTCAGCATCACTGGGACTGAATGGTGCCTACGGTCAGTCGACAACCCTCGACGAACTGCTTCAAGGTCTGAGGAGCGAGCAAGAACCTGCGGAAGCGACTGAGCCCTCCAATGCCGAGCCCGTGGTCCCCGAATTTCTCCGGGATACGGTCCCGCCCCCAAAGCAGGCCACAAAAAGCCCAGCGGCGACAGCTGAGCCGGTCCCCGGGGTCAGCGTACCCGAAGTCGAGGAGGGAGAATTTAGCCCCTTCCTCATGTCCAATTTGAATGAGATTCTCCGAGAAAGATCATCGGACTCCGTACGAGTGAATCTCACATTCGTCGGCGCCGGCGAGTTACTCACCCAGGCACAAGTCACGCAAGGGGCCGCGATCGTTCAGGGTATCGGCCTACGCACCGAGCTCAAACCACTGCAAATCACCTACGGTGCACGTTTGGTCCCCGGACGTTTCAATATCCTCATCGGAACCTCCAACGAATTGAGGAGCGTTCTTTCGCCCGAGCTAATCGAAGGGATCGGGAATAGTGGCATGTGCCTGATTCCGATGCCAGGTTACGAAGAAGAACCCGTTCTGGTGATCACCGGAACAAGTGCGAAGGGCATCAACGAAGCAGTTCTCGCTCTGGGGTTTGTCAACATGGACCTTCCAGCCGCACAGTTCCTTTCCATCCGCCGAGTCCTTTTCCCGGAAACGCCCCCCTACTTCGGCCAACCTCCGGTGAATCCAGGACAGTCCTATACGTTCCTGCAATTGCAGCAATCAGGAGCCCCGATCCGCCCTGTTCGCACAGGGGGCATCGGCATCCAAGTATTCTTTCCGGCAGACATATTTGATCGGCCCACTGCAAAAGTAAACGTGACGATCCACTTCTCAGTCGGACAGAACACCCGCCGGTCCAGTGACGCCCTGATCGTTCGCCTCAATGGGAGCGAAGTCTTGCGAACCCCTTGGGGAGAGACGCTCCCGGCAGACTACGAAGGACGCATTGTCACATTCTCTCTGCCCATTGGTCGATTCCTCTCCGGACGAAACTTGCTGGAGCTCACCTCAGATTCGGGGTCAGCCTCGGAGTTCTCACTCAGTCCCACAGTGGCCCCGGCCAACGATCTATTGATCTTTACGGATTCGACAATCGAGATTCCAAATGTCCCTCGTGGCACCCGACTCCCGAACCTTAAACTGACGAGCCGCACCCTGTACCCGTTCGTCGGTAAGCCCGACGGCTCCGAAATTGCCTTTCTCCTGACCGATAACCGTGAGCAGACCGTCTGCGCGGCGTGGATGCTCATCTCGAAGCTCTCGCAGGTCTCCAACGTGTTCCTCTACGGCTCCGACGTCAGCTTCACTTTCGCCAACCCCGACCGCCACTTGGTCGTGATCGGAGCCCAATCCCGCATCCATACCAAACTCCGCCAGCTCATCCCTGAAACGAGTTTTTCCGAACTGGGTTCGAGCAAAAACGACGAGGAAGAGTATTTTGACGACGAGGAAAGAGAACCGACCGCGATCGAGAGGTTTTTCACCAACATAAGCGGTGAATTCAAACGCATTGAAGCCGACGACCCAGACGGAATCGAGGGGGCCGAGGGATCCATCGAAGACGGCGAATCCAGAAACCCCATTGGCTCGAGAGCGGTCATGACGAGCTTCGCTTCCCCTGAGAAGGAAGGCAAGTGGGTACTCGTCTTCACTGCTCGCACCGACGATCTCCTCCTTGAGCGGGTCCGCCAATTGGTGAAAACCCCCTTCTGGTCGCAGATCAACGGATACCAATTCTCGTGGAATGACACCCCGAGCAGCGTCCGTGCGCTACTCCCCGAGAAGAGCTTCAGCGAAGTTTCATTTCGAGAAACGATCATCCCCGTCCCGATGGGGTATGGAGTATCTCTTCGAGTCTGGTATATTTTCTCGGCAGTCGTCTTCCTCACTTTCGTGCTCATGACACTTCTAGTTCTCAAGCACATGGACCACACAATCGCTCAACGCAGAAAAGAATAACGCTGCTTAGCTATGGATCATTTCCGCCTTTTCTCGTTCGCATCAGTCGTGCTCTGCCTCCTAGCCGGAGCTTTCTCCTCCCACGGTCAATCAAAGTTCCAGGGGTTCACCCTTCCCAACAGCTACCGGGGGAAACAAGCATGGGACGCCTTCAAGGAACAGTACATCTCATCGGACGGCAGGGTAATTGACGACGCAAACGGCGGGATTTCTCATTCGGAAGGCCAAGGATACGGGATGCTGCTCGCAGTGAAATACCGAGATCTGGCTACGTTTTCGGTATTGTGGAGCTGGACGAGGACCAACCTTCAAGTCAGGGAAGACGGACTCTTTGCATGGAAATGGGACCCCTCCGCGGGACCGAACCCCATCCAGGATCAGAACAACGCAACCGACGGCGACCTTCTCATTGCCTGGGCGCTTCAGAGAGGGGCCGAACTTTGGAAGAACGACCGCCACATGGAAGAAGCGATGAAGATCGTTCGCACCGTTCGGCGTACGATGATTGTAGACAGCCCATACGGGAGCTTACTTCTCCCCGGCGGGAGCGGATTCCAGAAACCGGATGGAGTCGTCGTCAACTTGAGCTACTGGATCTTTCCGGCGTTTCTCGATATCAAGCGAATTGATCCGTCCTACGTGTGGGACAACCTCTACCTCTCAGGGAAACGCCTCATGGCCGACGCACGGTTCGGCAAGTGGAACCTGCCCCCCGATTGGCTTTTTGTTCCCAACAGCGGCCCTCCCCAACTCCCGGATGAGTTCACTCCGGTCTATGGATACAACGCGGTGCGTATTCCACTGTACCTCAAATGGAGTGGCGACGATGACAACTCGCTCTACGCGCCCTTCATTGACTGGGCGACCCATACCTCGAATATTTACCAACTACCCGACCTCGTGAACCTCAAAACCAACCAACCGGGAGAGTACACGATCATCCCTGGGATGATGGCGGTGTATCATTTCATCGCCCCCAAAGAGGTCCCCGCACCCAGTTCACCGACCGGAGGATACACCTCCTACTATTCAGCGTGTCTCCGACTCCTCACAAAGTTAGCATCCGAGGAAGCCGGCAAGTATTCATCGTTGCCACGCCCGTAACCATTTTGTAAACCACTCCCAAAACCGAACCTATGAACTTTGGATTCTCAAATCGATCGCGGGCAGTATGTCTTTCGACCGCAGTATTTATTGCTCCTCAACTGGGGTCGCAGAGCTATGAAGAACAAGGACTCTTCCCGACTTCGATGGAAGAGGTTCTGCCACCGCGCTCTTCCTCGTCGGCATCACAGAATCCAAACCGGGCAAACTCACAGAATTCGGCCTATTTTCTCCCTGAAATCGCTCCCGAGCAGCAATCCCGTCCACAAACCGTAGTACCAACCCAGCAACCCCGCAGCCAACCGCTGGGCCAACAAGGGATACCCACACAGGTACTTCTTCCCTCTCCGAAACCTGTAGCAGAGGGAATCGAAACTCCCACTACACCGACCATCGTTTTCAGCGACACCCAAGTGGGCCTCGCGCAGCCAGAGGTCGAAGCCGAGATGGGCATCGACCCGGCGCAACTGCTCGAAGACAAAAATTACGACGAACTCGGTCCGTGGGTGATCGAGAACCAAGACATCGGCATGGCCGGTGCCATCGGTTGGTCCTATTTCAACGACAAGAATTATCCCAAAGCGATCGAATGGTTCGAACAGGCTCTTCGATGGGACCAGGATTTTAATGAAGCTGCCTATGGGCTGGCTCTATCTCTCTACAACGAGGGATATCTCCAGCAAGCGGAGGCCGTTGCGCGATGGAAGCAGCAGGACTACCCGCAGATGCAGAACATCCTCGGCGACGTCTACATGACGCAGGCAATTGCATCATTCAAGTCAGAGCGGTATCAACAAACGATCGACGAGCTGGACCGGATCGCCAAATACCGCGCGCTGACCCGTGGAGAAAAAATCGTCCAGGCGTGGTCCTATTTCCACATCGAGGATTTCGAGAAGTCTTCCAATCTGTTCCTTGAATTGTACCGTGCGGATCCAGACAAAACCGCAGCGGTCGGTCTCTATGCCTCTCTCTCACGCCAAGGGAATTGGCCGCGGATCCAGAAGCTAGTCGACCAGTATGGCGGGCCCCTGGCAGACATCTATGCCCTCTACACAAGTGAGCGTTATTACGACCGCGGCCTGTATTTGAAAGCCCGCCAACTCGCACCTATGAGCGAGGTGGAGAGTCAGCCTCTCACCGAAAATATCAATACTCCTGAGATCACCCTCTCTGTTGATTTTGTCGCCCGTGATGGTGATCCAGGATTGAGCGAACTCAACGCTGCCTACGGCCCCAAAGTGTCGGGTACAATTTTTGAAGACGCCGTCAATCGATTTGATGTGAGCCTCGGGGTGGTAAACCTCGACGCCGGCAAGCTGCCGAACTACGCCCTTATCGGCCTCGAGCCAAACACCCAGAACCCCGGCTACGTGATTACTCCGGAAACGTCGTACAATGGGATGATCGAGCCGACGTTTGGCTACTATCGCCAAGATTGGATGTCACCCTACGTCGAACTCGGGATGACCCCTATCGGCGGTGCGGTTGACAGTGATTTCGTCGGTCGGGTCGGCTTGAACAATATCTACGACGCCGGTTCATGGAATATCGAACTCTATCGCCGATCAGTCAAAGAGTCGCTTCTCAGCTACACCGGGATGAAAGATCCCTACTCCTCACTCACTTGGGGACGGGTGGTCGAAACCGGACTGCACGTATCAATTTTCCATTCGCTCAACGAAAAATTGAATTTCTATGGGTCTATGGAAGCGGCAAAGCTTACCGGGGAGAACGTCGCCGACAATTCCAAGGTCCGGCTCGACCTTGCGCTCAGCCGAACTTTTCGCCCCGACAACTTCGAGTACGTCAACTTTGGTCCCGTCCTCACATTCTACAGCTATACGGAGAATCTCAGCTTCTTCACATACGGCCAAGGGGGATACTTCAGTCCCGAATATTTGGCCCAGGGGCTTCTCAGCCTCCAATTCCTGACTCAGGAAGGCCGCGAGTACTTAATCAAGGGGGAACTGGGCATCGGTGGTCAGTCTAACAAGCAGGCGTCCTCTCCATACTTCCCTCTCGCTCCTGACGACCGCACTTATGAAGGATCGAGCGACAGTACGGGTATCGTCATCTCGAACTTGAAGGGTTTGATGTTCCTCACCGAGCAATGGGCCTTCGGAGCCGAAATCGGCTACAACAAGAGCCCGACATACGAAGAGCTTCGAGGCGGTATCTACACCACTATTTTCTTCGAACCCCGCAACGGGTTGGTCGAAACTGACTTCCCGAACTACCAGTACTAATCGACCATTTCCTCGATGTTGGAGATCGCATCTTTCCAACCTTCGAGAATCTTATCCCGGCGCTCGATTTCGGACAACATCCAACCGAACCGCGGATCATCGAGATACACTCGGGAAGAATCGAGTGCATCTTCCGCCATTTCGTACGAGTCCTCCAAGGTATCCAAATACCGACCGTAGAACTTCCGTGTTTGGTTCCTGATCGCCGTACGGGACTTTACATAGTCCGGAATATCCTGAATCGCTTCGTTGTGCTCCCGCACTAATTTAACGACCTTCGGTACGTCGTAATTACCGACCATCACGAGGCTTGTGGGAGAACTGAATAAGGTAAGGCTGAAATCCAGATTCTCGTCAAAGACCTTTGTACCCTTGTTGTAGACGGCAAAGGTATCGCGATACGTCCTGCGGGATACATTTCGAAAATCCACTGAATTGTCCAATCGCAAGGCAAAGCGCCTCGGTTTTTCGAAACGTGTGCCCGCCACCGTAGGATCCGAGCCCATACTCGCTACCATTACATAGGAAGAAATCCCGAGGACCTCATTCTCCTTGTTCACCACCGGCCCACCGGAGTTTCCCGATACGATCTCAGCCGACACCTCGAAACTCTCTGGAGAAATCCCTAAGATACTACCAGAACTTCGAGTAATTACTCCCGTACCCTGGCTGTTCCCGTAAACGAGGATGCTCTCCCCGGTTTCTCCAGAATCGGCCAGGACCAACCCGCTCCGCTCTTTGGTCACAAAACGGGCGATATCCTGGTCCGTCGAAATCTGCAAGGCCCCGAGGGCTACGGTTTCCCCGTTGCTATTTTTCGCCGTCACGCTGCTACCGTTTCCAATGACGTGCTGATTGGTGTAAACCCAAACCACGCCTCCCTCTTGAACGAGGAATCCACTCCCGCGACCGTCATTGGTCTCCAAAACGAGCATAGCATCATCCAACTCAGGGACCTCAATCTCGGGGGGAGACCAAGCCAAAATCAGGCGCCGATCCGACTCCACAAAGCGCTCGATGGGGATGTCAAACTCGCGGCCATCGGTCCGAACCATCCGCACTATTCCGCCACCCACGTAGGTAATCCTGGCATGAAGGGTACGCCCATCAGTAGATTCCCAACCCCGGAACTCCGGCTCTTGAGAATGGGCCAATCCTCCCGCAAGACTACAGCCACAAGCGATTATACACACTTTTGAAATCCATCTACCGAAAGCGCTCATGCCCTAAATGAGACTCCAGTATTCGCGCATCGACAAGACATTTCGAGGTCAAACGCCCGCCCCGGATGCAATCCCCCCACGATTCGCAGCCCATTGTCTCCAGATCAACCCCATCAACAGCAACACGGCAGGGATAAAGAACCACTCCTTGTCAGGCCGATCAGAGGGCACCTGAATCTCGTTAATCTGATAGTCAAATAGGACCCCCAACCGATCGGCCTGCGACCCAAATCCGACGCGATCCACAAGGGCAATGTCCGAATCCTCAGGAAATCTGAGAAACAAACCTTCACTCTCGATCCTCTCCGCCCCCGACCCTCCCTCTCCCAGGGAGAGGCTTAAAACCTTGGCCACGGGATCTCCCGAGAAGTCCTCCCCGGAAACCGCTAGGAGCACCTCAGACACCGAGGGATCTCCCGCCGCTTCATAAATTTTTTCACCGGAAAACGATTCGAATTCCGGCGCCACCAAGTCGAGCCAGAACCCCGGACGAAAGAGGCTGAAAGAGATGAGCAGGAGCAGTAAAATCTCCCACCAGCGCGTGCGCCGCAACAAATAGCCCTGAGTCGCCGAGCAGAATGCGAGCATCCCGATCAACGCACCGCCCACGGTCAGCGCGAGATGCCCCATACTCGTGACACCCAACAACAGCAGCTCCCCGTTGAACACAAAAAGAAACGGCAGTACGGCAGTACGAATGTCGTAGAAAAAGGCCTGTACTCCCGTCTGGATTGGTTTGCTTTTCGCAATAGCTGCTGCCGCGTACGCCCCCAATCCAACCGGCGGAGTATCGTCGGCCAGTATTCCAAAATAAAAGACAAACATATGTACCGCGATCAGTGGGATCGCCAGTCCACTTTCCGCTGCCAATGAGACCACAACCGGGGCCATCAGAGTCGAGACCACAATGTAGTTCGCCGTTGTGGGCAGACCCATTCCAAGGATCAGGCAGGTCACCGCGGTCAGTAGCAATACCATCATCAGATTCCCACCCGCTAAAAGATCGATGAAATCTGTCATGACCAGCCCAATACCTGTAACCGTCACAGTGCCCACGATCAGACCGGCCGCTGCGGTCGCGATCCCGATCCCGATCATATTCCGTGCGGCATCCTGAAAACCACCCACCACATCGACTCCTCCTCGCTTCAGAGCACCTACCGCCGACGCCCAGTCGCTGCGGAAGACCGCCTTCAACGGCCGATGGCTCAGCGACACCAACGTCAAGGCCACTACACCCCAAAATGCCGATCGCCCGGGAGACAATTGTTCCACCGAAAAACACCAGACAAGGACTCCAATGGGCAGCAAGTGATAGAGCCCCGCAACTAGCGTCGGTCCCATCGGAGGAATCTTGTCCACCTGCGCGGTCTCGGGAAGGTCGGGCAGTCTCGCTGCCAGGTAAAGAAGCCCCAGGTAG
>CEOD01000778.1_pt1 | contig 10468 bp, 8 predicted proteins | sample 530341 | NCBI WGS metagenome assembly CEOD01 (sample SAMEA2619950, study PRJEB7988) | marine metagenome | isolation source: saline water (ENVO:00002010), including | reverse complement strand
TGAGTTATACTTTCTTGTAGCGTGCAGCTTCAGCAAACGTCCGCCTCGTTCGGCAGCGTCCTGAGCGGGCTGTTGCGGGAAGCTTCCGCTTAGGGTGGATACTCACTGAACCTCCTCTTTCTCAAAAGAGTATGATATGAAAGGAAGTGGCTAGACTGGACATTAGAGAAACCTGCCGAGGGTATTCTGCGGTCAGATCTTTTGTTTGGATATCGTTAAATCTATCAGTTTTTTTTTGAGTGCTTTTCCAATATAGCTGAACGGCATTCCAGGCCCACATTTCTGCTCTTTTCCCATGTGTTTGAGATCAACCGAGAGGGATTGTGGTTCGTCGGTTTCTCAGTCAACTTATCACGGAAACAGAGCTGCGTTGAAAGTCGTAGGACTGCAATTGTCCCACCCGATTCGTTATCCTTTGGTGATGGAAAATTCGTGGGCAAAAATCATAGGGTGTTTGGATGAGCTTTTGTCCGACTTCGGGAAGACATGTCCAGTCGATTTGAACTGGAAGGTCTACCCCCACGTTGATTCTGATTTGGGCACAGAGAAGATCTTGGGATTCTATGTTTCGCTGGAAGGAGAAAATCTACGTGTATTTGACCCGGTGAAGGGTAGGTGGGAGCGATTTTCTGGAAAAGAAATTCACTTTACAATCAGCGAAGAGAATCTTCTTGGGAGACTTGTTTTTGATGAAAAAAAATTTTGGAATCACCTCCCGATTCTGCGTTTTGGCGATTTCTCCGAAATCCCGGCCTATATCGCCCTTCACGTTGAGGGTGCACTGGTCTCCGGCGAGGAGTCCGTATGGGCCGATCCGATTGAGGATGTCTATCTTCCGTTTGCTCAGTACCCAGATGACGAAACCGAGTCGATTGACGATTATCCTCACGTTCCCACTTCCCATCTCATGGACGTTCTCTCCGAGCACTGCACGGCAGCGCTTCCGTGGCTTTATGCATTCTCGAAAGAGATTGATAACGGGAACACCAGTGCTGCGATGCGGGAATCGACGCCGGGGGGCCGTATTGATGACTCTGAACGGGAGAACCGAGAGGAGGGCGTTGGACGTTCTCGTTCCAATGAGCATTTATACGAATTCTTTCGTCGTTCCGTTCGTGAGCACGCCCGTTCACTTCCCGATGAGGTGTTTGCCAGAGACCTGAATTCGTCAGAATGTTTGCGGCTAAATGTTTGTCCGATGGCTACGCCTGAGGGCGAGGCTGAAGTCTTTTTTCCTTTTTTGATCAGATTTGCCCGCCCAGTATTTTTCCCGTTTTGTAGCGTGGAAATTTCTCCGGCCTTTGCGGAGTACTTATACCATCGTGTGCTGCTGGCGGCTGATCTCCCTGCTGATCTCTGGCCGCTGTCTATTTCTAAAGAAGAGTTACGTGCGAATGTATCCTCTAAAGTATGGTGTTTCTCATTCGCCAAGCAGGTCGCCCGTACCTTTCGTATTCGTGCTCTTCAGATGAGTGTGGAGGGGGAGTTCCAACGTTTTATTCATGGAGAGTCGGGCCCCTGCGGGAAATCTTCTGGAGATAGGATTGAGTTTCTAGAAGGTTTACTGAGGCAATTTCGATTGAATCCTGCGAAGGGCCGAACGTATTTTGGAAGGAACATTAAATGAGCCGGTATCCATTGGGAAGAATCAGTCCACACGGATCAGGAGGGAAAAGTGTCTATCAACGGTCTGCGCAGTCCATGCGTCGGACGAGGACCGTTGGGGATAATTGGCGGGTCGGCCTTGGGTTGGTCATCGGAGTACTCTCGGCTATCTTTGGGATCAATATGGGATTGATCGTCGGTATAGTGTTAGTCGTTTGGGGGCTATAGGGCAGGTTCAATTTCCCCGTCACCCTTGATCCGTCCAAAGGCGGAAAGCTGTCGCATCAGCGAGATGTTGGTCGGAGTGGTTTCGATAATTCGGGGATCTCCGACGACTAAGGCGAGACAACGGGAGCGGCTCAGGGCTACGTTGAGGCGCCTTGGGTTGAGAAGGAACTCGAGCCCGCGCGAGCCATACTCACCGAAACTCGAGCACATGGAGAATAGAACAACCTCTGCCTCCTGTCCCTGAAATCGATCGACTGTGCCTACCCGGAAGTCCGGTAGCCTTTGTTCCAGATGGCGCACCTGCATGTTGTAGGGGGCCATGATCAGAATATCCTCGATCGTGATTGCGCGGCCTTGCTGGCCCACTTTGGCATGGAGCATGAGATCCCGGATCAGACTCTCGATCCGGTCGATCTCTTCGTCGCTGCTCTGGGTGTTCCCTTCATGGGGAGTGGGGATGAAATGAACTCCTGCCGATGCCGGGATCTCTTTCAGTGCGTCCAAACCATTCAAACGAAATTGCAGGGCCGATTTGTGGGAACGGAGTCTACCCTCGTAGAAAAGATCAGAGACAACCGTGCAGACTTCTGGTCGTAGCCTCCGGGTCTCGGCGAGAAACACTCCTTCTCCGCGGGCGATTGTGGGACTTCCGTCGAGCAGGTATTCTAGTGCGGACCAGCCACTGCGGCCCGGATGGACTGCCTGACTCGGTTGTTCCAGCTGCCGTTGGTCTCCCAGCAGCACGATATTTTTAGCGCTTCGGGCGACTGCGATGACATCGGCGAGGGGGAGTTGTCCCGCCTCATCGATGAAAAGGACATCCAGCTGGTCGGTCCATTCCGGTCGGGAGAACACCCATCCGGTTCCGCTAAAGACTAGGCTTGGATCTTCCGGAATCTGGTATTTTGCGGCGGATGCTTTCAGCTTGAGGTTCGGACAATCCCGGAAGACGGGATGGGTCGACCCCTTGGAGCCGAACTTGACTCCGGTGATGTCCCCGTCCCGCTGTTTTGCGAGTTCGGCCAGGAAGTTTACCGTGGCGTCGTGACTGAGAGAGGTGATACCGATACGGCCTCCGCGGTCGATCACATCGGAGGCGAGCTTGGCCCCGGAATAGGTTTTGCCCGTGCCGGGAGGTCCTTGGAGGCAGAGAACTTCGCCGTCCATGGATTTGAGAACCTTCCGAGCGAGAGCGAGTGGATCTTCCGCGCCCGTAGCCTTGGCTAGTTCCGAGGGAGCTTTTCGTTGGAGAAGGGCCTCGATTGCGGGAGCGGCACTCCCGTTTTCTGCCAGTGATTGAATGGTCTCTTGGAGCGATTTTTGTTTCGCCGCGGGAGCGATATATTCGTCCAGAATGAATGTCGCTTCGCGGGGCAATCCTTCAGGAAGTTCCGTATCTATTTTCTTTTGGCTGATCTTGATCTGGAGGATTCCCTCCGCCGGATCGATTGCGTACACGGGCAGTTTGAGCCTGAGGTTCTCGCTGAACATCACGTTTCTGCCCTCGCGAATCTTACATTCCTGATCTGGATCAAAATGGTACGTGAAGACGAGGGAGCGCTTTTCAAGTTCACCCTCTGGATCCGCCAGTTTGCCGCCCTGAATGCAGCAAGGATCTTCCCATTGCTCCTCCGCCGTTAGGCCGGCCCTTTCAAACATTTGCCAGAAGATGGGTTTGGCTTGCCGACGGTAAAAGTCATAGAGATCCCCCGACGTGCGATACATGCGATGTTCCGACTCTTCCGCATGGATCGAACGCTCGAACAGTTTCTCCTGAATGGCCGTAGCTTCGGCTTCTTGTTGGTCGATAAATGCCTGTTTCTCGGCGGAAATCTCCTCGACGGCCTCCTTTTCCTCTTCGGTTTGGTAGGAAATCCCCGCCTCTTTCTGTCGCGCTCGCAGCCATTGAGCGAGATCGGCCGTGGAGTCGCAGTCGTCCTTGTTGTAGTCCCGAATGGCTTTCAGGATGGGGGAGTGCTGCCAGTTTTGCGGTTCGCCGCTCTCGATCCAGCGCGCGTACTCAACTACGGAACCCATCGAGGTCGAGACCTCGCCCTCGCGTTTAGGACGGTAGAGTTTTTCGATCTCCTTGATGGAGTAGGAGGGGGTTCCCACGCGGAGTCCGTGCCGGATGATCCGGTAGAGATCGATGAAGACCCCATTCCGCAGGAGGTCATCCACTTTGTCCTCGCGGCTGCCATAGCGGCACATGAGGCGTTTCATCGCGGTTACCTCATAGGGGGCATAGTGATAGATATGCATGCCGGGATTTGCCCGCCACCGCCCGTGTAGCCAATCGACACAGGCCTCGAAAGCCGCCTGTTCTTGATTTGCGTTGTGAGCCCACCATTCGGTGAAGAGGAGCTTCCGGTGATCGTAGTAACTCGCACCGAAAAGATACTCCAACCCGTCATCGATGAGGGGATATCCCTCGAGATCGAAGAAGGTATCGGCCGGATTCGCCGGAGGCAGTTCACAGAGCCCTTTGTTTGCTCCGCTATCGCCTTCATCGAAAATCTCCCAGGCCGGCACTCCATTCTGCGCCTCCGTTTCCAATTGTAGTCGCGCCTGCTGCCGCAACCGTTGAAAGACCTGATCCTTCATTTTTGTCATCTCCGACGGCTTTTCGGCAGCATTCGCCAAAGCTTCGATCGTGTCGATCCCAGCGTCCTCAAGTCGGTGAATCTGGCTGACACGAATGTCAGCCACTTTGGTGAGACTATGTTTTTGCAGAATGAGTTTCTCCGCATGCGAGGTCCACCTCCCGTGGTCCTGTCCCGGTTCCGGATCGGGTGGGGCGCTTGGATCAAATTGATCCATGGCAGTGAGAAACCGGCCTCGCAACGACCGATAGTAATCAAAGTATTCGGACACTGCGAAGTGGCGGATTTCGTTGTTCCCGAGGACCACAGACATCATCTCAGGGCGATCTCCCGAGGTTTTTTCCAGCAGGTCCGCGTAGCAGCAAAGCTGCACGAGGAAATACGGCTTTACCTGTTGCGAAAGTTTGGTGTCCCACGGTTGGTAGATGCCCTCCGACGTGCAGAATAGAAAGTCGGCATAACCGGCGAAAATCCCATCGGTAAGGTAGGCTTGGAAGATCACCTCGAACTGGGCGTTCATGGCATCCCGCGTCGCGCGATCGGCATCGATACGGTTTTTCGCCTCGATGGTCTCCACCTCGCGCCCCTCCTTTTGTAGTCGGGCGAGAAATGCATCCTCGTGAGCATAGCCTTTCTTCTGAACCAACTTCTTCTCCTCTGTGTCCTCATCCGGAGTGTAGCGTTCCGGATCCTCGAGCCGCATCCGTTCCATCCAAGAGGCGAATGGGGATTCGAGAAACCGAATCAAGTCGGAGGGGGAATAGAGGATTTGTTCTTCAATCTTTTGCATGGGAAAAAGGATGCCGCGTTTGGGAGATTATTCGGGCCCAATCATGAATTTGGAGCATTTCTACACGCGGCCGGTAGAAATGATTTGCCCGGGTGCTGGACACCACCCCTGTCGCACAGACCGCCCCATCTTCCACTTGGGTTTCCTGCGCCAAAAAATTTCAAAGTGCAGCCATCATAGCACAGGGGGTCGGACAATAACGGTCCAGTCGTTTGATTCTGAATTTCTCATCGATTTCCTGCGAGGTTGCGTGAGAGTAGCAGGGCGCGCTGTTCCATATCGCGAAGGGGATAGCGGCGAAAGGGGAGCTCCTCCCGTTCTCATGAATCTAGATCATCCGTGTTTTCGTCAAGGTAGGGGTAGTGATTGGCGATGGCGATCGCTTGATAGAGGCTACTGAGGATCTTCATTTGTTGATTGTCGTCATATCGAGCCGGATTGCTAGCAGCACTCTTTTTTCACGTGTCAGGGATTCTTCGGAGAATTTCGATCTTCGGATTTTACCTTATTCTGGGTGTCTTCAGCCCGGAGTCTCTTATTCTGCAGTATGAGACCCAAAGCTCCCGTTCCGGCAAGAATCAAGGGATAGAATTGTTGGAGAACATAGCGTGATGTCCATTGTGATATAGCCTCAATAAGTTGGTTGCCTGTTACTATGTCGCATTCGATACCTGCTCTACCACTTGGTGGCATCAAAAGCAGCGACCACCCGAAGTAACCTTGGAAGTAGTTGAGAGCAGTCAATCCGGTAAGCCAAATTAGGCCAGTAGCCAGAAGCCATGCACTCCACCATCGTTGGAGGTGTTTGAAAAATTTCATTGGATGTAGTAGAATCGGAGCCTGCAGTATTCAGTCCGTCGGGGCCTGCTGTGCGGATAATTCCCACCTAGGGACGACGTTGCGAGTTGTTAGATAATACGAACCGAGGCCGGAATGGGCCAGTAGGCGGTAAGTTTTTCAATTTTAGCGAGTTGGATGAGACATCGGTTGGGTGATGTGATGATTTTTGCTCACGTGCTTGATGTGGGTATGGCTTACTCGATTGATCGGCTGGAATGTTTCGGGTTTGATTCTCCCGTTTCCGAAAATGGGTCTGAGGCGTCGATCGCCAATTGGAAATATTCGAGTGGTGGAGAGAGCATCGGTTCGGCTGTGGAAAAGAATTCTCTGAGAGCAGTAGAGGAATCGGCGGAATGGGCATTCTGGAGCTCGTACCAAGTGAGAATTTCGGCTGCTCGGATGGAATTGTTGGATTCGGTCTTGAGGATATTTTCACAGAACCGAATGGCCCATTCTCGTTCGGAATCGGATGGCGTTGAGGTTGGATGAGTGAGAATGAGTTCGGACCATGAGAGGGCGAGTGCCTCCGGCATCGGAGATTCGGTACCCGCCTGTTCAAGCAATAGGGCGGCTTCATCTGTGCGGCCCTGTCTCATCAGAACCATCGAGCAGTATGCGAGGTATTCGCGAAAATCTTTCGGTTGGATAGATTCGGCCAGATAGTTGGTCCATAGTTCGTTGAGGGCAGTGCTCTTTCTTGAAGTCAAAAAGAAGCCTACTCCCTGGAGGAGCATGACCTCATTTATATTCTCATAGTCAAATGTAAGATCGATGGCTTCTGCGAAATCTTGTGAGTCGCGAGGGTTGAAGATTCGGATTCTGATCGCTTCAGTCAACGCGTAGGGATGCCCGTTTGTTGCAATTTGCAGGATATACTCGGCTACTTTTGGCGTTCCTGGTCGAAACCAAGGGTTCTCTCCGCGGTTGATCGATAGCAGAAACAGGTGGGCGTCTGGATGGAGGTGTTCTGCTTCAAGGATAGCGAGGGGTATTACCGAATTTGCGGGTCGGCCTTCAATCGCCCAACTCACCGCGATGGAGGTATTTGGCACCTCGTCGACGTCGAGCCCTAACACACGGTACTGTTCGAGGAGTCGTTCATATGCTGTGGTTCGGAGGTATTCTGCTTCCGTAGACCGATCTTCGTTGGACCAGAGGGTTGCCCAGAAACTTCTTCGGATCTCTGCGAGAGATTGAGTCGGCGAATCTACTTCGGTATCAGCGCTTTGAGGACTGCCGGCTTCATTAGTCAATGGCGACAAAATCAGTGTGAGGATGAGAAGGGATAAGTATTTCATAAGAATGGTTAAGTTGCGACTGGGTGATCGAATAGTTGTGGGAGAACGCTAATTGTCCTTCATCGTCATGCTTCGGGACACAAACCCTAAAATTTTTCACCTGCCCACCATCGGATTCGATCTCGTTCTCTTTCGTTGGGGCGAAAAATCGATTCGTAGAAGAGAGAGGGGTCGGTAATCGAGGAGAGGTTTTCTTTTCGCTGCCAACCCGAATCGATGGAGAGGATGCGATTGATTTCAGCGAGAATGTGGCGAAGGTATTGCCGCACGCTCCCATTTTTCAAAGTGCGCCCACGGTAGTGGCTGATGGATTGGTGGATCGAACAAATTTCAACCGGGCCAAACGGTCCATCCACCCAAAGATTTTTGCCTTTCCGTCTCACAGCGACCGGGAGGAGACAAAATGATGTGCAAATGTTCATGTGTCGAAGTCTATTCGGAGGGGTCAGACATCTGCGGGGGTAGGGGACCATAATCTTTCGGAAATTGAACGCATCAGGCTGATTCTCGCAATAGAAGCCCTTCTCTGCTGTACTCAGCGATGTTTGGTCGGGATCGCATTCGTTCTACGAGTCATAGGAACGCGTGTTATGCTTGCTCTAATATGCGGTTCGGTCATTGGATGTCGGACCACGGCTTACATTTTACCCATCTTTTATACGCTCATAGCTGCACTTTCTCATGGAACAAAAGACCCGCTCTCCCCAGCCCCGCATGCTTTGCATTCACCAGCATTTATATGATGGAGATTTTCCGAATTGTTCGTCGCTTGCGCGCGAGCTTGAGGTGTCCACCAAGACAATCGCCAGAGATATTGAATATATGCGGTCTCAATTGGCTATGCCGATTGAATGGGACGGCCAGGAGAATGGCTACTACTATACTGAGGCGGTAGGCTCATTCCCTACGGTTCAGATCAGTGAGGGGGAATTGTTCGCGCTCATGGTCGCTCAGCGGGCTATCGAACCGTATCAAAACACTCCTTTCGAGAAACCTCTAGCAAATGTATTCCAGAAGATCAGTGACGGACTTCGGGATAAGGTGTCCATATCACTGGACCAGATGGACGGTTCAATCAGCTTTAAAGCGACGGGTCTGTCCAATACCGATTTAGAAACCTTTCAGCTGGTGACCAAAGCAGTGGCGACGGAGCAGGAGATGCAGTTTGAATATCGGGGATACAGTGACCAGCGCTATAAGAAGCGCCGACTCCAGCCTTGGCATCTGTGTTGCGTCGACAATCAGTGGTACCTCATTGGGTATGATTTGGAGCGGGAGGCCAAACGCACATTCCTTCTCGTTCGTATGCGGAAGATTGGACTGACCGGAGAACCTTTTACCCGGCCACGTGACTTCAATTTACAAGACCACTTGCGGGACTCTTTTGGCGTCTTTGCTGGAAAGGATCTCCAGCGCGTGCGGATTGAGTTCAAAGGCCAGGCCGCTCGTCTTGTGCAGGAAAAAACCTGGCATCCCACTCAGGAGATCAGATGCCTTGGCGACGACAAGATCGAATACACCGTGCGACTTGGCGATCTATTCGAAATTGAACGGTGGGTTCTCGGTTGGGGAGGGGAGGCAAAAGTGATTTCTCCGGCTAAGTTGAAGAATCGCATCCGCAAGCATGCAGAGAAGATTTTAGAGGGTTAGCGGAGGGCTCTTTCCATTGAGGGTCCAAGGGGTGTAGGTTCGTTCAGTGCCGGTCTTCGTCTTTGTTCCTGATTTCGGACAGAACCCCCGTGGAAATCAGTTCGCACCATGGATGGAAATCCTGTCGAAGGAGGGCGCCAGATTGGGTTTTTCGATCCCGAACTTTGAGAAAATTCTGTCGGCGTATCGGTGGGTCTATCGGCTTCGAGATGGAAGTATGCGCTGATGTCGATTGGTTTGCGCCGCCTTGGAAGTGACCTTGGACAGCGTAGGGCAATCGGGACTACGTGGACTCGGTTTGTGATAGGAGGTGAGAAATTCAATTCCAGACGTTTAAAAAGTGTATTGTATTTGGTAATCAGTTATTGGATCTATCCCTCTCCCCGCGAATGTCCGACCACATAGGGTAGAGTGTTTCTCGAACAAACGAATTCAACCTTCGAGACTATCATCAATGAACGAAACTTATTACCTTGATCGCGGGAACCTAAACCTGGAAGTGAACGAGACAGAACTTTATGAGGGCGTTCTATCAGGACGGTTCTCGCTTGAAGATACGATTTGTCAGGAGGGCTGGGAAGATTGGCGTATGGTTGGTGAAGTCTTCCGCCAGTGGACCCTTCCTTCTCCTCCTCCGCGAAAGAAAAATCTAATACGGTTCGACCTTTCTTACGGGGGTCGAACTTCCTGGATCAACGAATTACCCAAGATAATTCCCGGTGGATTTTTGATTCTGGTTGGACTGTCTTCTTGGTCCTCCGGAGAACCTAGCAGCGTTTCGTTTGGGCAAATTGTTGTCGGGATCGGGGCTTCACTCTTGGTTGTCTCCGCCTATCGGCGTTTCTCCACCCGTTTTATCATCGCAGACGGGCGAATCGAAGCCACGCTTGGACTTGTCGCCCGCAAGCAAAATTCCATTAAACTGAAAAATCTCCGGGCTGTAGAGATGAATCAAGGATTTTTTCAGCGTCTCCTCGGTGTAGGAAATGTTGGCTTTTCTTCGGCGGCTGGTACCACAGCGGACGTAAATTTCACCGGAATATCTTCGCCATCCAAGTTGAAATTGGAAGTAGAAGACTGGTTGGATGAAAGTGAATAATACTAAAGGATATCAGCCATGTGGATTGCTTCAACATTAGGGTTCTTTTCCATTACAATTTCTCCGGAGGATGGGCGGGCGCAGTTTCGAGCGCGAGTAAACGGAGACTTGGAGGAGTTGCGTAGTTTTCTAATGGAGAAGGGCTTTGCCCTCTCCGAAACCCTGACGATTCCGACAGCCGATTACCGCTACCGAGCGTTTCTTGATCGGAGTCAACTAGTAGAGGTACTCGGTTGCCTAGCCGAAACGATCGACTACTCCAACTTCAAGGGAGAAATCGCGAACCGCCCGACACAGCGCCACAAACTAGTGTCGTATCATGAGGTTTGGGCATCCCTTTTTCGATTGCAGGAGT
>CEOD01000816.1_pt1 | contig 10523 bp, 10 predicted proteins | sample 530341 | NCBI WGS metagenome assembly CEOD01 (sample SAMEA2619950, study PRJEB7988) | marine metagenome | isolation source: saline water (ENVO:00002010), including | reverse complement strand
ATGCTCTGCTCGGACGCCGGGTGTACTGCGCGGGAAAGACCAGGACGGGGAGACGTTCGCTGAAGCGTCACGCCACAAGATCCCGTGGCGTGCAGCTTTAGCAAACGTGCGTTCTGATCGGTCGTTGGGTGTACTACGCGGGAAAGACCAAGACGGGAAAGACGTTCGCTGAAGCGTCACGCTACAAGATCCCGTGGTGTGCAGCTTTAGCAAACGTACGCTCTGATCGGTCGCTGGGTGTACTACGCGGGAAAGACCAGGATTGGGGGAGACGTTCGCTGAAGCGTCACACTACAAGATCCCGTGGTGTGCAGCTTTAGCAAACGGGCGCTCTGATCGGACGTTGGGTGTTCTACGCATTAAAGACCAGGATCGGGAAAGACGTTCGCTGAAGCGTCACGCTACAAGATCCCGTGGTGAGCAGCTTTAGCAAACGTGCGTTCTGATCGGACGCCGGGTGTTCTGCGCATAGGAAAAGAGCTAACTAGTGAGACTTTTGCTAAATTGGCGTCTTAGCAAAGAGCATCATTGCGAAAGCCAAATGATTTACTCTATTTTCGGCGCATGGGCACTATTCCGGCTCAAGAACGATGGCGCTCGCGCTTGCCTCACTGGGAGATGGAGGGCCATTGGCATTTCATCACCATTCGCTGCGAAGGGAGCCTGCCGGAAGAAGCGAGACAAAAGCTCCAACGGATCTACCAATCGATGCAACTAGTCGACGCGCGATCCGATCAATTCCATGCCTTACAACGTCGTTATTTTTTCACTACCGAAAAGTATCTCGATACGACCAATGGATTTAGCCCGTTCTCCCAAGAAGCAGCCTGCGAACGATGTCTCGATGCATTCCTGGCCATGGAAGACGAGGGTTGGTCTGTGGGGGAAGCGACAGTAATGCCGAATCACATTCACCTCCTGATCATAAGACAGAAATACAATTTCTCCCTGAAACAGATTTTGAAGCGTTTCAAAGGACGATCCTCCCGCTGGATCAATCAAGAACTGGATCGATCCGGTCGCTTCTGGCAGGAAGATTGGTTCGACCGATGGATGCGAAATCACGATGAACTCCGGAAGACCGTAGCCTATATTCGCAATAACCCAGTGAAGGCGAACCTAGTCAAACAATGGTCCGACTATCCGTGGCGAATTAGCAGAAGTAGCAATGAGATCGACTCCCTCCCGTAGCGTGCAGCTTTAGCAAACGTGCGCTCTGATCGGACGCCGGGGTGCTGCGCGGGAAAGACCAGGATCGGGGGAGACGTTCGCTGAAGCGTCACGCCACAAGATCCCGTGGTGTGCAGCTTTAGCAAACGTGCGTTCTGATCGGTCGCTGGGTGTGCTGCGCGGGAAAGACCAGGATGGGGGGAGACGTTCGCTGAAGCGTCACGCTACAAGATCCCGTGGCGTGCAGCTTTAGCAAACGTATGCTCTGATCGGACGCTGGGTGTACTGCGCGGGAAAGACCAGGATTTGGGGGGAGACGTTCGCTGAAGCGTCACGCTACAAGATCCCGTGGTGTGCAGCTTTAGCAAACGTGCGCTCTGATCGGTCGCTGGGTGTACTGCGCGGGAAAGACCAGGATGAGGAAAGTCGTTCGCTGAAGCGTCACGCTACGATAGAAATCCGCACATTCCATCTTGTAGCGTGCCGCCTCAGCAAACGCTTCTCTTTTCCAACTACACAACTGAACAACTACTCAACTGAACAATTCTCCTGCAAACTCCTCGGAGAGCTTCTCTACAAAATTCCGTATCGTGCGAACGCATCACCCATCGACATGCCCTTCGCTAATTCGTCTCGAACGATATTCTCACCCGAAACCTTTTCCAAAGCACTTTGAATCGTTTTGGCGGCGACCGCTTGAGGGATGACTACCAGACCGTCTTCGTCTCCTAGAATGTAGTCGCCGGAAGATGCCTTAACGCCGCCAATTTCTATGGGATTTCCCAATTCTACAATATCGGCACGCCCCTTACTGTCCGCGGGGTGGTACCCGATTCCGAAAACCGGAAAATCCAATTCACGGATCTTCCACATATCTCGGGTACAGGCGGTCATGACCACTCCACCCGACTTTTTGTAGAGGCAGGCGGTGGTCAACAATTCACCCCAGAACCCACAAGTACGGTCATCTCCGCAATCGACGAGCAGGACCTCTCCTTCAGTTAAGCGCTCCACTGCCTCGATCTCCAGTTTGTAGGGCGATTCCGGAACCGTAGAAACGGTCTCCGCACGCGCAGTGAGAACTCGTCCCGCAATAGTTTTATTCGGAGTCAGGGGCCGAATGTGATCGGGCAGACATTGTTGACGATATCCCAGTTCGTCGAGGATATCCGCGACTACTGCTGGATACAGTTGAGCGAGTGTCTCAAGGTTGATTTCTGCTTGGTCCATTATACTTCTAGGTTACTGATTGAAAGGAGGGCTTTAACGACGGTGCGTTCCATGGTGGGGGTATGACGAAACTTCGGGATACTGACGCTGATTGCGCCGAGAGGGTACCCATCATTGAGCAGGGGGACGCCGAGGCACACGACGCCCTCTTCGTTCTGTCCGTCCTCCTTGGCCCACCCCTTGCGGCGAACGCGCTGGAGGAGAGTTTTCAACTGGGCTACATCGGTAAAGGTTTTCTCTGTCTGCTGGGTGAGCCGAGAGTTCACCAAAAGAGCATCACGTTCGACTGCCGGTAGGTGCGACACGATCGAAAGGCCCAGCGCAGTCGAATGGAAATTGTCGGTTTGATGAGGGCGCACGACCCACCGCAACGCTTTGCTGGTCTCCAATGACATCAGGTAATAAATTCGTCCGCCCGTCAGAACACCGAGATTCACCGTCTCATCAAAAGTTTCATGAAGATACTGCATCTTCGGCAAAGCCGCCTGTTGCAACGCTGCGTAATCGCCTCTCGGCTGAAGCTGCGCCAAGCGAAGTCCCGGAAACCAGCAATTCACCCGATGATCGCACCCGACGTATCCGAGCTCTTCCATCTGATTGAGAAGCCGGTGAACTGTTGGGCGGGGGATACCCGTACGATCTGCAATTTGATGAATGGCGAGTGCGCCACGCTCTCCCGCAAGAGTTTCGAGGATAAGAAAAATTTTATTGATCAGCGGGATCTCGGTTTTGGGCATACGACCAACCTAGTATATTCTCCCTGCATGAAAACATAATTTCATTGAGTGAAACCCTGAATTCCACCTGCAGCCCTTGTCCAGTAGTTGAAATTATATTTCCCATTCGATTGGGACAGCTAGGATCGCGCACACACTATGATCGAACACCTAACATCCGAAAATCTACCCAGCTCTCACCTGCCGTTCTCTCCGGCGACTGCTCTGGGCAACCTCCTTTTTGTTTCAGGACAAGCCTCCGTAGACAGCGAAGGAAATATTGTGACAGACACCTTCGAGGGTGAGATGCGACGTTCGATGGAGAACCTTCGCAAGATTCTCGAAGGGAACGGCAGCAGCTTCAACAACATCCTCCAACTGCGCGCATACGTGGATCTTCCAAAGGACCTGCCTGAATTCAATCGAATCTATCTAGAATATTTCGACAAGCCGTACCCTTCCCGTACCACGATTACCACCTGCTTCGGAGGAATCCTTAAGTTTGAGGTCGATTGCATTGCCGTTCGTAACAGCACCGAAACCAGTGAGTGACATTAAAGGCATCTACTGCCCAAACCTAGTTCCCTTCAGCAGTGACGGTTCAATCAACGAACCCGAGCTCGAACGAATCACCCAATGGTTGATCGAGAAAGGAGTCAGCGGTCTCTATCCAAACGGAAGCACTGGTGAGTTCATCCGACTTTCCTTCGAAGAGCGACTTCGCGTCGTTGAGATCATGGCCAAGGCGAACCGGGGCCGCCTCCCCATCCTGGCCGGTGCCGCGGAAGGGAATATTGATTGCGTACTAAAGGCGGCGCAACACTATGCTGATTTAGGATGCCGAGCCATTTCAGTCACCGGACCCTACTATTTCAACGTAAAGCCCGAAAGCGTGGAATTCTACTTCCGCGAAATTTCCCGCCAATCTCCGATTGATATTGTCCTGTACAACATTCCCCAATTTTCAAATGAGATCCAGGCCGAATCCATCTACCGGCTGGCCATGGACTGCGAGAATATCGTGGGGATCAAGGACAGCAGCCGCGACATGCCGCGGTTCGCGAACCTAATTCACAAGATCAAACCGCAGCGGCCGGACTTCTCCATTCTAGTGGGCTGCGAAGAGATCTTGTTCCCGGCCCTGCTAATGGGGGGCGATGGCGCCACAGTCGCAACTGCGGGTGTGGTCCCTGAACTGGTGATGGATATGTATCAGAAATTCAAGGATCTCGATATCGACTCATGCCGAAAAATTCAGCTGGATCTGTTGGATATCATCAATCCAATGCTACTCGGAGGAAATTTTCCCGATGGCTTCCGGGCCGGCGCGGCCCTGAGGGGATTCGCCTGCGGCTCGCCGCGACAACCGTTGAGTCCATCCGACCAACGGTCCTTATCCGAATCCGAGGAAGCGATTGCCCAATTTCTCAAGGATCGTGAACTAATCTGATCCAATGAAAGAACGGAACCCGGATAATGAGGAATCCCTTTTGTCGACACCCGGACAGGAGGAAGTCTCTTCTTCTGAGGATCCGATCTGCTATGCGGCATCCGCCGGCCAGATCAGTGAAGGCCCCTTCTGGTGGAATCGTGCACTTTGGTGGATTGATGTGTATGCCGGCCTACTCCATCGACGGGATCCCAATGAAACTGGATGGGACACGTGGAACCTGGGCATGCCAGTGGGATCAGTGGTGCCAATCGAGAATAGCCACAATCGATTCATTGCCGCCCTCCAAGGGGGATTCTACCGGGTAACACTCGGCGACAACGGTTCCGTCCTTGAACAGACCCTACTAACGAATCCGGAACCTAAGATTCACGGCAACCGGTTCAACGACGGAAAATGCGATCCGCAGGGTCGCTTCTGGGCCGGCACCATGAGCGACACGCAACAATCGCATGCGGGATCTCTCTACTGTCTCGACCAGAGCTTCACTACCCATAAAGCGATTAATTCGGTTACTCTCTCCAACGGACTGGCATGGTCATCGGACAGTAAAACGTTCTACTATATCGACACTCCTACTCTCAGCATCGAGGCATTTGATTTTGATCCCGTAGCGGGCAAACTGTCCAATCGACGGGCGGTTTGGAACTGCCCCCCTAGCTGGGGCTACCCCGATGGAATGACAATCGATAGCGAGGACAACCTGTGGATCGGATTCTGGAACGGCAGTGCTATCCGCCGGCTGGACCCGATACGAGGCGAATGGATTCAACGAATCACACTCCCCTGCAGCCACGTTACATCTTGCTGCTTTGGTGGTCCTGATCTCAGCACCCTTTTCATAACCACCGCAAAGGGAGATGATGACACCGGCTCGGATCAGCCAATGGCGGGTCATGTGTTCGCCTACCAAACGGGTACCCGGGGAATCCCCACACGGGGATTCAGCGAAAGTTCCGACTGAGCCGAAGGGCCGACTTGAACTTCGGATTCAACGAAGCTGAATCCGTCCAACCGGAATCAATAGACACACCCCCGGGCATCGACTGGCAACGCCTCGGGTTCTCCGTCTTTCGATAGGGCGATCATCTGATCCGTTAAATTCACAACGGGGCACACATGTTGAGGTACAAACAGAACCACCTCGCCGATCTCGAGCGAAACGACATCGGTGCCCGTAAGAAATGCATGCTCTTCACTGAGCCGGGTTACCTCAAAATCCCGACCGTCCAAAGGTATGGCGAAAGGATGCTGACCCAAACGATCAGAGGAGAAGACCTTACTTCCGGCATCAATCAGCGCAAGGCCCGGCCTCGGCTTATCAACGACAGTAGAGGCGACCACTAATGAAACGTCGCCCCAATCCATCGCTTCAGTCATCAAGGTGAGGAACTGATCTCCAAAGACATACGCACCGGGCCGTATCCCCGTGACCCCCTCCTGGTTGATCATCATTCTGGCGGTCACACTGCAACCCGGCCAAAGTTCGCCTTCTCCCCCTATCGCATCTCGCGAATCCACCAGCAATCGAGCCACCTTTCGGGCCTCTTCTGCAATTTCATCAGGAGACGACCCGTAAGTGTACCCCTCGTGCGTATAGATACCTCGGTACTCAAAGGCCGAGACCCCATCCACAAACGCTTTCAACTGTATTAATTCTTCCGACGTTCGACAGCCCTCACGACCGAGCCCCGAATCGATGGCGAGGAGACAGGGAAACACCCTCCCGAATGGTTCAAGTAAAGCAGCCAAGCATTTCGCTTGTTCCAGACTTGTGGCGGCTAGGATCAGCTCATCCAACTCCTCCGCAAGCTCCAACAACGCCTCGACCTTTACACGAGTCACCAAGGAATGCGCGAGAAAGACACGTTTCACTCCGGAGGGGATCATGGCCTTCGCTTCGGAAATCTTCGCACAGGTCAGTCCATATGCACCCGCATCCAATTGCAGCTTTGCGATCTTCACTGATTTGTGAGTCTTCACATGCGGCATAATTCGCACCCCTCGCTCCTTCGCCTGGTTTGCCAACTGCTCAACGTTCTTCGTCACCTGCTCCCAGTCGACAATGACGGCAGGAGTACTGATCGTTTGTAATAAAGAATTCGCTACCGTTTTCATATCTCTGTCATTCATTCAACTGGCATTCGCCCGATTTGGCTCACCGTCAATCCCCCGTCTACCACCACCGTATGACCCGTGATGTAGTCCGCAAAGTCTGATGCGAGAAACAGGCAGGCGCCCGCACAATCCTCGGGCTTGCCAATCCGCCCCATCGGAATGCTCCTCTCATACTCTCTAACAATTTCAGCCTTACCGACCAACGTAGACCGAGTCATCGGAGTTTCAATCAAACCCGGAGCCACGGCATTGACCCGGATCCCGTAATCAGCCAAAGAGACGGCCAAGCTACGGGTGAGCATTTTAAGCCCTCCCTTCGAGACATCATAGGCCACAGAGTCCCTCTCCGCTTGAAAGGCGTTGGTAGACGAAATAATTGTAATGCTTCCACGGCGACCCAGGTCCACCAATCTCCGGGCAAATTCCTGACATATAATCATGTTTGCCTCAAGATTGAGCCGGATGGTTCGATCCCAACTGGCTCGATCCAATTCTAAAAATGGCTGATCAAAATAGCTACCCGCATTGGCAATTAGAGTATCGAGAGCAGGAAACGTTTCGAAGGCCTGCTGGATCACTTTCTCCGGACAACCCTCCTCGAGAAAGTCCTGCGCTAGGTATCGGCTGGATTCTACCCCTGAGGGTCGTTCCCCGTCCCTACGGCCGTGGTACAAGACGTCCGCTCCAGAATCCTGAAACAGGCGGGCGATTGCATGGCCGATCCCCTGTGAGGACCCGGTCACCAGAACTGATTTACCAGAATTATTAAACATCATTTTCCTCTATCCCCAACCATGCGAGAGTGTTCCCGGATGTAATTGCCTGCCGACCCGCCGGTGAGAGGGCTTCGACACAGTCCCATTCCTCCCCGTAGCTCGAGAGGTACTTCTCGGGGAGATCCCCACGACTGGAACGCCAACTATAGTACGGAGAGTCTGTTCCCCAGATCAGCTTATCCGGATAAGCTTCATACAAATCGCTCAACACCCGCGAAGGATCATGGTAATCACTTTGGAACCGTTCCCCGGAAGTCGCCACCGACAACGACTCTCTGCAGGCCAACTGGCAATGGATCCGGTGCGCAGAGCAGTCAAACCACGTATTTGGCAATTCGGCAACCCGGTCCAGTGAAGGACGGTGAAAGCGACACGAATGCGCAAGGACGAACCGAACTTCCGGTCTCGACTCGGCAACCGCGAGTATATCGAGGCATTGTGACCACTCGTCGGAGGGGTGGATACTGCTGTGGATCAACAAAGGTACATCCCATTCAGCGGCGAGGTCGACCAGGGCCATCGAACGATCCCTTAACCGGGAAACGTGGGCCTGAATAATGGTCCCCTGAATCTTGATTCCAAAAATCTGGTGCTCCCGCCGCAGCTTTCGCAAGTACTCTACCTGTCGATCAACCTCTCTCTCCGGGTCGACCATCACAAATGGAAGCACCTCCCGGCGGCCATTCCCTGAGTATTCCGCAATCTCCTCGAGCAAGCGGAGGTTCGCCAATTCGTAGGGAGCATTCGAACCAAATCCATCGACCGTCGGAGTCACCGGAAGAGTGGCACCCGTATAGCTAACAAAGGGAAACGCAATCCAGTGAGAGACCGGAGTCGAGCGGGCCTTAATGATCAAATCCTCAAGCGACTGCGCATAGGGATGATCTCCCGAAACGTAGTTGACCCATTCAATTCCAATATGATTGTGAGCATCGATCACCATACGTCGCAAATCTTCAGATGAAATTTAAATTTCGTCAAACAAAATACGATATTGACAGATCATTTGCCGAAATTCGGAATACAAAGGTATGCGAATCAATGGCGAAGACTTCATTGCCCGGGTCTTTCTTGTGCTTTCACTAGTAAGCAGAGCGAAAGATCCCCTGTCTCTTCACGACGTCACCACCAGTACAGAACTCCCAAAACCCACTGTTCTGCGGCTACTCAGGGCCCTCGAATCACTGGGCTACATCGCAAGCACCCGAGAAGGAAATCGCTACCGCACGACAGCCAAGGTTTTTGAACTAATTCCAACCGACGATGATGCTAGACTCAAAGAGAAGGCTCTACCTCTCATGGCAACGCTCCATCGAGATCTCAACGAAACGATCAATCTCGGTCGGTTCGAGGACGGGCAACTCCGTTACGTCCACAGCCTTGAATCCACTCGAGAACTGCGATGGATCCCCGACAATCGGAGACATGAAGAACTGCTCCACACCGCACTGGGGCGGGTGATCGCAGCGTTCAATGCCGAAAAGAGCGGAGACATGTCGATCGAGGAACTTTGCCGTCGGGCGGGCTACAACGACCCTCTCAAGATTGAGCGCGAACTCAAATCGATCAAGCGAAAGGGCTGGGCCCTCGAAGAGAATCAAAGCTGCGACGGGGTGAGCTGCTTTGCGGCCCCACTCTTTCTCAGCGGCAAAGTGATCGCAGCGATCAGCGTCTCCGTACCAAACGTAAGGGTAGACTCCGGGGGCCGTACAATCGTGAAGGCACTGAAAGACATTCCAAACAGTCTCGATTCCTAGTCGGTAAGCACATGTCAAATCCACGGTATTTTTTCGCAGGTCTCTTTCACGAGACCCATTCATTCATTTCCGAGAAAACCGGGCTAGAAGACTTTGCCCAAGCTGGCTTCGGCTCGAACGAGCCCATATCCCTACCCGGATCTCCGATGGCCGCTGCGACCGAAGTGATTCGACGGTCCGGCGCAGAGATTTTTGAAGGCCCCTATTTTGCCGCTATGCCGAGCGGGGTGGTCTGCCATTCTGTTTTCGACACCTGGAAATCCCGGTTTGAAGCGGCCTGGAAATCGATGAACGGAGATTGCGAAGGGATCTTTCTTGTCTTCCACGGGGCTATGGTGACCGACAAGGAGGTAGATCTGGAATGCGCTGCCGCCAAATGGATTCGGCAACTGCCGGGCGCAGAAGAGATACCCATTTCATGCGTACTGGATCTGCACGGCAATATCAGCAAATCGTTCTGCCAACAGGTCAACGCTCTCGTCGCCTACCAAAAGAATCCACACACCGACGCGACCGAGGCCGCTTGCTCGGCGGCCAATCTTCTTCTCTCCTCGAGTCAAAGCGGTCGAAACCTTCGCTGTATCTGGAGAGGTACAGACGTCGTATGGCCACCCTCGGGAACGGGTACCGCAGACCAGCCCATGCTCACCCTGGAATCCTGCGCCCGCGCACTGGAAGAACAAGATGGCGTTGCCACGGCAAGCGTCTTTGCTGGCTACTCCTATTCGGACACACCCGACACGGGAGTCAGCTTGGTCCTCACGGTCGACGGCGACATGATCGAGGCGCGAGCCGAGGCGGCTCTCGATGAGCTTCAGTCACTAGCCCATCGTTATCGCGATGCTGGCATACCCGAAGCGGACTCCACTCAGGACCTATTGAGCGCCCTCCGCTCAGGCCAATCGAGCCCCATCATCGTCGCCGAAGCTTCAGACAATATTGGAGCGGGAGCCCCAGGGGATTGCACCGGGCTCCTGCGAACATTCATCGACCTGAACCTGAACAATGCTGGTGTCATCATGAATGATCCGCTCAGTGTCGCTCAGCTCGAGAAGCATTCCTACGGCCAAACCGTGGTTCTCTCGATCGGGGGTCGCGGCTGGGAAGGCGACCCCGGTCCCATTGAGCACGAAGTAGAATACGTTTCTCGATTCGACGGTAAGTTCACCCTCGACGACCCTCGCAGCCATCTCGCGTCGATGGCGGGGGTAGTGATCGACATGGGTCAGTGCGCCCTCGTCCGAATCAAGGGAATTACCATCCTGCTCACCTCGAAAAAGACCCCTCCATTCGATCTCGGACAATG
>CEOD01031883.1_pt1 | contig 10586 bp, 8 predicted proteins | sample 530341 | NCBI WGS metagenome assembly CEOD01 (sample SAMEA2619950, study PRJEB7988) | marine metagenome | isolation source: saline water (ENVO:00002010), including | reverse complement strand
GGGATCAGCGCCTACGACCGAGCCGAGACCATACGCATCCTGGCGAACCCCCAAGGGACGCCGGACCTGCTGGTCCAGCCAGGGCATATTTTCCCGCTCCGGGCGCGCCCAGGTGGAGTGCTCCAGCGTGCGGGTCACACAGAAGCGGCAGTGGATTTGGCAACCCTCGCCGGATTGCACCCGAGTGGCGTCATCTGTGAGATCCTCAACAAGGACGGCACGATGGCGCGCCTACCCGAGTTGGTGGAGTTCAAAAAGAAGCACAACCTCAAGATGGTCTCGATCGCCCAGCTGATCGAGTACCGGCACAAGCGGGAGAAGCTGGTTGAAGCCATCGGCCACCGCGTCATCGAAACCGACTTTGGAGAGTTCGATCTTCATCTATTTCGAAGCGTCCTCGACAACCGTGTCCACATCGCTCTGACAAAAGGGACTCTCGACGGAGAGCCGACCCTCGTCCGCGTGCAGGGGGAGAACCTCCTCTCCGACGTGTTCGGCGCCAGCTTCCGGGAGAATCTGGTCCGTCCTGCGATGAAGCGGATCGCCGAAGAGGGAAAAGGAGCTGTCGTCTATATTGAGCAATCAAACGGCGGGTTCCGGCTCGATCCATCGACTGGAAAACTTCTTGAGAAAGAAGGACTGGGGGGCGAGCCCATGGATTTCCGCGACTATGGGATGGGAGCCCAAATCCTTGCGGAGCTCGGATTGCGAAAGATTCGCTTGCTTACTGCCCGTCCGCGCAAGGTAATTGCACTCGAGGGTTATGACTTGGAGATTGTCGATCAAGTTCAGGTCATCGACCACTCTTTTGAGAACAAAAATTCAGCCAAATGAGCTTTGATTCGGGATTATTTGACCTTCCACTAAAAGGAGAAGGTCTACGCATCGGCATTGTCGCGGCAGCCTACAACCGAGATCGGGTTGATACCCTCACTCGCCTTGTGGTCTCCTCACTCGAGGAGATGGGGGTACTCGAAACCGACATTCGATTCGAGCGGGTGCCGGGATCGATGGAGATTCCCTATGCCGCGAGCCAGCTCGCAAAGAATACGGATTGTCACGCCGTAATTGGTCTTGGAATCGTGATCGCCGGCGACACCAGCCATCACGACGTGATCGGCTATTCCACCGCAATTTCCCTTCAAAACATCGCCACAAGCACTGGTATTCCGATCGTCAACGGCATCCTCGTCGTTAATACTGAACAACAAGCCGACGATCGAATCGGTGGCAAAGTTGATCGAGGAGCCGAGTTTGCGCGAGCAGCCGTGGCTTTGGCCAACCTGAAAATCTAACATTTCCATGTCGAACGAGAACGAAAACGAAGGGCAACGCACGCCCGTACGCAAGCCCTCTAAACGTCGCCGCAACCGCGTCGCCGCCATGCAATTTCTGTATCTGTACGAGTCAAATCGCGACGAAATGCTGGAAGGCCTACTCATCAGCTTTTTCGAAGCGCAGGAGAAGCCACGGGAATATTTTGAATTCACCGAGGAATTGATTCACGGAACCATCGGTCACATCGATGAAATCGATGACCGAATTGAATCGCTGGCCAAGAACTGGAAAATCGACCGGATCGCCCGGGTGGACCTAGCCATTCTGCGCATGGCCTGTTTTGAACTCCTGTATCGCTCCGACATTCCCCCGGTGGTTTCGATCAACGAAGCCATCGATCTTGGGAAAGAGTATTCCAACAAAGAAAGCCGCCGCTTTCTCAACGGGATCCTCGACCGGATGTCCGGCGAGCTCAATCGCCCGCTGCGCGAGGCAGAATAACCCACACGAACGTTATGCACGCCGAGAAAAAAGGTTTTTTTCGCCGTTTTCGCGAAGGTCTACAAAAGACTACCCGCAGCCTGAGCAGTGCGGTCGGGGGAGTATTTGGACGCGCCAAGCTGGACGAAGATTCTCTCAACTCTATTGAGGAAGCGCTCTTTGGAGCAGACTTTGGGGTCGAAACCACTGACGAAGTCATGGAAGCGATCCGCAAAGAGTACCGAAGAAACCGCGACCTCCGAGGAAAGGAAGCGGCCGAGATCGGCGCGCGCGTTCTCGAGGGTGTGCTTGAGGGCTCTGAGAAAGCATTCGCTCCCAGCCAGGAAAAGCCGACCGTGGTCGCTCTCGTTGGGGTCAACGGATCGGGCAAGACCACGACCTCCGCGAAGATTGCTTGGCATTTTCAAGAGTCGGGCTCCTCAGTTCTCGTAGGGGCATGTGACACCTTCCGAGCGGCAGCCAACGAACAACTCAAAGTCTGGAGTGATCGACTGGGCCTCGAAGTCATCGGCAGTCACCAAGGGGCTGATCCGGCAGCCGTGGCATTCGACAGCTTCGCAGCCGCTCAAAAGCGAGAGAAGGATCTGCTGGTTCTAGATACGGCAGGACGCCTCCACACCAAGAGTAACCTCATGGAAGAGCTCAAGAAAGTCCGACGCGTTCTGGGAAAGCAACGCGAAGGCGCTCCCGAAGAGCGTTGGCTGGTGATCGATGGAAGCCATGGAACCAATTCAATCCAGCAAGCCCGCATCTTTCACGAAGCGTTTGAGCTCACCGGGCTGGTCATCACAAAGCTAGACGGCACCAGCGGCGGTGGTGCCCTTGTGGGTATCTACCGGGAGATGAAACTCCCCATCTACTACATTGGCCTAGGCGAACAACCCGAAGACCTCCAACCATTCTCGGTAAAAGAGTACTGCCAGGCGATTTTTGCCAGCAGTGACGAGTAGCCCACCTGCTACGAGGAATCACTTATGCTCAACGGGCGAGCACGCCCCGGGCGGCAGCAAAGGACGGGGGACAGGACAGTTTTCCACACCGATTCCAGAGACGAGGTCCACGCGGTTGCTCGGTCCCGCTCTACCCCGAAGACCGGAAGAGCCATCCCACCTCTCAACTCAAACACTCACCTGTATCCCGGCTCCACGAATTGCTCCTCCCCAGCACCGAAAAGCCTCTATTGCCAAAACGGCGCAAGTTACTAGAACAAAAGGAATGGAATCTCTAACCGTCAAACTGGGAGAACGCTCCTATCCGATCCGAATCGGATTCGAGCTCTTCGAGAGCTTGCTTGAATCGAGCCATCTAAACCGCGACCGTCGGAGCGGGAGAAAGTGCGCTCTGGCGGTAGATGCCGGGGTATTGGAGGACCACAAGGAGATGCTTGATGAAGTGTTTCCTGATATTCCACGGTGGGTCATGCCTGTCGGTGAAACGTCGAAATCAATGGCGACCGCTGAAGAGTTGCTTCAGTTTCTCGCGACAGAGCGCCTCGACCGCTCCTCTTTTCTCATCGCCGTTGGCGGCGGCGTACTCGGAGATCTTGCGGGGTTCTGTGCCGCGATCTACCAACGCGGGATTGAATTTCATCAAGTTCCCACGACCTTACTATCCATGGTCGACAGTTCCGTTGGCGGAAAGACTGGTGTCAATTTACCTGCGGGCAAAAACCTCGCAGGCGCCTTCAAACAACCCCTCGGGGTGGCCGCTTGGCTGCCCTTTCTCCAGACCCTGCCCGCTCGCGAATTCTCTGCCGGCATGGCGGAAGTCATCAAATACGGCCTCCTCGCCGACTCTGATTTATTTCACCTTCTCGAGAAAAGCGGAACGATCACCGCGGACTCTCCCATCCTCGAACAAATCGTCGTGCGGTGCTGTGAGATCAAAGCGGAAATCGTTGCCGAAGATGAAAAAGAACTCGCGAAGGACGGGGGCCGGGCTCTTCTCAACCTCGGGCATACCTTCGGCCATGCGATCGAGGCCGTGGCGGGCTTTGGGCAGTATCTTCATGGGGAAGCGGTTGCGATCGGCCTCCTGATGGCGGCCCAGTTTTCGGAGAAAAACGGCCTCCTCGAGAAAGGAAGTTCTTCTCGGATCGCCCACATTCTCCAAGCCAACGATCTTCCAGTCCGTCTCATCGCTCCGCTCGATACCGAGCAACTCATCGCGGCCATGGGGCGTGACAAGAAAGTCCGCAGTGGCAAACTGCGTCTAATCGTTTTGGACGAGATTGGGACCTCCCGAGTAATGGAGATTGCTGATTCCTTCCAGCTTCGTGAACTCTGGCAAAAATTTGGTGCCGAAAGCTAACGATCGAGTACCACCCGCACTACAACCTAATTTCACTACGACTACTTCAATATCAATGCCCGGAACTGCCGCCGACCATCGGCCATAACAACCGGCTAATCGTTGGAACTGTAAGACAAGTTCCCTAAGACAACTTTTGTATGAATTTTTTCGAATGGATACTGACCGCGATTTACATCGTGTGCGGCACGGTTCTCTTTCTCTACGGGCTCAACTGCTATTGGCAGATATTCTTCTTCCTGCGCGGCCGACGCTCACTCGAAGAACAAGCAAAGAAGGCTGATGAACTGGCGGAAGCCATGTGGACGGATATTAGTTCTCTGCCGATTGTAACGACTCAAATCCCCCTCTACAACGAGTACAACGTGGCCGCTCGCATCCTCGAAGCCGTGGCCCTGATCGACTACCCGAAGGACAAACATCAGATTCAAGTCCTTGACGATTCCAATGACGAGACCTGTGGATTGATCAACCAGATTGCATCCGACCTCCGCGAGAAAGGACATTGGGTAGAAGTATTCCGCCGGGACAATCGAGAAGCATTCAAAGCTGGTGCACTTAAAGCCGGTCTTGAAGAGGCGAAAGGTGAATACGTCGCCATCTTCGACGGCGACTTTGTACCCACGCCGGAATTTATTCGTCAAACCTTGCCCCTCCTCGTCCACGACGAAGGACTCGGTCTCGTTCAAGGACGCTGGACGCACCTCAACCCCCGGGAAAACCTCCTATGCCGCGCACAGTCCGTCGGCATCGACGGGCATTTCTCGATTGAGCAAGCCGCCCGCGCATCCAACGACCTCTTCCTCAATTTCAATGGAACTGCCGGGCTTTGGCGCAAACAAGCGATCTACGATTGCGGCAACTGGGAAGGCGACACCCTTACCGAAGACATGGACCTGAGCTACCGGGCACAATTGGCCGGCTGGCGACTCACCTTTCGCACGGATGCAGTAGTCCCCGCCGAACTACCATCGACCTTTATCGCTTTCAAGAATCAGCAATTCCGCTGGGCCAAAGGGTCGATCCAAACCGCCCGAAAGTTATACCCTCGCGTCTGGCGTTCGGACCGTAGCCTAGTGGCCCGACTCCAAGCACTTTTTCACCTGACGCACTACGGAATTCACCCGGTGATCGTCACCATCGCCCTCCTCAGCTTACCGATGATGTTCATCATCCCCGAGCAGATGAGTCTCCTCGTCCGCTGGTTCGGGGTTTTCACCATCTTTATTGCGGCGGTCGGCCCCAACACACTCTACGTCGTGAGCCAGCGCCACCTGTACCCCAACGACTGGTTCCGCCGAATCCTCTTTCTTCCCGTACTCACGGTGATCGGGCTCGGCATTTCGGTATCGAACAGTCGCGGAGTCATCGAAGGGTTGATCGGGATTCAAAGCGAATTTGTCCGTACGCCCAAGAAGGGAAACTCCCACCAAGTCAGGTACAAAGCGAAAGCATCCTGGGTGATCGGGGCCGAAATCTTTCTCGGTGCCTACTGCATGGTCTCGCTTCTACTGCACATCGTCCTTGGGGTCTGGGGAATCACTCCGTTTCTATTGCTCTACTCACTCGGATACACCTTTGTAGGGCTGCGGTCGCTACAGGAAGTACGCCAGGCAAACATGCCTTCCCGGCATTCTGATCAGCCGGGCATGCAACAAGCGAACTCCCCCTCCGCCAGCGCGGCCGGATGAACCCAACACTCTTCCGCTGGACCGCGTTTCTAGCTGGAGTGCTGACTCTCACGGCGGGTTGCCTGCCATTCACCTTTCTCCCCTCCTTCGATCATCCCGGATCGGGGAGGAGCGTTGGATTCCTTCTGCAATCAATTGGCCTGATTGCCTGTTGGGGATTCTTTCCCATCGACCGCCCTCGTATCCGCAGCGCTCTGATTCTCATCGTAGTCGTAAGCCTACTGCCTCGATTGCTCCTATTGCCAACCCCTCCGAGCGACGACATCCACCGCTATCGATGGGAGGGCAAATTGGTATTGGCCGGCGAGAATCCCTTTGCCCGGACGGCCGCGGATCCCGATCTCATATCGTACAGAGATGGCGATTGGGAGAAGATGAACCACAAAGAGAATGGAACGGTCTACCCTCCCCTCGCCCAAGGAGTATTTGCGGTATTGGCAACCCTAGCACCTTCCACCTCAGGAGACCTGATCCACAAGACTGCGTTCCTCCTCGCGGATATAGGAACCCTATTTCTAGTACTATACCTGCTGCGACGGCGCCGCCTGCCGCTAGCCTTTGCCTTGTTCTACAGCCTCAACCCGATCGTCCTCATCGGGATTGCAGGTGAAGCCCACTACGACTCCATACTCGTCCTCGCTCTGGTTGGATCAATTGCCTCTCTGGAGGCCGGAAAGGTACGCCTCTCCTGGATTTTCCTGGCGGCCTCTCTACAGCTCAAGCTGATCAGTCTCGTCCTTCTCCCCCTGTGGTGGTTTCAGCGTGCATGGCGGGGATGGTACTGGGCACCGCTCATCCTGATCGCCCTGTGGATCCCCTTCGCGAGTGGATTACCCGCATGGTTCGAAGCTGTCGGATCATTTGGCGGGAACGGCACCTTTCAAGGACTACTCCCGTGGCTCTTCCGCACCGCAGGGATCTCGGAAGAATTCGCCTCCGAATCGGGTGGAATCCTATTCGCCCTCCTGGTGGGCACCATTCTCTGGAAAGGGGGGAGCCCCTCAACCCTCGCTCGCCGGATTCTCGGTTGCCTCCTCGTCTGCAGCCCCATCCTCCATTTCTGGTACCTCACCTGGTTGATCCCCTTCGTCGCTCTGCGCCCCTCGCTCTCATGGCTATGGCTCTGTGTCTCACAAGCGGGATACTTTCTCGTTTGGGGTCGTTTCGAGGCTACCGGCTACTGGGAGCTCCCACCCTGGGTGGAACCCGCGGTCTGGATTCCCTTCCTCCTCCTCGGACTCGTTGAAGTGAACCGCTTCCGATCGTACAAGCGAATCAGCCGACCCGCAGAAGAAGGCGGGGCCTCAACAGTAGGCATCGTCATTCCCACCTACCAGTCAGCGGATACGATCTCCCCTTGTCTCCAATCGATCCAAAAAGGTTCCGACCTTCCCGATGATTGCCTCATCGTCGACGCATCCTCGACAGATGCCACGGTCTCAATCGCCCATTGTTTTGGCGCTCGCACGACCACGGCCACTCTCGGCCGCGGGTCACAGATCCATGCCGGCATCCGGAATCTCACTACCGATTGGGTCCTGATCCTCCATGCGGATTGCGAACTTCATCCCCAAGCGATCCAATCCATCCGATCTCTCTCAACCGAGGTAATCGGAGGAGGATGTGGCCAAAGATTCAATCCCGGTTCACCGATCCTGAGTATAGTCGAGTTCATGAACGAAGGAAGGGCCGTCATCGGTGAATCCTATTGGGGCGACCAAGGGATGTTTCTCCGCCGAAATTGCACCGCAGTCTGGGAGAGACTCGACCGATTCCCGCTTATGGAAGACGTCGAACTCAGCCGTCACCTTCGGCGATTGGGCGAAACCCGCTACCTTGGATTGGAAACCAAGGCGGGTACCGCCAAATGGCAATCAGGGGGAAGAGCCCGGCGTTTCTCTCTCGTTTTCGGCACCGTGATCCGCTTTCGCCTATCGAGTATGATCGGCCGACAGGAGGCCACCTCGCGAAAACTCTACCAGCACTACTACGGAAAAAAGCTGGATTCGTAGCCGCCTCTCCGGCCCGTCGACCGCGCCAGAGAGACAGCACGCATCCCGTTTTGAGAATTCAGACGACTCGGGATTTTCCCTGGGTGAGGCAACAGCGCCCGCATTGGTCACAAGCATCCGCCCGTCGGCATCCTCCTCCTGCGAAGATCAACTTTCCTTTAAGGTCGGCAACTTTCGGGTGGTCGGCCGTGCGAGAACTCTTACGACGCACGGATGCCGAAGCGGTCTGGTTGGTTTTCATGATGAAGCCTCCGATCTGTTAGAGGTAAAAAGCCTCGGCCCGTTTTTCATCCGACGCCTTCTTCAACCGGTAGCTGAAGAAGTGATCATAGTGAGCGGCCCGCCACTCTCCGTCCGCCGAGTCATTGTAAGACAAAAAGATCTGGCGGCGGAATCCATCCGTACGATTGGGGCCGGCTTCGTGGGGCGTAAAACATCCGAAGAAGATTACATCACCTGGTTCTGCGCAAACCACCTCTGGCTCCACCCCTTCGACCGTCTTGCGATCAAGCATTGTGAGTTTCCCCTCTTCGTGCATGAGGCCATTCTTATGCTTGCCGGCATACAACGTCGTGGCACCGTTCTCGATAGTGGTATAATCGACCGCAATACAGACCGAAATGGCACTCGTGGGGAGCCCCTGCCACCAAGTATAATCCTGATGAAGATCGTTCCCGTGAGTGTGAGGCGGCTTGTAAATGAGTTTATCCTTAAGTAGCCGCGGTTCTCTTCCCTCATAAATCGAAGCCAGCACGTCGCAAATTCGACGGTCGCGCACCATCCGTCCCCAGAACGGATTCAGATCTACAAAGGGATCGATCTTCCAGATGATCTGCTCGCTGGTAGCTCTCTCCAGCCGGAGATTATTGGGGTCGTGAAGCTCCTCCATTTCCAAGAGAACATCCGCCTGATCTTGCAAGCTACTGGCCAAGTCGGCAAGCAGCCCGCGTTTAACGATATAGCCATTCTCGCGGTATTGAGTCAGCTCCTCCTCACTCAGAGCGTACTGAAGAGGTTTGACGGTCGCTTTCTGCGCAACCCAATTCAACTTCTCATTCAGGCTACGAGCGGGGGTTCGCATCGATTCGGTAACAATTGATTTTCTGTTCATGGTGCCATTATATCATCGCGAAAACAGTTATTCGTGACATTTATTACGACAATTATGTCATCTAATGACAAAAACAGCGAACTACACGACTGCATCTACGGTGGCCCGCTCCCAGTAGAACAATTGGTCAGTCGATTGGCCGAAGCGGGGATCGAGTTCCCAGTGCTTACTACCGTCATCCGAGAAAGCGATTGTGAACCCAACTGGGAGAGCTGGGACTTCCGGCCCGGCGATGGTTGGGTCTACCGGACCCTTCCCTATCGACCTGCTATGGGCGAAACGCATCGGAGAGCGGGCAGTCCCCGGGAGTGGCAACGTAGCCTGCAAGACCGGCTGATCGAACTGCGCCTCGCCCACGTGCCTGGAAACGCGCACCTACACGACCCTCAACAGGAAGCGCGAGCAAGGCAACTGGCCCTCTTTCAGTTCAATCATTCGCTTCCCAACTGGCGCGACGCCCTGACCTGCTGGGAGGAAGCCGTGCTGCTGCGCACTCAAACCAAAATCCACGACACCCACCGCGCGTACCTCGGGTTTCTCCTCGAAGCCGCCACTCCCCTACCCACAATCGGACTAGCCGGTCATCGATTTCACAATACCATGCAGCAAATGCTCTCCACCTTCACCCTGGACGGGCTGGGCGAATGCCTCAGGCATGGACTTGAGATCGTCCAAGAACAACTGGTTCAACAAAACCGACGACTCGACACGACCATCCGCAAGGCTCTCGAGTACGTCCACCGAAAGCTTACGGAACCCATCAGTATCAACGACCTGGCAGAATCGGTCGGAATGACCCCGGCGGCATTTTCCCGAAAGTTCAAACTGGCCATGAACCAAACCTTCACCGTTTACCTCCAATCGATGCGAATCGAGCGCGCCATTCCACTCCTACTCGGGACCAATCGGACGGTACTCGAAGTGGCATTGGACTCAGGCTTCGGTTCCGTAGAGCAATTCCACCGCGTATTCAAATCACGCTTCGGAGTCACTCCGCTGAACTATCGGCTGGGAAAAAGCAGGGAGAATAAAACCCTCCCCTCTGCCCGCTCGCTCCGCACACCCTAGAACGCTCCCGACCGGTCCCTTAATCCTCCTACCGAAAGCAACGCGTTTAGCCTGATTTTAGGGTAAAAGTAGCAATTCGGGTCCAGACTTCAGCGGAGTTTTCGACTCCTCTCTTGAAAAATTGGAGAGGCCCGACTAATTCAAAGGTTTCCATTAACCCGAACAGAGCTTTCGATACGAACCATGAGCCAAGATCCTGACGAAATTCAAAAAGTGGTGGAAGAAACTGCGGCCTGGGTGCCTCGCCTCCGGGAAGAAATCCGCAAGGTAATTGTTGGACAAGAGTACCTGATCGATCGGTTGATCGTCGGTATGCTGGCCAATGGCCACGTACTACTCGAAGGTGTCCCTGGATTGGCCAAAACCCTCTCCGTCCGCACCCTCGCCTCAGCCGTAAAGGCGGATTTTTCCCGTATCCAATTCACGCCCGACCTGCTGCCCGCGGATGTGGTCGGTACGTTGATTTACAATCCACGAACGAGCGAATTCCAGACCCGCAAAGGCCCAATCTTTGCCAACGTCGTGTTGGCAGATGAAATCAACCGGGCCCCGGCAAAGGTCCAGAGCGCGCTGCTCGAAGCGATGCAGGAGCGGCAGGTAACTCTCGGTGACGAG
>CEOD01004486.1_pt1 | contig 10589 bp, 8 predicted proteins | sample 530341 | NCBI WGS metagenome assembly CEOD01 (sample SAMEA2619950, study PRJEB7988) | marine metagenome | isolation source: saline water (ENVO:00002010), including | reverse complement strand
ACCGGGGATACAAAAACAGACCAGTGATTTAGGCGCTGGCGGTGGTTATACTGATTGTGATAATATAAGATTTAGATACGGATTACCTGAAAAAATTGGTGGTTGGACAAAGACAACTGATAATACATTAATTGGTGTTGTCAGAGACGCTCATCATTGGGTTGCCTTAGATGGCACAAGATTAGCCGCCTTAGGTACAAACAAAAAGCTTTATATTTATGCTAATAGTTTGTTGTATGATATTACTCCGTTAAGACAAACAAATAGCTCTGTTAGTAATATATTTACCACGGCCAACGGAACAAATGTTGTTACTGTAAATATAACAGGACATAACGCTAACGAAGGAGATATTGTTAATTTTTCTGGCACAACAGGATTATCAGGCACGAGTTTTACAGCAAGTGACTTTGATAATAATTTTGAAATTCAATCTATAACAAGTGCCAATGCTTTTACGATACAGATGGCTGCCAATGAAACTACAGGTTCAGCCACTACAGGCACAGCTACAGCAAAATTTGATTTAAGTATAGGACCAGCCTCATCTACTTTTGGATATGGTTGGGGTACATCCACATGGAACACAGGCACATGGGGTACAGCAAGAACTTCTTCTTCCGTTACACTTGATGGTAGAGATTGGTCATTAGATAATTTTGGTGAGATATTAATTGCAACTGTTTTAGATGGTTCTACTTTTCAATGGTCTCCCACCACTGATGGTTTAACAGGTAGAGCAAGTGCAGTCACAAACGCACCAACAACCAGTAGATTTTCTTTAGTATCTACACCAGATCGACATCTCATATTATTTGGCACAGAAAAAACAGTAGGATCAGGAACTACTCAAGATCCTTTGCTTTTACGTTTTTCTTCACAAGAAGATATTAATACCTATCAACCTGCAGCTACAAACACAGCAGGATCATTACGAGTACAAGACGGTTCTACAATTGTTGGCGCAGACAAAGCTCGTGGTCAAATCTTAGTTTGGACAGATACGTCTTTACATGGACTACAATTTATTGGTCCACCTTTTACTTTTGGTCTTAATCAACTAGGAAGAAATTGTGGACTGCTTGGGCAACACGCAGGTGTTGTTGTTCGTGACGTAGCGTATTGGATGGGTCAGAATGCTTTCTTCGTATTTGATGGTACTGTAAAAAAATTACCTTGCACTGTTGATGATTTTGTTTTTGAAAACATTGATTTGACACAAACTGATCAAATCTTTGCCGGTGTCAATACAGAATTTGCAGAGATTATATGGTTCTATGTAACCAATCCTGATAATGCAATAAATCCACAGATTAACAAATGTGTTGTTTATAATTATTTAGAACAAACATGGGCTGTCGGCACATTAAACAGAACATCATGGGTTGATCGTGGTGTATTTGATAATCCACTTGCAACAGAATTCTTAACTGACACAACTGCCAATGCAACACCAACTGTATTAGGTTTATCAAATGGTGTTTCAAAATATTATGAACATGAATCAGGTTTTGATGCTGATGGTTCTGCAATGCAATCTTTTGTACAATCTGGTGATTTTAACATTGACGAAGGTGGTGAACAAGTTATGCGTATCGCAAGATTTGTACCAGATTTCAGAGATCAATCAGGTAATCTAACAGTCACATGGAGTTTCAAAAATTATCCCTATGGTGATGTAATCAGTCAAACAGCATCCACAGTTGCTACCACAGATACGAAAAAAGATATCAGAGGTAGAGGAAGACAAGCTAATTTTAAAATAGAATCAAACACTGCTAACGGTAATTTTAAAATGGGAACCTTTACTATCGATGCTTTTCCTGATGGTGGCAGATAATGGCAAAGATTGCACAAACACGTTTTCCTGATCCACCCGAACAATACGATCCAAGAGCTTTTTCTGAACTTGTAAGACAGTTAGAACAAATAGTTTTACAATTAAACTCTTCTTACCAAGAAGATAATAAAAACGAAATACTTAGAAGATTAAATTTTTTACAAGGAGATGGTGCTGGTCAAGGTGGTATTGATTTATCAGATCTATCTGTAAGCACAGGTTCGGCTAGTGGTGGTGGCACATTATCTTACAACAATACAACAGGTGTATTTAGTTTTGCACCTGCAGTTACAGCAAATAGAATTAACCAGGTCATTCATGCATCTACCGTGACACAAGTTACTGACACAGCAGCTTCTCATATAGACACAGGATTATCAGCAACAATTACACCTACTTCTTCATCAAGTAAAATTTTAATTAATATAGCACAGGCTTTTGGAAAAAATTCAAATAATACTCAAGTTGATGCTAACTTACAAAGAGATAGCACAGTCATTGTAAGTGAATGGTTAAATGATGATATTCGAACTGGAGATGCGACTACTTTATTTCCAGGTCATAGTGCATTATGTTGGCTTGATTCACCCTCTACAACAAGTGCTGTTACTTACAAAACTACGTTTAGAAATGCTGCAGCATCAGGAACAGTTTACGCCCAAGGTAATAACTCAAGGTCAAGTATAATACTCATGGAGGTACTACAGTAATGGCAGATATATACAAAAGACTCATAGCAAACTTAACCAGTACAGGAGCTACCACTGTATTTACGGTGCCCACAGCCGATGTTGCTGCAAGTCCACCAGTTCCGGTTTCTACCTTTGTGGTAAAAACATTAGCAGTTCACAACTATCACGCCTCTGATACGGTGACTGTAACAATCACTCATAATGACGGGTCAAATGACTTTGAGATAGATGAGGTTGACGTAGAGGCAACAAATACAACAATTAGACAGGATGTGAAGGTATTTCAGTCAGGAGACAAGCTTAAAGTGACAGCAAACGCTGCAAATAAAGCTATGGTGACAGTTTCCTTGCTTGAAATTCAACAACAACAATAGTAAAAATAAAGGTTAAGATGACAAAAATAGTAGATGAACCAAAAGTTATTGGACACAAGGAAATAAACGGTGAACAGGTACCTATATACAGTTGCAAAACAGAAACCGTGCTTACTCATAAGAAGACTGGAGCAACTTATGAAAGCGAAGAAGCAGCTTCTAATGATGTCGCCGATCCTAATACAGATACTAAAGAAGAAGATATCCAGAGAGATGTCACGATTTTTGCACCTAGACTAGGAATGGGTGCCACAAATAAGAAAGAATAAAATGGTAGATCTAGTAGATACATTTAAAGGTTTCGGAGAGTCAATCGGCTCTGGTATTGAAGCCATTGGTAAAGCTAGATACAAAGGTGATGTATTGGATAAGGATGAATACGTAACCACTACAGCTCGAATAAAACTTGATAAAAAAATAGAAAATTTTAAAAAAATTAATGACGGTAAAGAGCCGGAACCAGATGAATTACAAGAGCTTCAGTTACAGGCAATGCAAGAGGCTCAATTAGGTTACGATGATTATAAAAAAGATCAATTGTCTTTTTTCGGAGAAATAACTCAACCTAAATCTTTAGCTGCAGGCGCTGGTATTCTTGCAAGTATATTGGCGGCAAGACAATCTCAAAAAAGATATGATGACTACATGGCCACACGACCAAAGTATGATCCTGGACAGAATCCTTACATGGCTCAAGGTGGGGGTATTCAAGCTTTTGCACAGGGCACAAAACCTATCGGACAAAAAACATTATCTGAAATGATGATTATGAATTTAAAAGAAAAGCCAATGAGCTTTCTTATGAAGTCAATGGCAGCAGGTTATGCACCATCTGATGTTATGGACATCATGTCAATATTTGGAATGAGAGATGGCGGTGGCATACAATCTTTTAAATTTGGTGGCACTGATGGATCTGCAGAACAGTTTCCATATGATCAAGCAAAAAAATTTACAGGCACTGTCAGAGGACCAGGAGATGGTCAGTCAGATGATATTCCTGCTTTTTTATCAAACGATGAACACGTTGTAACCAAACAAGAGGTAGAAACTATAGGTAAGATGTTAGGTGGCGATGTGGACACAGGACATGAGGCACTTTACGCAATGCGTGGTGGCATAAAAAAACTAGGTGATAAAATGGGAGTTTCATACACATGATTAGAAAAATGCAAACTGGTGGCGCATCAAATTACGAACAGATGCTTGCACAATTATATGGTAACATAGGATCCGCTGGTCAAGCTTATACAGCAAATATTCTTAAGCCTGCTATTGAAGCAGGTGCTCCAAACGTTCCAAAGTTAGAAGTAGCAGGGCCAGGTGCATTACAACAACAAATGTTTGACTTAGCATCTCAAGGTGCAAAAGACTCAAGAGATTTCTTTGGTTCTGGAATTGGTGCGTTAGGTGCTGGTGCTGAATACGTTAAACAAGCAGCCGAATCTCGATTTGATCCATCCGCTGACACACAAAGGTTTATGGACCCTTATCAAAGAAATGTCATTGATGAATACACAAAGGAGATGCGTAGACAATTTGATATATCAAAAGCAGGTAGAGATGCTGCAGCACAAAGAGCTGGTGCATTTGGTGGTGATAGATCAGGAGTTGTTGAAGCAGAAGCTACAAGAGGTTTTGAAGATACACTAGGAAGAGGCATCGCAGGTCTGATGTCCTCTGGTTTCCAACAAGCACAAAAAACAGCCATGAGTGATTATCAAAATCAATTAAGAAATTTACAAACTGCTGGACAGACTATGGGTCAGCAAGGACAAATACTTGGTCAGTTTGGACAAGCCGCTCCTCAAGCTCTTAGCTCTATGGTTGGAACATTAGGTAAAGCAGGAGCAACACAATACAATTTAGATCAAGCTCAAAACCAGGCTTTATATGATCAACAAATGGCTCAATTCCGTTTACCACAAGAAATGTTACAATTACAATCAGGTATTGTAAGTGGTTTCGCTCCTGCAATTGGTTTCGCTCCACCTAGTGGCGGAGCTGGCGGTGGTATCAATCCCTTGCTTTCATTTATTGGTGGTTTATTCTAGGTATGAGCAATGGCAAATGATACAGCATTCAGCATTCTTAATCAGTTCGGCGACGACACACTAAAAAGAATTCAATCACAACCTCAAGGTGGTTACGTAGAGTATTCACCTGTAGAAAAAGATCCGGTCAATGTAGAAGTAGCAAATAAAGATTATGAGAATGAGGCATACTTTGACATCATGTCTGATTATCTTACTGGAACTTATATCCCTATTAAAACTGCTGGTGAATTAGAATTTCAACAACAATATGATGCTTTGGGTTTGGGTAAAAAATATACACCAGAGCAATTTAAAAGCACCATTGAACAATACATTGGTGAGATACCTAAGGCGACAACCACAGATAAGGCTTTAAGATTTTTATTTGACTCTTTACAAGCAAAAACTCCTTTTGTGGGTAGCGCTGGTGTATTTGATGTTTTATCACAAGCTGCAGGAAAATATCTTGACAGAGAAGAAAGTCAAAAAGCACTAGAGCTTCAGAGATCTATGCAAATTGGTGAACTCGCTGTGAAACAAGCTGCGGAGGCTAATGAAAATTTATTTATAAAAGAAGCAGAACTACGAAATAAAATGTTAGGGCATACATTTGAAACACAAAAATCAATGTTGAATTTTGATGAGGATATAAGAAAAGAAATGTTAAAATTTGATCAAGATGTTGAACTAGACAAAATAAAAACATCAAATCAAATGTTACAAAATTTACAAAAACCCGTATCAATGAACTTTACTACAGACGGTAAAAATTATAAACCCACTGCTGTTCAATTAAGACTAAATGATGAAGGAGAAATTGTGCCTTTTACACCAAAGATGGTTGAACAACCAGATGGATCAATGAAATTAGAGTTTACAGAAGGTCCACCGGAGGGCACAACAAATTATTATTTCACTACATCTGTAGCTGATCCGTCAGAGTCTGCAGCGACTGCATCTAAATTAGCAGGTCCATCTGCTTCACAATTCCAAGAAGCTCAAAGCGAATATTTAGGATTAAAGAATGCAGGTAATCTTGTTGAACAAATTATTATTGAAAACAATGCAAGTGTTGCAGCAGGAAAAGGATTTACTGTCGGTTTAACAGGTACAATTAATAAAATTGAACAGGGTTTACGTTTGACAGGATCTGAACTTTTAAATGAAATCAAAGGGCAAAATGGTATCTCTCTTGGTGAATCTATTTATCAATTTGGTGAATCAAAGATTGCGGATCAAAAACGTTTAGCAGAGCAAGAAAGACAGGGTCAAGATGTTTTTGTTGATACAGATTTTGCTAGAACAAACATGATGCCAATTTCAATTGAAAAGTTTTCAAGACCGAATGGAGCAGGATCAAAAACAGAGGTCACGCTAGCACCTGGATCTGTTTCATTAGAAAATCTTTTAAATCCAAATTGGTACGTTTTAAATTACAATTACAATCCTGTGTATGCTAAAAACGTAGTTAGAGAAAAAATTATTTCTTACGCCTTAGCTAGAGGTTTGAAGAGCACAGGAAGATTGAACGTTGATGACTTACAACAAGCACGTGAAGCAACACAACTTTATGGTTTTGTTCCGGCAGCAGATGTTATTACAAGACTAAACATTATCTTAGATGTAATTAGAAATGCTCAAATTAATTCAATTGAAGCTTTACGATTTGGTACTAACGTTGATTTAAGTTCAATTAACCCAGAGATTTTTGAAGATTATAATAAACTAAAAACATTTGTTGAAAGACAAGGTAAATCAACATCGCTTTATGAACAAATAGAAATACCTGAAGAGCCTGGTGATATAGGAGATAATCAAGGACAAGCTGATTCTTTAACTATTAATCCAGATGAACAGGCTGAATCTTTAGATATTAATTCTTGGACAGGGGGTGCGCAGTAATGTCAACGAAAAAACCATTTTTATTATTAGAAGGTACACCTTTTGAAAAAAAAGTTTATTTAGAAAATCCAGCAAACCCAACAAAAGATGATCTCGGATTAATACAAAGATTGTATGGTTTACCTCAAGGACTAGATTTACCAAGCACAGTAAATGCTTTAAATAAATTAGTTGAGTCAGGTCAATCAGAAATAGCCACACCATCAACGATGGAAAGTCCTGAGGCTTTTGCGTTAGATCAAGCTGAAAAAATTGCTGCAGTTGAAAACAGAATTAAATTAAATGAAGATCCTTTGAAATATATGTACAACAACATGAAGCAAAAGTTGGACATATCGGTGCCAAGAGCATTAAGCCAAGCTCCTATAGTGGGTGCTGTCATACCAGATGAAATAAAAATTGGTTCATATTTACCAAAAGACATGGTGAGTCAACCGGTATTTGAAATGTTAGGTAGTGTTGCTGGTTTATACGGTGCAAAACTTTTAGAAGGTGCACCTGTTGCCTTTGAAAAACAAATGAAAAAGAAGTTTCCTATTTTAAATCTTGTGGGATCAAAAGAAGCACAAATGCCAACTGCAGGTTTTACAAAAACTACTGCAAAGTATCTTGGAGCGGAAGCATTAGGTTCACAAGCAGGGGCATCTACGTATGATTTTTTAAGTGACTTGACACGATATTTTATGGATCTACCAGAAAAAAGTTTTCAAGAAAAACAAAATAAATTTCTTTACGATAGTTATATGAATTTATTATTTACAGGTGGCTCTGTTGCGCTCGCACCTGTTTTTAATATTTTTAAAAAACCAATACAAAAAGTTTTTGGAGTATCACCAAAGACAGAAAATTTTAAAAAGATGAAAGAATTAGCAGAAACGTATGGTTACCCGCTAGGAATAATACAAGCAACAAACAGTGGTTTTGTAAAAGGATACGCAAAAGTCATTGGTGTTTTTCCTTGGGTTGGTACACCTTTTAGAAAGTCAGGTGAGGCTGTTGACGAGGCAACAAGACAATATTTTTCAAGAACAAATAACCTTATGCCTGTTAATACAATTTCACAATTAGGTGCTGATGTCAAAAAGATGGCTGATAGAAAATATGAAAGCATTCGTGCTGCACAAAACTATTTATATGATGATTTTGAAGAATTTGCTGCAAAACTTGGTGACAAAAAAGTAATTAGTTTAGTAAATACAATTAAACAAGCACAAAGAACTTTTGATAAATTTTCTCAAGCCACTCCAGGAACCAGCTTTGGCCCTTTAAAGTGGCCAGGAAGCAGAACAAGAGAAGCCTTTGGTGAGTTCTATAATAATTTAACACGACTTAATCAGAAAGGTGCCTCAATTAAAGAAGCCATAACATTACGACAAATGTTTAATGATTTTATGGTTAACTTTAAAAGTGAATTTGGTGGCAGTATTCCTACAAGCGAGGCAAATGCAATTGGTAAATTACAGAATATGTTTGAGAGAGATTTTACAAACATGATGAAATTAGATTCTGAGATTGACGATGCAATTTTAGAGCAGACCATGAAAAAATATAGCACTGCTGTAGAGTTTTTTGCAGACACAACAAAAAATTATGAAGGCGGTATCATATCTGATTTTAAACAAATGGATAAAGGTATGTTCATGCCAGGTGCATCACAAAAAGGATATATGTATGCAGGTGAAGCTTTTAACACAATTTATAACAGAGCAAAAAAAGATCCTGAGGCAATGGAGCATTTATTAACATTAGTTAGTCCAACTGATGCAGAATTAAAAGCATATAAATTAGCCGGAATGAAAGACGGTGTTACAAAACAAGTAAAAGTTTTAACTAAAGAGGTTGATCCTAGAGATCCCGAAGGTGTTAGAGAGATTAGTGTGTTTAGAGATAAGCCTATTGTGTCAAGAGGTCCTGACTCAGGTAGATTAATTATTGCACAAAGAATGTTTAATGATGCAATTAAAAACTCAATTAGTGGTTTACCCGCAGGTCAAAACTTTATGGACTTCTTATCTGTGCCTGCAGCAAACTTAGATCAGATTCAAAAGAAGGGTTTGAAAAAAGTATCACCTGACCTTTTAGACTATCAAGATGTAACAATCAATGCAGGGGAGTTTGCAAAACAATTAGGTCTTGATTCACCAGATGGCATTGAAGTTTTAAATACATTATTCAAAGGTACAAACCTAAATGTTAAATCAATTAAAGATTTCTTATCTGCTGCAAATAATGCAGGTAGTTTTGTTATACCTGACCCATCAACATTTGTACAAAGACGTGTAACGTTATCTGGTTTCAAAGGTATGTTTATTGGTGGTTTGGCTGGAGCAGGTGGTGTTACTGTAGGTTTAAACTTCCCTATGTTAGTTGTACCTTTACTATTAAGACATGGTTCTAATTTATTGACCGATCCTAAAGCACTTGATGCTATTACGGACACATTAAATACTGGTGTTATCACTGCTGCGAAGAGAAAACACTTATTGAAATGGGCAGAAAAATTCTTACCAAATGATGAAGAAGCTATGCAACAACAGCAACAAGAAGAGATTGCAGATGCAATTTTCAGTTTACAGACTAAACCATCAACCGATTTAGAAATGCAACAAGTCATACCCGAAACCTATGACAAAACTATTAATCCGTTTCGTGGCATGAGCGAACAAGAACAACAGATTAATAAACAACTTATGGATTTACAACAAAGTCAAATGGGTGCATCTTTACAACCAAGATTTAACAATCAAAACTTAAATTTAGCAAGTCGAATGAATCCACGTGTGAGACAAAATCTTGCCTTTGGTACATTAGATGATGCTCTATCTGAAAGAACAGGAGGTATCAGTGCAATCTAAACCTAAAACAGTAATGGATGAGATAGTTCCTATTCAAGATATTCGTTTACCAAAAACACCACCTGCTGGTGTGAGTAAACAACCACAATATTTTAGTTTAGGTGATCAAGTACAAACTGATGCAAATGATCGTTTGGAAGAGGGACCACCGACCACGGGCCAAACGGTAGCAGATAATATTGATTTCCAAGGTTTTGATGAAAAGTACGAAAATTTAACACCAAAACAAAAACAAGAAATGGAAGATTTTTTTAGAGAGTATGAAAGAAATATGATGGAGGATTACTTTAAACGTATAATGCCGGAAGATCCTTTAAAAGATGTGTTAAAAGATATGTATGAATCACAGTTTCCTGAAAAACTCATGGCACAATATGACAAAAATATGTCAGGTGGTATTATGGCAGATGGAAAACCTAAAGAAAAATCATCTGTTGAATTACTAGCAGAATATGATTATAAAATAGGATGAGCAAGATTTTACAATATATTAGGAACTTATTTAAGAAAGGAGAACCCGATGAACATACAAAGCATTGGGGTATAGGATCATGATTGATTTAACAGATGACTTGAAAGACCGGGTACGTATCCATGAAGGCGTGCGCACTCAAATGTACCTGGACAGTTTAGGCAAAGCCACGATCGGCATAGGCCACCTTATTCAGCCTCACGAACGAGAAAGATACTCCGAAGGAGTAGAAATCTCCATGGAGGAAGTCGAAGAACTATTTGATATAGACTTGAATAGAGCTGCTGCGGGGGCTGATTTATTAATAGACGAATGTGTTGGGCACGATCTACCACAAAAAGTCTCAGAGGTAATACTAGAAATGGTATTTCAATTAGGCACTAATGGTGTCCGCAAGTTCAAAAATATGTGGAAAGCC
>CEOD01031714.1_pt1 | contig 10608 bp, 8 predicted proteins | sample 530341 | NCBI WGS metagenome assembly CEOD01 (sample SAMEA2619950, study PRJEB7988) | marine metagenome | isolation source: saline water (ENVO:00002010), including | reverse complement strand
GGGTGCCAGCCAACCAGGCCCCTAAATCACCCGACCCAGCACGACTAATCCCCGCTTCGCAGAAGCGAGGCTACAGTTAAAAATTTTATTTCGTCCGGCTTTGACTTATCGTACATCGGCGATATACGTTTCTTATATGACCGCGTCGAAGACAGAACTATTTTCAGAGGAACAATCTTCCCTGGCCGCATTTGCTGGGGCCCTCGCCCATCCGGCTCGTATCGCCATAATCGAGCTTCTTCAAAACCGGGGGGAGTCCACAAGCGGAGAGATTGTACAGACACTCCCGCTCGCCCAGGCCACGGTATCGCAACACATAATGGCCCTGCGAAAAGCGGGGCTGCTCAATCACCGCGACTGCGGAAAGAAGATCTGCTACAGCCTCAACTACGATCAAATCCGCCAGTTCTGCCATAGTTTCCAGTGCACTCTCGGAACAACTGATGCACCTCCTACCCCGGTACCCTCCACTTGCTGCACAGAAGAAAACGCATAGCCCCGTACACAAGGAGAACACACAAGATGACTACCCACAATCGACCAAACCGAATCATTATCGTAGGAGGCGTTGCCGGCGGCGCTTCAGCTGCTGCACGGCTGCGCCGACTCGACGAACACGCCGAGATCATATTGATCGAACGAGGGCCCGATGTCTCGTTCGCCAATTGCGGTCTTCCCTATCATGTCGGCGGCGAGATCACTGACCGCGCAAAGCTGTCCCTGCAAACACCCGATTCGCTACGGGCCCAACTCGCCATCGATGTGCGGGCTGAGACTGAAGTAACCTCAATCGACCGGGAAAACCGTTCCGTATCGGTCAACGACCTCAGAACCGGTACTAGCCACCAACTCTTCTACGACAAATTGATCCTGTCTCCGGGAGCTGCCCCCGTCCGACCACCACTGCCGGGGATTGATCTCCCTACCATTTACACGCTGCGAAACCTCCAAGACATGGACCGAATCAAAAAGGCCTCGGCCTCTGCGGACCGGGTTTTGGTCATCGGAGCCGGCTTCATCGGGCTTGAGATGGCAGAGCAATTGGTTCGTCTGGGGAAAAGGGTTCAACTGGTGGAAATGCTGGAACAGGTGCTCCCCCAGATGGATGCCGAGATGACCCGAAGCGTTGAACAGGAACTACTGGACAATGGAGTGGATCTCATTCTGGGAGACGGAATCGATAGTTTCTCCGAAGCAGGCGATCGGACGACTAGAGCTTCGCTTCGATCGGGCCGAACCTTGGACGCCGACCTCGTGATTCTATCGATAGGAGTCCGCCCCGAGAATCAACTAGCCAAGGAGGCGGGCCTCGAGCTGGGATCTCGAGAGCACGTAAAAACCAATGGAAACATGCAAACGTCTGACCCCGATATATACGCGGTGGGCGACGTTAGTGAAACAATTGACCCGATCCTCGGGACCCCAACTGCCATCGCACTGGGAGGGCCCGCAAACCGCCAAGGTCGGACGGCTGCCGACCACATCGTCATGGGAGAACAAGCACGTCCGTACCCCGGATCGATTGGAACCTCTATCGTTCGGGTCTTTGATATCGCAGCCGGCGTAACCGGATACAGTGAAAAGCGCCTGCAACAAAGCGGCACCGAATACGAGAAGACCATCGTAACCGACTACAACCACGCAAGCTACTTTCCTGGCGCGACCCAACTCACCGTTAAGATCCTCTGGGAAAAATCCAGTGGTAGACTTCTAGGAGGCCAAGTGAACGGTATTGAAGGAGTCGACAAACGCCTGGATGTACTGGCCACCGCAATCAAAGGCGGCCTCACCGTAGAGGACTTGGAACACCTCGAACTGGCCTACGCGCCTCCTTTTGGATCGGCCAAGGACCCAATCAACACTGCTGGATTTTCGGCAAACAATCTCAGGGATGGTCTCGTTTCTCCCGTCTACCAACTTCCCGATCCAAAAAGCAACCAAGTGGTCGATGTGCGCCCGACGGAGATGGCGCAGATAAATCCGATCGAGGGAGCCCTAAACATTCCCGCCTCACAGCTTCGCAGTCGACTCGATGAGATCGATAGAGGCAAACCGGTCACGACAGTGTGCGCGATGGGGAAAACGAGTTACTTTGCTGCCAGGATTCTCGCGCAGAATGGTTTCGACGCTCAATGCCATGTCGGGGGGTTAAAGATTGAGTCCCTCCCTGCTCGTCGGATTTCTTCTTCTTCTTCTTCTTCTTCTTCCCCCCAGGCACCCAGCACTGGCTCTAATGTGAAATCGGAAGTCTCTCTGGACTGCACCGGTATGGCTTGTCCGGGCCCGATCATGAGGGTGAGAGAAGCTGCTGCCACCCTCACCGAGGGACAAGAACTCAAGGTAACAGCTTCCGATCCCGGTTTCCTCAACGATCTACCGGCCTTCTGCAAAGCCAACGGCTATGAGTTTCTTTCTGCTGAGAAGACCAAGGGCATCGTACACGGCCGTCTCCGCCGCCCCGAAGAGTCGACGACGGAGCCTTCTGCAGCTGGGATGAACTCCGCTCCCGCACGTGGGTCAACGATCGTCGTTTTCTCAGGTGACCTCGATCGAGCGATGGCTTCATTTATCATAGCGAACGGAGCGGTGGCCATGGGCGGCAAAGCCACTCTCTTCTTCACTTTTTGGGGGCTTACTGTTCTTCGCAAAGAGAAGAGCCCTCCTTTATCCGGTAAAACGTTCCTCGACAGGATGTTTGGCTGGATGCTTCCCAAAGGCCCCGGAAAACTCCCCCTTTCTCAGATGCATATCGGAGGTCTCGGGACAAAAATGATGAAAGGCCGAATGGCCTCAAAGAATCTGCCGAACCTTCCCGGACTAATGGAAGAAGCCAAGAAGGCGGGGGTTCGACTGGTCGCCTGCACGATGTCAATGGAGGCTATGGGCATCCGCGAGGAGGAGCTAATCGATGGAGTCGAACTGGGTGGTGTTGCCGAATTTCTCGGGGCGGCCAGTGAGACAAACGCCAACCTCTTCATTTGAGGTCAGACACCACCCAAGGGGCATCGCCGGGAGATGAATAATCCCCCGGCGATGGAGATAGAGATTCTCACGCTCCTGTTAATGGGAGAGGTTCGACTTTCTAAGAATCTAGAACCGAGAGGGCTGAGGCTGAGTAAATCTAGACAAACACCGCGTCACGTCATAGTAGTTATCCTCCACTTCCTATCCTTCGGAGGGATTCGACACAGCTCTAGCAACCGCCACTCCTTTCAAAATCCATGAAGCGCAAACTCTACCAGCTATCGACCCAGATAATCGCCGCACTTGCCTTCTTCACGGCGACAAATCTTGAGGCAAATCTGCTCAACCAACCAGCATCCCTTCCCGTCCAACTTGCGGACATCGCCCAGCAACAGATGGACGAGACCGGAATGACGGGCATGGTCGTAGGGGTTTGGAAATCCGACAAAGAAATATTAATCCTCGAAACGGGTCTCGCCGATACCGAGGAATCCACCCCGATCACCCGGATGGATCACTTCCGCATCGGTAGTGTTACCAAGTCGTTCACCGTCACCCGCATTCTTCAGCTGGCTGACGAGGGCCAGCTCAATCTCGACGATCCTATCAGCGACTATGTCGACAATCTTCAAAATGGTTCAGCGACCTTGCGTCAGTTGGCCAACATGAGCGCTGGGATCTTCAACTATACTGAGGACAGCGAATTCGTTCCTATTCTCTTTGAAGATATCTCTGCGCCATGGACACCACAAGAGTTGGTGGACCTCGCAAATCGCAACTCTCCCTACTTTGCACCGGGCGAGGGGTGGCACTATTCCAACACCGCTACCGTGCTCCTGGGAATGGTCATCGAAGAGGTCACCGGAAATCCTCTCAGCCAAGACTTAAAAGAAAATCTGTTTAGTCCCCTCGAGTTGGGCCAAACCTCGTATCCTATGACTCCGGCGATGCCCGAACCGATAGCCCGCGGATATGCGCTGTTCGACCCCGAGGAGGATCTAACCGATCTAACAGATTCCAATCCAACCAGCTCGGCGGGATCCGGAGCGATCGTTTCCACTCTGGATGATCTCCGCGTGTGGGGCAAGGTATTGGCCGAGGGAACGCTGATCAGTCCCGAAATGCAGGAGGCGCGAATCCAATTGCTTCCCAACAAAGACTGCCCAACTTGCCCCGAATACGACGGATACGGTCTGGGAATCGGGAACCTCGAGGGATGGCTGGGGCACACCGGCGACTATCTCGGCTACCAAAGCCTCGTTATGCACGACTCGAGCACCGACCAAACCGTCGTGATTTTGACTAACTTCCGTAATTTCACCAATGCGGCGCATCTTCCCACAGACCTTTTCCGGAAGATGGCTCCCCTCCTCAATCCGGAGCTCTGACCGGTATCATCCTCCCGGGGGCCGCGCGTACTCCCCCCTTAGGAAAGCTCCGCCCACTCTGACAAGATTCCGGAGGCCCTCGTTCCGAAATGGGATCCGCGCCGAGGCCTACTAATCAATAGAATCCTTCGGTACCGGTCACTAGATACGCTTACCAGGACGATTCGGCCTCCTCATTTTGGCTCAATAATCTGTCGCAACTCTACGGGGGATCTATTACGATTATCCCAATGATCCTCTCCATACTTTCTTGTTCGCCGAAGTGCTATTCCACCCGTCGTTTGGTCGAAGCAGCCAAAGCGCGTAAGCACAAGGTGAATGTCCTCAACACTTTGCGTTTGACCATCGATATCGCCCACGGACAACCAGATTTATTCTATCACAATCAACAGATCGTGGAACCGGATGCGATTCTGCCGAGGATCGGAACTTCAATAACCCGATACGGTACCGCCGTGGTCCGACAGTTTGAGCAGATGGATGTCTACACGCCGAACACTGCAGCGGGTATCAGTAATTCGAGAGACAAATTGCGCAGTCTGCAGATCCTCTCCAGGCACGATATAGGAATTCCCATGACGGCCTATGTAGACGATAAGCGTGACGTACAGAGTGCGTTGGAACGGGTCGGGGGCGCGCCAGTCATCATTAAACTGTTGGAAGGCACGCAAGGTGTAGGGGTCATCCTCGCTGACAAGATTGAGATTGCAAAGGCGATCGTGGAAACCCTTCACAGCACGAAACAACAGGTCCTTCTTCAGAAATTTGTCGCCGAGAGTAAGGGCAAGGACGTGCGGGCCTTTGTCATCGGGGACCGAGTCGTCGCCGCCATTCGGCGAACTGCCCAAGGGCAGGATTTTCGCAGTAATGTTCACCGGGGAGGCAAAGCCGAAGCGATCGACCTGGATCCTGAGTACGCCGATGTCGCAGTTCGGGCAGCACAAATAATGGGTCTTCGTATCTGCGGCGTCGATATGCTCGAATCACAATCCGGACCCCAGGTAATGGAGGTCAATTCCTCTCCTGGGCTCGAAGGGATCGAGGGAGCAACGGGCTTGGATATCGCCGGCGCGATTGTCGACTATGTCGCCGATCAGGTGAAACTCCCGGAGATTGATATTCGTCAACGCCTCACTGTCAGCCGCGGTTACGGTGTCGCCGACATCAATATTACCAAGGGCAGCAAGCTGGAGGGATTGACTCTCGAAGAAACAGGACTGCGAGAGCAAGACATTGTAGTACTCACATTGCGACGGGGCGGCCGAGTCATTTCAAACCCCAAGAGTAGCAGAGTCCTCGAAGCCGACGATACTCTCCTGTGCTACGGAAAATCCGAAACGATGAAATCCATGATCCCTGACGATTCTCGGAAAAAGCCGCGTACGATTAAACCCCTCCCCACAACTCCCGTGACCGAAGGAACCACAGCATGAAGAAAGATGTAGGAATCTGGGACGACCGCGAAATCAAACCAGGGCAACGACGACGGTTGCGGGTGGATATCGGAACAAGCTTCAGCGGGGCCAATATTACTCTGCCACTGATGGTATGGAGAGCCAAGGAACCCGGTCCCGTGGTCGGAATTACCGCCGCGGTTCACGGGGACGAGATCAATGGGACCGGCGCAATTCGCGGCCTGATCCAAAATCCACCGTTCTCAATAACACGTGGTGCCCTCATTCTAGCTCCTGTCGTCAACATCATGGGGTTTGAACGGCACAGTCGCTACATGCCGGATCGGCGGGATCTCAATCGAAGTTTCCCCGGCTCACATTCAGGGAGCCTGACTTCGCGTTTGGCACGAGTAATTTTCGACGAGATCGTCGGTCGCTGCGACTACCTGATTGACCTTCATACCGCCGCAGTTCGTCGCACAAACTTTCCCAATGTCCGCGCCGATTGCGAGAACCCCGAGTGCCAACGGCTCGCACGCGCGTTTGGGTGCGAGGTGATCGTCGATGGGTCGGGTCCCGATGGATCCTTGCGAGCCGAGGCAGTACGAGTAGGCTGCCCCACGATCGTTCTTGAAGCTGGCGAGGTGTGGAAGGTCGAACCTGCCGTCCTCGATTTGACCTTGCGGGGAATCGCCAATGTGCTCTCTGAACTCGGGATGACTAACACGCCCCACGAAGCACCGCCTCATCAGATGATCGTTGAGGAAACTCGCTGGGTTCGGTCTGAGACGGGAGGCTTTCTACATTTCAACGTAGCACCGGGCGATATGGTCTCCAAGGGGCAGCAACTCGCCAGTAGTACCGGCCTTCTTGGGATGGAAAACGAGGTCATCCATAGCAGCCACGATGGTATTGTCATGGGAATGACAACCATGCCGGCCGTGGGCCCGGGGGATCCAATTACTCATATCGGCCTTCTTTCCACTAAATTACAGCACCAGAAGATCGAAAAGAGCATCGATTCCCTAGAGGAAGGTACCATCGAAACCGACCTGCGCGAGCAACTCGCTAGCAATATAAAGGTGACCTACCTCTAATATTGGAATGATGAAAAAACCAATCACTATTGGCTGGCGGGAATGGGTGGAACTCCCAGAATGGGGCCTCCGTATGCGGGCTAAGGCAGACACCGGCGCGAAGAGCAGCGCCATCGACTGCGCTGAGATAGAAGAGCTCCCTGACGAGCGAGTACGCTTTACAGTCCGACTCGATCGAAAACAGAATCAGCGGGTAACCCTGGAAGAACCAATCATTCGGAAGAAGAGGGTCCGCAGCAGTACGGGGAGCGGGCACAATCGGATTTTTGTTGAAACGACCCTCCGCCTCGGCGGAGTCGAGAAACGCGTTTTGATCAACTTGGTCTGCCGCAAAAACATGATTCACCGCATGCTTCTGGGACGGGAGACTTTGGGAGGATCGTTTCTAGTCGATAGCGCAGTCGACCATTGGGCTACTCCGAGAAAAATGAATCTGGGATGAACCGTCCTAGTCTTGAGGAACCGAAATCAGAATGAGCCGACGGTATCACCGCCAGTTCGACTTCCAACTAGTGCTCAGATATAGTCACCGGAAGCCAGAGGGGCGATTTGTCATTGAAAATCTTCGATAGGGCTACTGCGCAGACCCCGCCCCATTTCGTACTGAAACTATCCTGCACAAAATGAAGAGGGCTGGATCGACTGACCCCCGTTGAAACTCCTGGACATAGACTATCCGTTCCGACGGACGACTCCTTCTCTCAGCCTTCCCGACGTCTCCGTCGGATCAATACCGGAAGAATTCCAATCGCAAACAATAGTCCGTAGGAGGACGGCTCTGGAACTAACAGGAGATCTCCCATTGTAGCGGTGAAAGAGAAGTCTTCCCAGGTTCCGGTTAGCGGATTGCCTGTATCATTATAGAGTTCCAGCGTCCACAGCCCGTTTACGTCTTCACCCCAGTATGCATTGCTCAGGAATTGCCACTCGAGTTCGTCATTGTGGTAGTCTCGCCGATCTTCCCAAAGAACGTCGGGAATTCCACGGTCATTGGTAAACAATTCATTGCGGGTTCCGAATGGGGAGGTCAACCAAGCCGAAAAGTCGCCCATGATGCTCCCGGTCCCTCCAGAGTATGTCGCCCAATCCGTTTCCAAGCCTATAATTGTCATCTCAACAAGGATCATCTCGATCGGCTGATCGATACTCGAATCTACAGAGACCTCGAACGTTTCTGTGATTTCATTGTCACCCTCATCAGCAAAGGACTGATTCACTTCAATTTCACCACTTTCGTATTCCGTTTCCTCAGTAACTTCGATCGACTGAGAAGCCATTTCTGTAAACGCACCTGCATCAATCAGACCAAATCCGTAATTGTTATTAAATGAATTCCCTCCACCGTTGACTATCCAGCGTCCCGTGGAAGAGGAATCCCCAGCATCCACAACCCGGTTCGTTCTGACCATAATATGCTTAGCCATTCGGTAGTCCATATTCGGATTCGCTTCGACCCCTAAAGCCATGATCCCGGAAACCAATGGAGCTGCAGAAGAGGTTCCACCAAAATCACTCGTGTAGTTGTACCCATCCGAAAAATCCAGAGCAGGATCGGGTGCAGAAGGATTCTTATTATCCCCGAGAGACTCGCCTTCCCGATCTGTCGTAGCGATCCCAAAGCCATCCACTCCATTCGATGGCGCCGTTACAAAAACACTCGCACCATAGCTACTGTACCCGGAGAACACACCATCACTCCCTAAAGCCGCCACTATGATGTTTTCGGGGAGAACGCTATTCAGAATTTTGTTTGTATCCCCTGTCGACCATGGATCCCACCCATCTTCAATTCGTTGATTCCCAGCTGAGATCACGTGCAGAACTCCATGTGATGCACTTTCCTCAAACGCTTCCAGTACCAGCTGCGAATCTTCATCAAGTACAAAGCCGACGTTTGGTCCATAACTGTGATTCTTAACGCGCACTGGCACCGAATCCCATGTCGGCGCAACAAATGGGTTAGGATTGCCACTCAAGTCAGTTTGCCCTTGATACAAAATCGCTGCCGCTTCGGCTTCTTCTTCGCTGATCCCCCCAGAATAGGTCTCAGAAAGAAATCGCAATGAAGCAATACCGGCATAGGGTGCGGCACCTGTCATCCCGACTCCATTATCGCCTCTCGCAGCAGCTACCCCCGCTACAGCCGTTCCGTGATTGTCTCCATTACCGCCAAGCCCATCGACAACCGGAAAACCTCGATAAGATTCTCCGAGATTGGTAGCCTGATCCTTCCCGAACCCCCAACTGTACGCATTCCAGAAGTTGTCAACGAGATCTGAGTGACTCCCCTCGACCCCATCATCGATAATTCCAATGATGACACCCGCGCCAGTCCAACCGTTACCCCACGCTTCGAGGACATTCACATCCAAACCAGCATTATTCACACTGATCGGTGCTTGGTTATCCAGATGCCATTGCCCCGCGTACAGCTCGCTGCCCCCATCGTAATAGTATGGATTATAATAGGGATCATCCGGTTCGAATGGAACCGCCGATAAGCTCATACCCAAAAATACAGCCCCCCCAAGTGATAGTAGTAATTTCATAGTTAAATTATCTCAACCCTATCGTCTTCGCCCCAATCACTCTATCCCCATATCGGGGGGGATATTGTAAATTTACTCGATCCCAAAGAAGACAGAATAGACGTTCCTCTCCCACTAATCAGTCAATCTTTGTCTTTGACTACGAAATGACTTGCAGAAAAGGGGGCTAAAGATTTCTTTACTACATGTAAAATTCTTTCAAATCCGGAGAGAATTACAATGCCTCCTGTGTATTTGACGGACCAACAGATTCTCCTCTTCCAAGGTGCTTCCGATCAATTTGTAAGTACAGATATCGGCATTTCAAATTTCTCCGAGCGCGCATATCGATACATCACCCAATTAGTCCCAAACGAGTTTGTGGCGTTTGGAACCCTTCACATTCAGGAAAAGACACTGGATATCGGGGCAAGCAGGCCTCTCCCAAGATTCGAAGAAGCAATGTATGGCCTCGGAGAAACGATGGGGCAACACAGGCTATTCAACTGGGATCCGACAATAAACCAGGGCAAACCTTTTCAACGCAGCGATTTCTATAGTGAGCGGGAATTTCGACAGACGGGTCCTTATTCTCAGGCCTTAAAACCTTTGGATGTCGACAATCACTGTGCCGTCTACGTACCCGCAGGAAACCAAGAGGTTTCGTTCTTCGGAATTGAACGAAAAGGAGGTCCCGACTTCAGCCAGACGGATCGTTCTCTCCTCACTCTAGCCCAAACCTTACTGAGCAGCGCCCGCAAACTCGCCTTGGAACGCGAGCAATTGATGAGCAAAGTAGCCAATCCTAACGCTCTCATCCGCGCAGGACTCACGATACGAGAAGCCGATGTCTTGACGCTAGTCGCGAATGGGGCATCCAACGGCGATATCGCTCAAGCCCTCGTAATTTCCCAAGAGACCGTTAAAGACCACATTCGAAACATTTTTGCCAAAACCCGAATGACAAATCGATTCGCAGCAGCGCTCTGGGCACTGAAAGCCACTGAGAGGGATCGCACTCGTAGTACAATTAGGCACCTCCCACGCACAATTGTTCCAGTTAGATTTTAACAGAACCTCACACTTCTGGGAGACTCGATAATCCTCAGACGCTCAAAATATAGCCAGATGAGGGGCAGTGAAGATTGGTAAATCAACCGATCAATCCGCATCCGGGGCGATTCGATTGTAGGCGTCCGGTGAGGGACCCCTGGTATGGGCATCGACCTGCATTGTT
>CEOD01031904.1_pt1 | contig 10719 bp, 10 predicted proteins | sample 530341 | NCBI WGS metagenome assembly CEOD01 (sample SAMEA2619950, study PRJEB7988) | marine metagenome | isolation source: saline water (ENVO:00002010), including | reverse complement strand
CAGACCCGCCGCGTTCTTTCAGTGGAATCGCTCTTAGTTCCCGCGAACGGTTCGGACGACTGAGCCGAATTTTGAGAGTAGGTTCGAGGACATTCCCCACCGGCTTCGGGCTTTGGGATCCGCTCCGACCGTTTTGAGGTATTCTTCGGTGTCGCTGCGACCGAACATCGAGGCGTAGTGGAGAGGAGTCATGCCTCCACCCTGATCTGCGGCGGGATTGGCTCCACCTTCAATCAATTGGCGGGCAATAGGCGTGTATCCCTTGAAGGCGACTCCGCCGAGGGGCGTTTGGCCGCGGTCGTTTCTCTCGTCAACGCGGGCGCCTTCCTCAAGGAGACAGCGAACGGCCCCGGGCTGTTCATTGTATGCTGCAAGCATGAGGAGAGTGTTTCCCTTGTTGTCTTTGAGATCAACCGGAAGGCCGGATTGAATCATCGAACGCAGTATCTCGATTTCACCGGTTCGAGCTGCGTTGAGAGCGATCTCTTGGAGTTCGGTGTAGCGTTGTTCTTCCTGGGCTGTGACGGTCGCGTTCATAGTTGGGTATTCTCTCGTTGGAGGGACGCTCAACGGTGTGTCGTTGAGCGTCCCAAGGGGAAGGCTCTTTCGTTATTTCTCGACCGGGCGTGCGCCCTCGTTCGGTGTGGCCAGCGCTCGGCGAACTCCGGCCCCGTAGGCGGGGTCGGCTTGATCGAAGTGGGCGAGTTGCCGTTCGATGATCTCGGAGGGAACTCCCTCCATACTCCCAGCAATGTTGTTGAAGAGCTGCTCTTTCTGGTCATCGCTCATGATACGGAAGAGATCGCCGGCCTGCGTGTAGTCGTCGTTGCCGTCGCGGTGGTTGTACCGGTCAGCGTCGCCGGATACTTTGAGTGGAGGTTCGGCGTATTGCTCCTTTTGGACGGGGCCGCCAAAGCTGTTGGGCTCGTAATAGGCTTCGGTGCCGCGGGGCGCATCGAAGCGCATGGGCCCGTCGGCGTGGTAGTGGTTTACCGATGCGGCTTTGGGGCGATTGATGGGGAGCATCTCATAGTGAGTGCCGATCCGGTACCGATGAGAGTCTGCGTACGAGAAGATGCGCGCCTGCAGCATCTTGTCAGGCGAGAATCCAATGCCGGGTACGATGTTCGACGGGCTGAAGGAAGACTGTTCGACTTCTGCGAAGTAGTTCTCCGGGTTCCGGTTGAGCTCCAAGGTGCCCACATCGATCAATGGGTAGTCTTTGTGTGGCCACACCTTGGTCAAATCGAATGGGTTCCAGCGGAAGGTTTCGGCTTCCTTCTCGGGCATGATCTGTACACATACCCGCCAGCGTGGGTAGTCGCCGTTCTCAATGGCCTCGAAAAGATCCCGCTGGGAGCTTTCACGATCCTCTGCAACAATGGCGGCTGCCTCTTCGTTGCTGAGGTTCTCGATTCCTTGGAGGGTCTTGAAATGGAATTTCACCCAGAAGCGTTCGTCCTGTGCGTTGAGAAAGCTGTAGGTGTGACTGCCGTAACCGTTGACGTGGCGATAGCCGCGGGGGAGGCCGCGATCGGACATGAGAATGGTCACCTGGTGCAGGCTCTCAGGGCTGAGTGACCAAAAGTCCCATGCGGCTGTCATGTTGCGCAAGTTGGTGCGGGGGTGGCGCTTTTGGGTGTGAATGAAGTCGGGGAATTTGTATGGGTCGCGGACGAAAAAGACGGGGGTGTTGTTGCCCACGAGGTCCCAGTTCCCCTCCTCGGTGTAGAACTTTAGGGCGAATCCACGGACGTCGCGCTCGGCGTCGGCAGCTCCTCGCTCTCCGGCAACTGTCGAGAAACGTAGGAAACACTCGGTCTCTTTGCCAATCTCCGAGAAGACGGCCGCTTTGGTGTACTGAGTGATGTCGTGGGTAATTGTGAGCTTCCCGTAAGCCCCAGACCCTTTGGCGTGAACTGTTCTTTCTGGGATGCGCTCGCGATTCTGGTGCGCTAACTTCTCGAGCAGTTGGTAGTCCTGCATGAGCAATGGACCGCGGTTTCCAGCTGTCAGCGAGTTTTGGTTGTCAGCAATCGGGTTGCCGCCGGTTGTAGTGAGGGTGGGTCGTGGGTCGCTCATAGTGTTTGGGTTTGGATAAATCGGTGTGGGAAGAGTATGGCCGGCATCCTGAGAATGCCGGTAAGTGCCATCCTCAATCAGCCCTTGTGTGACTCCATACTAGCAGAAATGGATTGATTAAGGAAATATTAGTTGTTCATAAAGATTATAGATACTGTCTATGGAAATTCATCAGTTGAGATATTTTGTAGAGGTGGTGAGATTGGGTAACTTCACGCGGGCGGCTGAGCGTTGCCATGTGACACAACCGACCTTGAGCCACCAGATTCGTAAATTGGAGGAGGAGTTGAACGAACCCTTATTGCAGCGGCGCAAGAGGGGGACGGGACCGACAAGTTTTGGAGAGCGCTTTTTCCCGCGGGCGGTTCGAATTCTGCAGGAGATTGATGGGGCGAAGGCGGAGGCTGAGAGTTTCTCGGGGGAAGTCCGGGGGCGTCTGAGGTTGGGGGCTATCCCGACGGTGGCACCGTATCTGTTGTCGCCGCTAATTGGGGCCGCGAGGCGGACCTACCCGAATCTGCAGTTTGATGTCTCGGAGGAGCCAACGCATGAATTGTTGAAGATGATGCGGCGCGGAGACTTGGATTTGGCCCTGGTCAGTCCACCGTTGTTGGGCGACGAGTGGGCCTTTCAGAAGTTTTGCGATGATGAGTTGATGGCCACCTTGCCGGTGGGGCATGAACTCGCGGAGCGCGAGACGGTATCGCTGTCGGCGTTGGCGGAGCACCCTCTGGTCTTGATGAAAGAGGCCCATTGTTTGCGGGGCCAGGCCCTGCAGTTGTGCCAGAGAGCGCAGATCGAACCCGAAGTGAGGATTGAAAGTTCCCAGCTGGACACCGTCCTGGCGCTGGTGGAGATCGGCCTCGGGCTTTCGCTGACCCCGCGAATGGCGTTACCGTATTTGCGGCAGAGAAAAGTGGAGTTTCGCTCCATCGACCCGATCCCACAGCACCGCTGTATCAGCTTTGCCTGGTCGAGGCAGTCGAGTATGACGCACGCGATGAGCGCTTTTCTGGAGGTGGCAAAATGCGTGGAACGAGACTGATTTCGGAAAGAACTCGGGTGACGCCAAACGCTGGAAATCTCAGTCCTCGTTATTGGGAGCTGCAGAGTTGTCCTGCTGCGGGGCGGAAGCAGATTTGGGTGGAGTAGGGGTCGGCGTAGCGGCTGCGGTGGGGGAGATGGTTTTGGACTCTTCAGCCGCCTCCTTGATCATGGGTTCCGCTGCGAGTTCCGGGTCGGACTCTTCAGCGCCTGTATCGGCGACGGGAATATCTTTCCGGGAAAGCTCGGAAGCCTCCGAATGGACCTTTTGGAAGAGGTCGCGGCATCGCTCCTGCATCGCCTCGAAGTCGGCTTCCGGGGCGAACCCTTGTTCCTTCGCTTCGGTGAGGACACTGCGCAGCTCGTTGATCGGGTCTTCCACCTTCCAGAGGATGTCGCGCATCTGTTCATCGGATACGGACTGAGCGGCTTCGCCGAGAAGAAACGGAATTTCGACACCGGCGCCGGTGATACGGTTCCGAATCGGGAAGTCCTCAATGGCGCGGCTGAAGTCGAAGATGGCATCGGCCAGATCAGCTCCTTCTTTCCAGAGAGGGTAGTCAACGAAGTTCTTGTATGGCATGGTGTTCGGGTTGGGAGAAGGTTGAAGATCCTTGGAGGGTTAACGGCGTCTGCGGTCGTCAGAAAAGAGTTCCATCTGGGGGGCCTTGACCATGTCGTAGATCTTTAGAAGTCGGAGAAGATGAAGTGCTTCAGATTTTTGATAGCTATAGTTCGCTTCAATGCCCTGAAGCAAGTTTTCCAAGATTGTGCGGAAAGTAATGATAAAGTCGATTCCGTGATCTTTCAGGAGCTGGATGGATTCTTCGCGGTGAGGATCCGTTGAAGGGAGCCCCGGTAGCACGAGGATTCGGGTCACCGGGTCGACCTTGCCAATGAGGTCCTCGTCTTCCGTGAAGTACTTCTCTACTGCGTCGAGGACATCCTTTTTGAGGAAGTCGAAAATCTTGCTACTCTGCTTGAGCATACGTGGAGTGAAGGAAGAAGTGTGCCAACCTTTCACTACGACCAAAGCGCGGTGGACGGACTGGATATCGCCCGAAAACAATTGAAACCCCCTTGAGGCGCTCGGTTCTTCGGGCGCGGGATTATACACGAGGAGATCGATCTCCTCGTCGGCCCGCTTCTTCCGCGCCTGTACCTGATATTTTCGCAACTGTCGGACCAGAAATCCGTTCAGCTCGAAATATTCCCGAACTATATTTTCATCAAATCCTGCCACTGCGTTCCTCGTCTGCCTTCATCGGAGAATGATGGGTGGGGAGGTTTGGCGGTTCAAGCCAGAACAGGAAGCGGGACGAAGGTTTGGCGGTGGTGCCTCCCGGAAGCGAAAAGGTCGCCTAGTAGGTGGAGTGGCTGATCCCGGAGTCTTTGTTCTCGATGATTGAGCGGGTATCGTTGTCCCGTTGTTCCTTTTTCTTTTCCAGTTGAGTGAGACTGGAGTCCATATCTCTGACCAGCGAGCCTCCGAGGTAGATCACTCCGGTGACGACTGCATAGGTGAGGACGAGGGAGACAATCCCGCTCTTTACAGAGGTTCCCGCGAGGCGCCTTGCCGTGAACCCGCTCACCACGAGAGCCGCTATGATCGCCCCCAGGATGGGCAGAAGTGTTTGCAGCGGGGATGAGGGCTGAATGTGGGGGCCGGCGTAGATACGGGTTCCAATCCAGCCCAGCAGCGCGGCGAGCCCGGGGAGGGCTTGGGCGAAAAAAGAGCGAAATGGGCCTTTGCGGCCATCGCTGACGAAGTTCGTTATGATCCAAGAAAACAGGATCAGGCTGCCGAGGGCGACGCAACTGATCGTAAAAAATGGAGCGCTGCCTTGGGGTTCTCCGAATAGGTTCTCAAAGAAGGTGCGGAATTGGGTGTTCCAAGTCATGGTCTGGTGCTGATGGGTAATTGTAAAAAACTGGCCGTAAGGCGAGCAGACAGTGGGCTTGGAGGCGATTTTTACATCTTAATAGATCGTTCTGAATAGGTAGTAAAAGGAGTCGGGGTATGGGAGCAGGTCTGCTGGGTGGGCCAAAGATGGGCTGGGGGAAGAAAAAGTTGCATTGAGATTCGCTAGGGGTTGCGTTCCTGCCAGCGATTGGGCAAAAGCGTGTTCCATGGCAGAATCAGGCGCGCCCGCTGGGAAATATATTTTTGTAACTGGAGGAGTAGTTTCTTCCCTTGGGAAGGGGCTTACCTCGGCGGCTTTGGGTGCTTTGCTCGAGCAGCGGGGCTTTTCCGTAAGGATTCAAAAGTTCGATCCCTACCTCAATGTGGACCCTGGGACGATGAGCCCGTTCCAGCACGGCGAGGTGTATGTCCTCAATGATGGCGCGGAAACCGATCTGGATCTCGGTCACTACGAACGGTTTACCTCATGCGATCTCTCTCGGTTCAACAATCTTACCTCCGGGCAGATTTACGAATCCGTCATTCAGAAGGAGCGCCGGGGAGATTATCTCGGCAAGACTGTTCAGGTCATTCCCCATGTGACCAACGAGATCAAGGAGCGAATCTACGCGGCCGGAGAGGACGTCGACATCCTGATCACTGAGATCGGTGGCACCATCGGTGACATCGAGGGACTGCCGTTTCTCGAGGCGATGCGGCAGTTTTCGTTGGAGATCGGTCAGGAAAATCGACTGTTTGTTCACGTCACTTTGCTCCCATACTTGAAAGCCGCCGGCGAATTGAAGAGTAAGCCGAGCCAGATGAGTGTGGCAAAGTTGCGGGAGATCGGTATCCAGCCTGATATTTTGATTTGCCGGACCGAGGAAGCGATCCCCGGAGAGTTGCGGCAAAAGCTCAGCCTATTTTGCAATGTGCCACAGGCCGCAGTGGTTGAGGAGCAGGATGTTGAATCCTCCATCTACGAGCTGCCGCTCATGCTGCAGCGGGAGAATCTAGACACTTTGGTCGTCAAGGGGCTTCACCTGCCCGATGAGCGCCCGAACATGGGAGAGTGGCAGGATGTAGTCCGCCGTCTTAAGTATCCGGCGAGTCGGGTCCGGATCGGTGTCGTCGGTAAGTATATCGAACTGCAGGACGCTTATAAGTCGGTCTACGAATCGCTCACTCATGGGGGCATCGCCAACGACTGCGGGATCGAGGTTGTCCGGGTGGATTCGGAGACATTACAAGACGGAGTCCCCGAAGAATATCAGGATCTCGACGGGATCTTAGTCCCGGGTGGTTTCGGAGACCGCGGGGTCGAGGGCAAGATCGAGGCGGTGCGCTTGGCCCGTGAATACGGGATCCCATATTTCGGTTTGTGCCTGGGAATGCAGGTGGCCGTGATCGAGTTTGCCCGGAACGTCTTGAAGCTGGAAGGTGCCAATAGTACGGAATTTGACGTGCGGACGGAACACCCTGTGATCGACTTGATGGAAGAGCAGCGGGGAATGACCATCAAGGGGGCTTCAATGCGGTTGGGGGCCTACGAGTGTGAAGTCGCTGAGGGGACCCATTCGGCCAAGGCCTACGGGAAGTCATTGGTGAGAGAACGGCATCGTCATCGGTTTGAGTACAACAACTCTTATCGCGATCAATTGGTGGAAGCGGGGCTCAGGGTCGCCGGCCGCAACCCGGAACGCGATTTGGTCGAGATTGTCGAGGTTGCGGATCACCCATGGTTTGTCGGGGTTCAGTTCCACCCGGAATTTCAATCGAAGCCAAACTCGGCGCATCCTCTGTTCGCCTCCTTCGTGCAGGCGGCAATGGCCCGGAAGAAGGCTAAGAAATAGGACAAGACCATGAGCCAGGATAACATTCATCCGGTTTTCGACCGTCTGTTGGGACGGGGGGATAAAGAAAAACTTCTGGGGCAAAAATCGCTGGTGGTTTGGCTCTATGGCCTTTCCGGGTCGGGCAAGAGTACCGTGGCCAACTTGGTTGAGCGGGCGTTGCACGCCGAGGGTTTCATGACCCAGATTCTCGACGGAGACAATATTCGGAGCGGGTTGAACCAGAACCTGGGATTCTCCGATGAGGATCGATTGGAGAATATTCGCCGCATTTCGGAGGTGGCCCGACTCTTCAAGGATGCGGGTGTCGTCACCATCGCTTCCTTCATCACCCCGAAGCGGGAATTGCGTGAGATGGCTCGCGAGATCGTGGGTGAGGATGATTTTCTCGAGGTCTACGTCAAAGCGTCCTTCGCGGAATGTGCCCGCCGCGATGTGAAGGGACTCTACGCCAAAGCCGCTCAGGGTGGGGTGAAGCAGTTTACCGGAAAAGATTCGGGTTTTGAGGAGCCGGTAGGGGATCGGGCCCTCGTGCTCGATACCGAAAGCGAATCGGCCGAGGACTCCGCGCGCGCATTGTCGGCCGTGATTTTGGATCGCATTCGGATCGAAAAATAGAGCTCGGCCGCGGGTTGGATACTGGGCAATCGCCCTTCTGGAATCGGCGGTTTTCTCTTTACATCCTTTTTTCCTTTCCCCTCGTGGGTTGATCTGGTTGTCTTCGCCTTTTCATGAGTGTCTCATACAAGATCCGTCATTTGGAGCAGCTGGAGTCGGAGGCGATTTTTATCCTCCGCGAAACAGCGGCCCAGTTCGAGCGGCCGGTTATCCTCTTTTCGGGAGGTAAAGATTCGATCGTAGTAGCACGCCTGGCGCAAAAAGCGTTCTGGCCTGCGCGGCCTCCTATGCCGTTCATGCACGTCGATACCGGTCACAATTTTAAAGAAACCATCGAGTTTCGCGATCAATTCATCGAGGACATCGGGGGCGAGCTCATCGTTGCCTCGGTTCAGGACTCGATTGACCAAGGTCGAGCAGTCGAAGAAAAGGGACCGAATGCCAGCCGTAATGCGCTGCAGACGGTGACTCTGCTCGATGCGATCGAGGAAAACCGTTTTGACGCCGCCGTAGGTGGTGCTCGCCGGGATGAGGAAAAGGCTCGCGCCAAGGAGCGCTTCTTTTCCCATCGCGATGAGTTCGGCCAGTGGGATCCCAAGAATCAACGGCCAGAGCTGTGGAATCTGTTCAACGCCCGTAAGTCTCAGGGTGAGCACTTCCGGGTCTTCCCGCTCTCCAACTGGACGGAGATGGACGTTTGGCAGTACATCCTCCGCGAGGAGATTCCGATCCCTTCGATCTACTTCTCCCACGAGCGTGAGGTGATTGAGCGGGATGGTGTTCTTCTCGACAACGGTGAGTTTCTGACTCTCATGGAGGGAGAAAAAGCCGAGAAGCGGATCGTTCGCTTCCGTACTGTTGGCGACGCGACCTGCACGGGTGCTGTCGAATCAACGGCAGATAGTTTGGAAAAGATCATCGAGGAGGTCGCTTCCGCTCGCCAGACCGAGCGCGGTGGCCGTGCGGACGACAAGCGTTCGGAATCGGCAATGGAAGACCGGAAAAAAGAAGGATATTTTTGATGTCTACTGACGACGGATACATGGATATGGATCTCCTGCGGTTTACGACTGCAGGGAGTGTTGATGATGGAAAGAGTACGCTCATCGGGCGGCTCATGTACGACACGAAGACGATCTTTGAAGACCAGTTGGAAGCGATTGAGCGCAGCAGTCAGCAGCGCGGCGACGCCAACGTGAATCTTGCCTTGTTGACCGACGGTCTACGAGCCGAGCGAGAACAGGGGATCACGATTGATGTGGCCTACCGTTATTTCGCTACGCCCAAGCGCAAGTTCATTATCGCGGATACTCCGGGGCACATCCAGTACACCCGGAATATGGTGACTGGTGCTTCAACGGCCAATCTCGCGATCATCTTGATCGACGCACGGAAGGGTGTCATCGAGCAGACTTGCCGGCACTCTTTCATCGCTTCGCTTCTCCGCATCGAGCACGTAGTCCTCTGCATCAACAAGATGGACTTGGTGGACTATTCGGAAGACCGCTACAACGAGATTGTTAAGCAGTTTACTGATTTTGCTTCGCGGTTGGATATTAAGGAGATGACCTTCATCCCGATCAGCGCACTGCACGGGGATAATGTGGTCAACCGCTCCGAGAATATGCCGTGGTATGGTGGCTCACCGCTCCTCTACCACTTGGAGACTGTTTATGTCGGATCGGATGCGAATCATGTGGATGCGCGATTCCCCGTACAATGGGTAACCCGTCCGCACTCCGAGAAGTATCACGATTATCGCGGCTATGCCGGTCGTGTGGCTGGTGGCGTATTCAAGCCTGGTGACGAGGTGACGGTTCTTCCGTCGGGATTCTCCTCCAAGATTCGATCCATCGATCGTTTTGAAGAAGAGGTGGAAGAGGCCTTTTCACCCATGTCGGTAGCGATTCGTCTCGAGGACGAGATCGATATCAGCCGGGGCGATATGATCGTGAAGCCGAACAATCAGCCGAAGGTCAGTCAGGATATTGACGCGATGATTTGCTGGTTCTCGTCGGACCACACGCTTCAACCGCGCGGGAAATACATCATCCGCCATACCACGAAGACTGCTAAGGCAATGGTTAAGGGTATTCAGTACAAGATGGATATCAATAACTTGCACAAGATTGAGTCGGATTTGACCATCGGTATGAACGATATCGCCCGGGTGCAGTTGCGCACCTCCGAGCCGTTGTTCTTCGATTCTTATGCGAAAAATCGCCAGACCGGAAGTTTCGTACTTGTGGATGCGTTTTCGAATAAGACCGTTGCCGCTGGGATGATCCGCTAGTCGGAGGGGTAATTCCCAAAGCTACAGAGGACTCACATGTCCGGCTCGTTTTTTGGAATCCTCGGGGTAACTCTCCCCGTGTTTTTCCTTGTCGGGTTGGGGATGTTCCTTCGCAGGAGCAAACTGCTCCCGCAGGAGGCCGAGAGCCCGTTGATGAGGGTCATCGTGACGGTGTTCTATCCGGCACTGATCCTGACTTCGGTCGGCCCGGCTCCCGAGGTGACGAATGTCGGGCTGGTGGTCGTCTCAATTGTGACTGGCTTCCTGACGATTGTACTCGGATTTGCGGTAACGTGGTGGCTCGCTCCTTTGTTTCGTATCCAGAAGGGCAAGGGGCGACGGGCATTTGCTTTTAGCAACGGGATCTACAATTACGCCTTTCTCCCGGTACCGCTGGTTCTCGCGTTCTATGGACAGCACGACGGGACGCTTGCCATCCTCTTCGTCCATAATGTGGGGGTGGACCTGGCCTTTTGGACGGTAGGGGTCTTGATCCTGCAGGGGGTGTTCAACCGAGAGGGCTTCCGCAAGATTGTGAACCCACCGCTGGTGGCGTTGGTCGTGGCTCTGGTTCTCAACTACACGGGAACTTACCAAGCGATGCCGCAGGTGTTGGAACGGTTTTTGGAGTACATCGCTTCGATTTCAGTTCCGCTCGGAATCATTCTTGCGGGGTGCGCGATCGGAGGGCTGTTGAATTCCTCTGCCTTCCGTTCCGGTTGGGAGGTGGTCGCTGGGGCGTGCGTGATCCGCCTCGCATTATTGCCGGTTCTCTTTCTAGTCGCTGCGTGGTTCTTGCCGTTACCGGTGGAATTGAAGCGGGTGGTGGCGATTCAAGCTGCCATGCCCGCAGGCCTGTTTCCGGTCGTGGTAACCGGTTTTTATGGGGGGCGACAGGATGTGGCGGTGCGGGTCGTGGTCTCGAC
>CEOD01022829.1_pt1 | contig 10720 bp, 14 predicted proteins | sample 530341 | NCBI WGS metagenome assembly CEOD01 (sample SAMEA2619950, study PRJEB7988) | marine metagenome | isolation source: saline water (ENVO:00002010), including | reverse complement strand
ACTGCTTTTGCAGTCATCACAAACTCACCATCACTTAACATAGCAGGAATGTCATCGGATTTTTCTGTTCCGGGTCCAGAGATCTGTCCTGTCTTTCTAGGAAAGCCTCCGTCTTTTAAACTTCTATATGTTGGAGATGCTGCACCATATTCTCCTGTCGCAGGATCATAATAGCTTATATCTGGTGTGCTAAGATCCAAAGGAGACACACTTCCTGCTTTTGGTGGTGGAGGCATATCTATTTCTTCTTGATCATCATCCATGGCAGCACCTAATGCACCGATAGCACCTAAACCTAATGCACCTGCAGTTAATGGATTATCTTTTATGAACCCACCTACTTGAGATAGCAGTCCTTCTTTTTGTGCAGCGGAAGTTGCTGCTTGTTTAACAGCGTTCGCTTCCATCTGTGCAGCTAAAGCTGCATTTGAAGTTGGAGCTGCGGTCGCTGCTGCTTGTCCCCCTAGTCCTGTCACACTACCAATGCTAGATCCTAGTGCTCCTAGTCCTTGACCACCAACCAATCCCACGCTACCTCCCAAGGCTCCTAAACCATAACCCATCAATGCTGATGTAGCTATGTTTGCGGGATTGTCCCCTCTGACTGCTGATCCTAAACCTGCACCAATTGAAGCGCCTATAGGTCCGCCAATTGCAAAACCTATTGCTCCTGTGACTGCGGGTAGAATCTTTTTAAACATTTTTACTCCGGTAGTGTATGTGCTCCAGCAAACACATTAGGAGCTGTTACGTGAACATCTCTTCTTATGTCTGCTTCAGTTGTATCTGTTTCAGGATTGTCAATGTCAGCTTGACACTCCTCATGTGAATTATACTCTTGACCTGTTTTAGTGTTTGTAATTGTGGTTTCTACTTTAGCACTATAGACAGGAACTTTTTTACCTTCGATATCGTCATAACGTAATATCTTCGGTTCATCTACAATTTTCGCCATACTATAGTTTTATAGGCGAAAAACTAATAAATCAACCGATTATTGAAAGCCTACGTTACCTGATATGGATATGCGATATTCATCGGAAGTATAGAAAGGATAAACTTGATGATTAAGACTAGCTGGAAATAATGCCATTTTACCTTCCCATTCTTTGTCAGCAGGTATTGCATGAGAAACGATTTGACCCATTTCATTAGGCATTATGAAAACAAAGTGCCCTGCTCTTATTTCGTCCTCTTTCATGTGTGGAAATCTAGCTTTTTCATCAGTCATACTAAAAGGAATTTTATGCCAAACGACAAAACTAAATAAACCATCATGCACGTGCACTGGATTAAACTCATGTTTGCTTTGATAATTAACCCAAAGATTATGTAACTCTAGGTGAAATTGTTTAGTTTTGTGCATACCACTTATTCTAGCGTAATAACCAGGATACTTTTCAAAATGAGCTTGAATACATTTATCAATTAAAGGCCAAATAATTGATTTACCATCTGGTATCATAAATTCTTTTTGAATGTTCCCCGCTAAATCTTTATTAGCTTTTTCGGTATGTTTTTTGTTAATTACTTCGTCTAGTTTTTTTGTAATGTCCTCAGGGACAGATGTTATAAGATACATTATTATTTTACCTAAAATTAATATTAATATTTACCCTTATGTTTTGATCAGTTTGAGGAACACTTGCATGTTCCAAATTACCATCAAAAATTACTAAGGTATTTTCAACAGATTCAACTCTCGTATCATCTTTAAACAGAGTATATCCATTATTCGTGTTTACAGAATACAAAGCAACGCTATGCTCCTCAGGAAAATCAACGTGAAAACCATGAGGGTCTTGAAGTTCATGTTTTGTGTATAAGTTTGCTTTTGCTCTTATTAAATATGAAAAATTCATATGTCCTATAATAGGCATAACAACATTTGCAAAATATTTACTTTCTTGTGTATTGTTCATGTAAAACATATGTCCAAAAAAATATCCATCGTTGACATTTTTTTTTGCCACACCTTCACCATAATACCAAGGAAAGTTATCACCTCCTGTGAGAATATTTTTGATTTCTAAAAATTGATTTTGAGGTAAAAAATCCTTAATGATTTGCATTATTGTTGTTGTTTAACCTCTAACAGAGATACTTCTATCATCGCTCTTGATGCTACGTTTGCTTGCACTTTCATTTTGTCTCCTTCTTGATACACCATACTTGTGTTTATAGTGTTTGTGTCAGATGCCGATACATCTACTTGAAATATTTGAAAATCAGAACTTCCATCATGATGATCAATATTTACAGTTACCGCACTTGATCCGTCATAGTTATGTGTATTTATTGTCTTAACTATAAATGTTGACACTGGTGTGGGTGGTGTAGCTGCTACATTAGCTGAAGGCACAGTAAACACTGTGGTTAAATCAGTTGTAGTTAAGTTCGCAATAAATCTTTTAAATACATCAGCCATTAGTTAAAAACCACGACCTTCTTGTGGCCTCCTCTTGTGTGTCTTGAGTGTACTGAGTATTTAATTGTTGAACTAATTCTTCCAATTGTCTTATTAACTCAGCAGACTGCTGAGCGTCATACTCAGGTCTAGGATCGGGAAATCTTTGTAAGGTTAATTTTGCCATAAAGAATAGTATATTCCCTTCTAAGCAAAATTGAAATTAATATTTACTCTAATGCTTGTATCTGTTTGAGGCACAGTAGCGTGTTTTAAAGACCCATCAAATATAAGCATTGTGTTTTCCTTAGAGTATGCTTTTTCACCGTTTTCAAATAAAGTGTGGCCATTGTTAGTATTCACAGAAAACAAAGCAACCATGTGTTTTTCTTTACTATCAACGTGAAATTTATGAGGTATTTGTGAGGGTTGTCGTGTTATTAATCTTGCTCGTGCTCTAAGTAAATAATTAAATTGTAAGTTTCCTAATATTGGATGCACTATTTGTTGAAATAAGCCACTAAGTTGATTTCCATCATTATACAACGTGTGCGTAAAATAAAAGTCGTCATTTCTTTCAGAGTTTGTTGAATGAGGTGAAAAACCCCATCCCATCGTTGACCCTAATAATGTTTTTTGAATATCTAAAAAAATATCTTTAGGTAAAAAATTTTCAATTAATTGCATCTTAAAAGATACTATCGTCTACCATCTGGTTGTATGTCAAATCTTTGTGTTCCCAATCTCCATGCAGTACCGGTCGTGTTAGAAACAACATTGACTGTAAACTCTCTACCCCTTCCACGCAAACTCACAAACTCTGTAGCATCGGTAAATGTTGCAGTTTTAGTAGTGCTAGTGCTTGTATTTGGATAGTTTTTAAATTCTAATTTCATATTTAATGTGCCTGCTTGATTTTGCACGTCAGGTATAAGTTTTTGCACAAATAACATATCATTACCCTCACCAATTTCTACTGATCCAGACTTTACAAAAGCAGTTATGGCTTGACCATCAGCATCATTACCTGTTTCGTGTAGATACATTTGAGTAGCACCATCTGTCAAACCTAAAATTGTTTCATTGTTAGCTGTTGTGGTTGATAAATATTCAGTTCCAACAGGGTTTTCATATACTTCTCTATCTATCCATGTTGTTCGAGACAGTGTTCCAGTCCACCACGTTTGCTCTAGATAATTGTAAGCAACAATAGCATTTATTTGATCTGATCCTGTTCTAGGATAGAACCACATTATTTCATTAAATTCACCATTGTGTCCCGCAAAAGCATTCTCAGATCCTGTGATATTAATATTATCAAAAACAAATTGTTCTACGGTGCAAGGTAATTTTTTTACTGTACCATCAAATAGAAAGAATGAATCTTGAGACATCCAATAAGCAACACCATTTAAATCAAGACCAGCATGACTACCAATAATTCCACAGTTTTGACCTAGTTGTCGTAGTCCAAAAGTAAATGGTGGACCAATAAACTGCATTGCGTGTAGTGAAGTATCCGTCCAAACAAGTATTTGACCTCTCGATCTTTCAGCAGCCACGATTCGTGATCCGTCGGCAATACGTAGTGAACCAGCAGTATTCTCTGCGGTAGGTTGATAAGTGTTTATATCTTCTTGATCAGAGAATCTAATTAATAAATCATCTTGTGAACCTGTTGTGCCAATCGTGTTTTCTGTGCCCATAAAAACTAAATGTCTATCTGGTGTAGAGACTAAACTTAATCTTGAGGCTGTTGGAGCGTTTGTTATAGCAGCGGCTCTTGTGCTTACACCAGAAGAAGTGTCCCATTGAAAAGCTCCGCCATTTAAAACTGTTGCAATCAAATCCTCACCAAAATTATCAAGTGACCATTGTCTTGCTTCTAAAGTTACATTCGATGTTGTCGAGGGTGATCCCCAACCTCCTGCGCCCCAAGTATCCGTACCCCAACCAAACGCTGATGTAGATAGCTCAGGACCTATTGATATTTGATACTTTGCATTACCTGTTCCTCCACCTCCTGATGTAGAACCTGAGGCTGCGCTTGTATGTGTCACCACATAAGCATCACTGTTGGCGACCGAAGTAATCTCAAATTCTTTGTTCATGTCTAATCCATCAATTGCTGAAAAAGAATCAAAGGTTACAAAATCACCTTTCTGTGCGCCATGTGATGTATCAGTAACAACCACTGAAACTGTAGCATTAGTAGTAAAAGGATTTGTAAGAGCTTGTGTTTCTCTTATAGGTGTAATGTCATAAGCTAAACCCTCTTCAACGACATAAAGCTTTCTGTCTGTCCCTATTGCATCATATCTTGTGCCATCCAAAGCTACCCAAGCATGTTGATCACGTGCAACACCAACCAGAGTTGTGGAGATAAACTTCTCCCATCCTTTGATTTTTTGCGGCAGTCCTTGAAAAAAGCGTACATTATCACCGTCTGTCCACTTGCCTTCGCCTGTGTAGTCGGTTACTTCTTTATTGATGCCTGGTGCTGGTCTAAAATTTACTAATGGCATTTCAGTAATATACTACAAAAAACTAAATTTAAAACTATTGAGTTTATCTGTTATCTACCTAGATTCATGTTTAACAGTAGCCTGTGAGGGTATTTAATAGGATTATTACCAGCGTGTAAAACAGTGCCTTCCATAAAAATAGCTCTACCAGGAGCGGGGCTTACTCTAAACTCTTCTCTTCCTTCATTATCAAAAAATACAGTATCTCCATCAGTTTCATGAAGAAAAAGAATACCGTTGACTAATTCATTTGCTAGACTTTTATTATCAATATGAGGAGGATTTGAGATGCCTTTTTTATTAATATTTAAAGTGTTATTAGCTTTCAGTCTTGTAATCCTTCTATTTTTTAATTTTGCCAAATAAATAACAGTCTTAGCATCAGGGCAAGTTAGTTCTCCATTTAAGACAAAAGTATGAGTATGTTGAGGAGATTCATAAAAACCTTTTTCTAAATCTTCTTCATTGTTAGTTAAAGTCCATGACCAAAAGTACCAACTAAAATCACGAGAAATCATTAAATTGTATAAAAGTTTTGACTCCTCTAAAGAAATGTAATTGTCAATTACGTTTATTCTTTTACCTTGTAATAAATCTACTGAAGACATGTTATTAAAAGTAAGTATACCATCCTGTAATTATATATTTTTCCTTAGTATTACTTATAACTCCTCTATGAGTATGAGTCCAAATTGTAGGCCAAACTATAGTCAATCCCTTTTCAGCTTTTGTTTTAATATTTTGATGTAAAAATTCAGTGCCACCATCTTCCACATTATTTAAATAGGTCATAAAAACAAGATGTCTGTTCATAGTCTGTAGATCATTATTTTCACAATGCCAAGTTTTATACCCTCCACCCACAGGATAAAATTGAAAGTTATAATTACCAGTAATATTAAATTTTTCCGTATGCTCAACAGAGGGGTAATTTTTAATGTAAATTTGTAAAACTTTTTGAAGACATTTTCTGTATTCTCCAATTACTCCATCAAAATTTCCGGGACTTACATGTAAATCGGTGCTCTCTTTAAAATTATGATCAACAATTTCTTTTTCACCATTTTTATTAAGCACACCTTTCGTGGTATATTTTTTATTGTAATTAAAATAGTCTATTAGCTCGTCACATAAATCTTTTGGTATATATGAACCTAATATAAAATTGTTATTACCGTATTCTTTAATTTCCATTATTTTTTTGCAGCAACTAAAGATCCAACATGACCTTTATAAGCCCTATTACCGAAGTGCGTTAAAGGCATCGCTAAATCTGCCCATATCTCTCCGCCACATTCCTGCCATAGTCTTGAGAAGTAGTAATCTTCCGATAAATATCTAACTTGTCCTTGAGTTTTATAAGGCCCAACCGCAAATAAATCATAACAATTATCAGATCTATACTGCAGTCCGTTTACTATTTGATCAGTTTCATACTTTCTTTCAGGAAATTTTTTCATCATGGTGGTAAACACCTCTCTTTTAACTAACATCATACCTGTAGCTGCTTCATTAACCCGGAAAAAACCACCCTCTCCTTTTATTTCTTCTGGATTATCAAAGTTTACATTGTATCCCAAAGCTCTTGCTTCAATCTCTGCGGCGTCAGCATCTGGGTGCTTTTCTAAAATTCCTTTAATCTTTTCTATATAAATGTGTTTTCTTGGATAGATACCACAAACTACATCTTTATCTGCACATAATAATCTCTCAATGTTTTGCCAATGAAATCCTATATCAGCATCAATAAATAACAAATGAGTGGCTGCAAAATCAGTTTGATCTAGCATCATGGAAACTAATGTGTTACGTGCTCTGGTGATTAAACTTTCATTACCCATAGTTTGCACCCTCATTTTAATACCACTATTTTGAGTGTAGTTTTGTATTTCTAACAATCCATGTAAAGTGGGTTCTGTAAGCATACCTCCATACATCGGCATTCCTAGAAATATTTTAAAATTCTTATCTTTTAATTCTTCTGGTTTAATCATTTATACTCCTTTGTTAAATACATAAAAAATTCATTGCGATAGAAATTCTCTCATGTTCGTGTTCTTGACATGGGCTAACTGAATGAGGAATAGTTCCTTTAAAAAATACCATACTTTTTTCTTGAGGGACATAACAATAATATTGACTATACAGTGTAGGGACTAAATGATGAAAGTTTAATGTTGCTTTTTCACAACAAACTTTATGGTAATAAACAGCCGACCAAACAGATACATCGTGAATATGTGGATGATTAAAATCACTCCCTTTATTTATATTAAGCCAAAAGGTATCAAGTTTTGTTTTTATATTTATAGAAGACAAACTTTTTTGAGCAAAAGATATTAAATCTTGAAATCCAAAAGTAATATTATTGCTTTGATATCCTCCTTGATTACTTACTACTCTGCCTTTATCAAACTTTACTATGTGATCTATATGACTTTGTATTATATCAGAATCACCATCGTATTGATTGATAAATATTGATTCTTTTAATATGACCTCTTCTTGCATTATTTATATAAAAAAATATTAATAGTCATTCTTCCGTCATCTATAGTATTTCCATGATTTCCAAATGATCCATGTGATATTCCCTTTGCAAAGAAAACAGCAGAGTTTTGAACAAATCTTGAACATAAGATTTCACTTTTATGATCATCAGCATAAAATTTAGTTCCCGATTCTAAATTAGTTTGAGATAAATAAATTAATACAGTGTCAGCGTCATCTTTGTGAATAAAATCTTTTTTTTCATCTTCCGTATATCTTACATGACAAGCAGAGAATATCTCACGATAATTTTCAAAATATATATTATGATTGCTCAATATTGAAGATAGATAAAAATATAAAAAAGGATTTGATCTAATAAGAGTTTCTGTTCTTTGACCTGGCCAATTACTTTTTTTATCTAACTTTTGTTTATATTCTTCTAATGAATAAAACTTTAATTTTTTGCATTCATTATAAATAGGCTCAATATATTGAGGATTAAAAAAATTATAAATTGTTTTAATCAAAAAGTTATGGTTTTGTAGGCCAAGTTATATTGTCGGGATCAGATTGTGTTGAGGGTAAATCTCTTAAAGATTGTCTGTAAGTGGTCATTTCTGTGCTCATAGTTACATCTGATAAAGCATAGAAATCTGTTTCTGCCAATAAATCATTTCTCTTTTCTCTAATATCAGACCACTTTTCATCATCAGTTCTATTATCAACAAAAGCTTCAGGAACGTAAGCACTACCATTCCAAGTGTCATCAATTTCACCTGTATGATCAGTAGCTAAAACCTGACCTTCTTTAATTACAAATGAAGGAACATTATTTACATCATCTACTACGACAACGTTCTCCACAACATTAGTTGTTGCATTTAAAATACATACTTTAGGCATTACTGATATTCCTCTATTATTACTATACCCGCACCACCGGCGCCACCTGTTCTATTTTGAGCAAAATTTCGATTTAATGCTCCACCGCCACCTCCACCATTGGAACCAGCGTTACCGTCTGCGTTTATTGAACTATTTGTATTTTTATAATTTCCACCGAAACCAAAGGCGCTATTGCCTCCTGAACCGCTATAATAATAAGAACTACCATGTCTTCTTTTTTCTCCACCATTCAACGGATATCCACCAGGAATAACATACTGAGCATTTGACACGCTTGTTGTTTTGTCTTTAGGCATGGAAGTGTACTCGTCATTAGAGACAGAGTAAGCACCTACTCCTCCGTCTGCTGATAAGGTAACACCTGTGCCTGCAGGATTAAAAGAGGTTTGACCTCCTTGACCACCCTCGTGGTTATTAGGTCCACCAGAACCCGCTGCGCCTATGGTAATTGCAGCATCAGCTCCTAATTCTGTAGAATCGTAATCTCTAACACCACAATTTCCACCCATGCCGCCGCCTGCCATGAAAGCGTTTTGATTTCCAGGGTTAGTGCCGCCACCACCACCGCCGCCTCCTACACAATACACTCTTATAAATGCAGTGCCTGAAGTTGGGGTGTAAGTAGTTGTTGATGTAAATTCTCTTATTTGAAAGTTTGTAAGACCTCCTGCGGGAGTAGCAAATTCAAGAGCGCTTGCTCCAGAATTAACTTGAATAACTTGTCCTGCTGTCCCAATAGATGTTAGTCCTGTGCCGCCTTTAGTCGTTGGTACAGTTGGTAATCTTGCAGAGCCTAATGTTCCCGAGGCAATATTATCTGCATTTAAATCTGTAAGGGCAGAGCCATTAAGAGCTGGCAGTGTTGCAGGGAATCTTGCATCAGGTAAAGTCCCTGAAGCAACATTGCTTGCATTTAAATTTGTTAAGTTCGCACCAGAAACTTGTGGTAATGTTCCGGTTAAAGATCCCAAATCTGTAGATGAAACTATTTCAACATTAAAGTCTGAAGATCCATCACAAAAAACTGTTGTTTTTGCACCTTGTGTAATTTGAACACCATTAGCTGTGTGTCCTGTAGCTGCAATTGTTAAGGTTTGAGAACCTGTAGTATTATTAAAAAAGTTATATTCGCTCTCAACAGCAGGAATAAATACGACAATATCCCCCGTGAGAGCACCTGTTAATTCTATTGTTTTATTTGAAGATTCAGCAGTATCAGAGGCATTGGCTGTTGTCAGAGTTATATTAGCTGAACCAGCTACTGATTTAGATAAATAACCCGCTGAAAAAGCATCTAAAACTTCCAAATTGTTATTGGTATTAGTTCCCCATGTATTGGCGTTAGCGCCAGTGGCCATGAGTTCTAGTTTAAGTCTATCTGAATATGTACTTGCCATGTTTAAACCTCTCTAAAATATATCTTTTTTTAGTATTCGAGCAACATTTTTTTTATGCTGCATCTACCTCTGTCCAAGTATTACTTGCTCCTGTCACCACATTTGCCCAAGGTGTAGAGAAAGGATCACCTGTAACTATTGTTAAATCTAGTCCTGTTACGTTTACTAAAGAACTAGCTTCAACAGTTTCTGTTCCTGTTGCGAAACTCATTGCGACGGTGGAAACGCTTACAATGACACCAGTTCCTACTTCTACCGTTTCTGTTCCTGTAGCAAAAGATGATGATAAGCTACCAAGAGTTACTAAGGCATCTGCTTCTGCAACCGCAGTTCCAAGAGCTGCAGTCATCGTCACTGCCGTTGGATCTACCTGTGTGAAAATATCAATAGTAGGAGTTCCGATAGCAAAATCTAATTGATCAGAAGGTGCAATAACTCCTACGCTACCCTCACCCGATACAGTCACTCCTGACAGAGCAACACCTACAGAAAGACTGTCAAGAGTTTCTACTGCCGTTCCTGTTTGTGATGTTGTGCCTAAAGCACCTGTCATCGCAAGACCTGTTGGTGAAACAATGACACCTGTGCCAACTTCTTGAGTTGTAGTGCCTAAGGTTGTGGTCATTGTCACGCCAGTGACGCTGACCTCTTGTGTTATATTTTCATTCCAAGCAAAAGATCCCCATGTAGATCTTCCCCAACCAGCATCAACTGTTCCTGATGCGGTTTCAGTTCCTGTAGCAAATGATGTAGTTAAACTTGAAAGGGTAACATCTGTTCCCTCTTCAATACTTGTAGTGCCTATATTAAATGAAGATGTAACACCTGTTAAAGGATAAATTGATTCAGGCTCACCGACAGCCGTGCCTAATGCAGAAGTTGTTTCTAAAGAACCTAATGTAACTAAGGAATCTGCTTCAACTGTTTCTGTGCCTAACGCTGCTGTTGTCGATAACCCAGTAACAGATACTGTGATCGAACTTTGTTGGCCC
>CEOD01027465.1_pt1 | contig 10797 bp, 13 predicted proteins | sample 530341 | NCBI WGS metagenome assembly CEOD01 (sample SAMEA2619950, study PRJEB7988) | marine metagenome | isolation source: saline water (ENVO:00002010), including | reverse complement strand
CCCGCCGCAGCCGAAGATATTATCGTCGCTCGGAATATTATCCTCTCCGAACTAACTGGAGCGCATATCCACATGCAGCACGTGTCGTCGGCCGATTCAGTGGAACTCCTCCGCCAAGCCAAAAGGAAAGGTATCCGCGTGAGCGGCGAAGCGAGCCCCCATCATATCGCGCTGACCGACAAGTACCTCAGCGGCTACGATCCATTTTTCAAAATGAACCCTCCCCTGCGCTCCGAGAGTCATCGACTCGCCCTAATCGAGGGGCTGCGCGATGGCACTCTGGATTGCATTGCCACCGACCACGCACCGCACCGAGAGTACGAAAAAGATGTGGAGCTCGACCAAGCGCCTTTTGGTATTGTCGGTCTCGAGACCGCCCTGCCGGTTTGCCTAGAGGTGCTCCACCGCAGCCACGGTTTCTCCCTCCCGAAGGTCATTGATTTGATGACAGCAAAACCAGCCCGACTGATGAACATCCCGGGCGGTACACTTGCCGAAGGAGAACCTGCGGATGTCACGATTTTCGATTCTGAAAAAGAATGGATTCCATCTCGCGAAGAGTTCAAGAGTAAGAGCTTCAATTCCCCTTGGCTAGGAATCACCCTCAAGGGCCGCACCGAGTTCACTCTGGTCAATGGTCGGGTCGTCTACGAACAAGGCACGATTGCCGAAACGGAGAGATGAAAGAGAAGCCCGCGATATCGGGCAACCACTCGGTGAGCTCTCCCGATGAGGAGCTTCCGATTCTTTTTTTTGATTCGGACTGCGTCTTCTGCCTTCGTTCGGTCGACTGGATCATACGTCACGACCCAAAGCAGACTATTTCGTTTGCAGGGCTCCACTCAAATGCCGCAGATCGCTGGGTTCCCGCTGACCATCCATTGCGCAATCAAGATACCATGATCTTCTGCGACTCGACCGGTCTCTATGGACAAAGTGAAGCAGCATTTCGCGCCCTTCGCCCACTCAAGACAATCGCCCGCGCGCTCCTACTGTTCTCAATACTGCCCCGCTGGTCCACAGACCCTGCCTACAGATGGATTGCAAATCACCGCCACTGGTTCGGCCGTCCCGACTCCTGTAAGCTACCGGATCCGTCTACCGCCCACCGCTTCCTCGATTAACGTAATTGTGGACCCTGAAAACACCATCAGCGCCGGCAATCTCATTCTATTCGGAATCGCCCTCTTTGGCGCCATTGCTTCCTACTCACGCCCAATTAGAAGGCTCAGCGAGCCTGAACCAACATGGAGTCCCTGGAACCTCTCGATTGTCGCCTTTTCGAGGTACCTTTGGCTCGTGCTTCTCGCGATCCTCTTCGCGCCCCTCGCTGGCGACACTCTAATCGGTTTGATCATACCCAGTCGAGCCGATGACGACCGGATTCGATCCATTTTCGCTACATTTGTCATGCAAGCGGGACTGATCGGCGTCGTTCTCGTCGCCATACAGAATCGGAAATGGTCGCTCCACAGCTTCTTTGAAACCAGCGGGGTGTCTTGGAAAGTGGTTTTCACACACACCGGACATTTATTTTTCCGCTACCTCCCTGCCATCTGGCTTGTGGGAGCCTTTTGGGGGACGATTCTTTACGCTCTGAACTATCTTGGATTTCCAATCACCGCAGAGCCTCAAATCGCCACTCAATGGATCGCAGAATCTAGCTCGATCACCTTCCTTGCTGTCATGGGTATCATGGTAGTCCTGACGGCTCCACTTTCTGAAGAACTGGTCTTCCGAGGTCTACTCTTCCGGTTCCTCCGCGAACGCAGTTCAGCCAGGTTCGCGCTCATCCTCAGCTCGCTCCTGTTTGCCCTTCTTCATGCGAGTCTACACAGCTTCCTCCCACTGTTATTTATCGGCCTCCTTCTCACGAAACTCTACGACGATACCCGGGACATCCGCACCCCGATTCTGTTCCATCTATTCTTCAACCTCTTCTCCTTCCTAAATCTCCTCCTCTTTCCCTAGAGAATGACCGGCTAAGGCCAGCTGGACGGGAAAATCCTCGCAAGCTGCGACTTAAAACCCTGCCAGATCCGGCCCTCCTCAGATCGGACTCCCTGCCCCCCGCTCAAAGTGGTCCGCCCCACTCAACCTTCAGTCTTTAAACGATCCAGTTTCTAAAAACCGGATCGTGTAGTCGATCACTTCGGCACTATTCATAATAAACGGGTGAGTCGCCTGAACGACGATATGCTCCTTCATGCCCTCTACTTTTGTTCGCTCGACTGACACTTTTCCATCATCTGGTCCCGGGATCATGGCGGAACTGTTAATCCAATTGACCGAACGATCGCCAGCAATCACCCCCAACTCAAACTCAACGGGTCCAAGTTTGTTGGGCGTCGAGTCCTCATCCGTTCCAAGCTCCTTTCCAGCCGGCCCATTGATCTGGTCAAATATCCACCACTCTCCTACTTCATCGACCACCTCACTCCCTTGGTTCGGGGGTCCGAGCATCACTACCCTACCCAGCTGAGGCATCTCGTTGCGGGAAAGATAGCTCCGGACCAAGATCCCTCCCATCGAGTGAGTCACGAAATTCACCCTCTCACAGTTCTGGAGAACAGGATCCTGCCACAATTTTTCCATCGTACGGTCACTAAGTTCTTCAATGGATGCCGTTGTCGAAGGGTAATCTACATTGAGCACATAGTATCCTTCTTTGGCCAATTCACTACCCATCTTCTCCATACTCCCGTGGCCACGGGCCAGTCCGTGCAACAGGATAACCGCATCTGTAGCACGAACAACCGTGACGATCATGAGGCACGCACAAAAGATAGAGAAGTAGGTCATGGAACGGCGCTTCATCGTACCCAATAATTCTCTCAAAACCGCAGTAGAGTCAATGACCAGACCTTGAGGGCAGTTCACGGTCGCAGCATAAAAATTCACGGGCCGCTCCGCGTATTTGCCGGCTTTTTCCAATCAAAGCTCAATGAACTGCCCGAAAACGTTTCACAGTGAAGCTGCTTCCCGCTTGCCCTTACCGAGCCAATCCACTCGCATAGGACCATGAGGGACACATTCAGGCTAAAACGCTCAAAGAGCCGCATAGGAATTATCCGCCTCAGCCTATTCGCCGCCAGCTGGATCGCAGGATGTATCGGGCTGGAGGCAAAAACCGCTCTCAAACCGTCAAATACTTCCGAGGGTTACATCGCACTGCTTCTCGTCAACGAATCCCCCTTCCCTGGAGAATCCGGTTGGGTATCGGAGGCCGACACGAAAGCTACCATGCTTTCCATCCTTTGGGTCTGCGACAACCGTATCGACAACATCCCTCCCGGCTATCGCCAATCTCAGATCGCGGCGACTACGACAAACAACATCATCGACGTCATCACTGTCGGCGGCGAAAAGGGCCAATGCGACGGATTTTATCGAAACTCGCAAGGCCAGCCCACCACGGTTCCCCGAGTGAAAGAGCGCGTAGCCTACCTAACCCGTATTGCTAACCAGGGTTCACCGGGAAAGTTCGCCCGGCTCCTTAACTATGCACAGTCACTCGCCGATGCATACGAGTCCGGAGGGATACAGGAGGCAGAGCGGTTTGCCGGCCTCCGCAGGATCCAGCAAATTCCGGTAACCGGCCGCGCCTATTCCTGGATGACCAATTCCGACGCATACCATCCCGGCGGGAACTTTGTCCGCATCCCCGACTCGCTATCCGGGCAACTCGGCGGCAACCGCTTCTTCACTCTTCGCTCCTTGAATCAATGAAACGCCTAATCCTTTCACTTTCACTTGCTCTTCCAATCGCGGCTCTTGCGGCCCCGCCAGCTGCATCCCCCCAGAAGAACACCGTTGAACTGACCAACCAACAATTCCTCTTTGAGGTCATTCAGTACCTCTATCGCTGGTATCTCGACGAGGATCACGCTCAGGTGATCGTTGAGGACGGCGAGGCCGTCTTTCTGGTTCGAGAAAACGGCGTTTCATCCGATCCCGATGACCAAAGCCGTTTTGGCACCATCGTCCTTCCCCAGCTCGGCTACACGCTTTCAGTCAAAAAAGCAGACTACCGAATCGAGGAACTCGACATAGATGTGCATTCAGATGTCTTCGAAATCGTCAATGTCACGCTCGGCACCCCGGATGATATCACCAATGGTTTCGAATCGATCAGTATAGACTACGAATCTCTCATTCAGTCTGCACATCAATCCCGCGGGGACACCCGGTTTCCGGAGGGAGAACTGCTGAGCGAGATGGTCCAAGCGGCCAAACGTAAGATCCTGGAACACGTCAGCTCCCGAAAAAAAGCCGGGCTTCCCGTGGACCTGCGTGGCTATTCAACCTTGGAAGAATTTGTCGCCTCTCCACAAGAGATCCACCTGGCCCCGCACCCAGACGTCGCCAACGACGTCTGGATTTACTGGGAGACTGGACAGATGCTCCTGCACTTTTCCTCCGAACTCGACCTCAATGACCCCCAGCTGTGGAGCCATCAACACCTTTCCATTAAACTCTACGACATCGACGAGCAGACGGTCGTCTCCCTCCACGAGGTCGCGGGCAGCAACGCCTACCTCACACGAGATCAGGTCGGCCGCATTCTCTACAACTGTCTAGTCCTCGGGAAACGTGTGACCATCGACAACACTGCTGATGCCGGGAAATAGATAGTCTCTAGAAGATCACTCTCCAGACAATCCCCGCCTCCCGTAGTTGAGAAGTACACCCTCACCGCACTTGATCGAAATTTCGTCCTCTTTCGAGCTACGGGCACTTCCGGAAATAGGCTCACCCTCTCGATGAGAGGAAATCAGTAGTCGGGCCGCTTTCGCAACTCTTTGGTCTTCCCTCGCTTTTTCTTCGATTCCACCCGGCGCTTCTTCGAGCCGAGTGTGGGACGAGTCGCTCGGCGTTTTTTCTCAGGAGTAGTCGCCCTTCGAATCAGATCTTCCAAACGCTCCAACGCTGCGAGTTTGTTTTTCTCAAATGATCGATGCTCCTCGGCACGAATGACAATCACGCCGTCCCGGGTTAATCGCTGGTCAGGTACCCGTAAGATTCTCTCCTTATAAAAGGACGGCAAAGACGACCTCTTGACATCGAAAAAGAGCTGTACCGCACTCGAGACTTTATTCACGTTCTGACCACCTGGGCCCGACGCCCGAATCGCCTGAAACGATAGCTCAGACGCGGGAATCGTCACTTTTTGGGAAAGTCTTAGCATGATCTACGGTCCTCAACTACCTCAGGGTGCAGCTACCTACCCAACACCGGCGGCACGATTCAGTCAACCGAATGAACGAAGCCGCGCATTGTCGAAGGATCACAGACAAGCGACCCGACAAGTCGGGACTACGTGAGATTCGCTTTGGCCGCATCGCTCCTAAGCCCCCCTCATGGCGAGAGTCCACCGTCATGTACTCTACTCTTCATTGCTAGAACCTCCGCACCCAGACTGAGTCACTTCGTCCCGATCCACCGATCCTCCGACACCTCTACGTGTGCCGACCTGTCCCATAGCGAACGATCCAAAAAATCTATAAACACTATAAATCAACAGGTTACAAAACTCATGCCAATGGCATGGAGAATGCAAAATAGAGAACTGCTACAAATCCAATCAACTAAACAAAAGGAAAAACAATTATGACACTCTTCAAATACAACTCCGACAACCAGGATCCATTCGCAGGGATTAACTCCCTACTGAATCAGTTCAGTCGAGGAATCCAGCATACGCTTTCCGAGGCGCAAAAGAGTCAACAGATCCCCGTCAATCTCTACAGCACAGAAGATTCGTATGAGGTGCGTGCAGAACTCACCGGAATCGACAAAGCGGATGTTTCGGTCAGTCTCAACAACGGCGTTTTGGAGATAAAGGCAAAGCGCGACACTCATTCCGGGACTTCTCAGGTCGAGGAATCTTTCGATCGCCGGATAACCGTCGGGGAAGATGTTGATCCTGAGGCGGTTCAAGCTCGGCTAGAAGACGGGATTCTCTCGGTCCACCTTCCCAAACGTGAGGCGGACAAACCAAAAACAATCACGGTGGCGTAAGCCCCGAGGGTCCGAACTACCGAACACAATCTAAACAAACCAATTGCTATCATATTATGAGTAACGAAATTGCACAATCTCCGACAAAAGAAACACGCCCACAAGGGACTCGCCAGTCTTGGCAGAGACCACGCTACGAGGTAAAACCGGGCAAAGATGTCTATGAACTAAGGGTGCATCTGCCAGGGGTTCCACGGGATCAAGCTGAGGTAACGATCGAGAAAGATCAGCTTCTTGTCATTGGGCGACGGGCCAACCTCCGCCCCGACGGAGGGAAACCCGTCCATCAAGAGCTAGTCTTGAATGACTTTCGTCTTCAACTTCAGTTGAACGTAAAGATCGACACCGACCAGATCTCGGCTCGGTCCGAGGCCGGAGTTCTAACCGTTAGCCTTCCGGTAGCGGAGGAAAGCAAACCGAGAACTATTGCTGTTGAATAAATTTTTGAAGGTCAAACCTTCGAAAATAAGAGAAAGTAAGTTGAGAGTCGCCCGGCACCAATTGGTGCCGGGCTTTTTTTGATCCCTTGAATTAAGCTCTGAGAATCCTTCGCGCGGCATCCTCCCTACCTCGAGAGAAAGGACTACAACTGACTTTTAAATATCCGGACGAAGCGCTCAGTCACTCTTTTCCAGACCGAGCGTCGAGCCCAACTGGCTTCTTTTTCCTCATGAGCGGACTCGAGGTCCAACTCGAAATGCTTGCTCAATTCGCGATAACGGCTCTCCGAAAAGACGCAGAGGACGATCTCAGCATCGCGCCGCTGTGACCGCTGGTTAAAGTTCGCCGAACCCAAGATACTCATCCCGCCGTCGATGAGCATTAATTTTTGATGTAACATCGTCTTATCATAGCGATAGATCCGTACCCCCGCCTCCAGCAGATTCTCAAAGGTCTTAGCGGCAGCAAACCACTCAAATCGGCGATCAAGATGTTCACCGGGCAAGAGAATCTTCACATCAACTCCCCCTCGAACCTTCTCCCTGAGGAGATCCACCATGGACTCATCAATCACAAAGTATGGGGTAGAAATCCATAGAGACTTCCTTGCTTGCGAGATCGCTCCTCGCATCAAATTTGCCACATCGCTTCCAGTGTCTCGGGAAATCGACCGCAGAACTAATATCCTGTCATCGCCCGCTTGAGCCTGTTCCACAGCAGATCCTTCGAACGAAGGAAAGTCTCCAGGGTTCGCCTCTATCCAATTATCCCAAAAAGAGCCCATCAGCCCATCCACGGCCGGCCCCATCACCTTCACGTGAGTCTCTCTCCACTCCTCAGGATTTCTGGCATCTCCCTCCCACTCTTTTGCGATCCCAACACCACCGGTGTAACCGATCCGATTGTCACAAATGAGGACTTTTCGATGCGTTCGGTTGTCATACCTCCACAATTTCAATGAAGAAAACGGACGAAACCATTTAATGATCACTCCGGACTCCTTCATCGCTTCAACCAACTTGTCGTCCATGGATGAAGCACCAAAAGCGTCCAACAGGACGCGAACGGTCAATCCTTCCCTCGCCTTTTCACTGAGCGCGTCCGCAAACTCTTCGGCGATGTCTCCCTTCCAATAAACGAAGGTAAGAAACTCGATACTCGTCTGGGATTCTCGAATGTCCTTGAGCATCGACGGAAATATCTGGCACCCATTCCGCAGAATCACCAAATCGTTTCCGACCGTAGAGGGTATTCCCAGAAGTTTCTCCAAATAACACCGAAGGTAATCACACGACATCGACGATTTATCAGAATTTTCAGGAGAATTCATAACGATTAGAGTAAAATAGGAGGGCACCCATTCGACTCCCATTCGCTCCTCTTTCCAAGCTGGAAATCATCAATTGGCTCTCCCAGTCACGAAATAGGCATCCAACTTTCGGACGAGTATTTCCCCCGCAACAACTCGGTCACAAACGTTGACCCCAGCATCCGCTACGAATGAAAATTACATTCGATCGAGGGAGAAAGACCTTCGCGCACATTCAGTCGCCTTTCAACTCGTAGAATCTATGTCGAAGCGGATCATATCAGCAATAGTCACCGTACTGCTAGCAGTCCTGCTGGTATCGGCGATCACCCAGATCCCTCTCGATGACGCAAAAGAATCAGCGCAAGAGTGGATAGCCGACGCAGGTGCCTGGGGCATGATTTGGTACTACCTGATCGGTTCCGTCCTTTCTCTCATTTTTTGCCCAATTTCTCCCATCATCGTGTCCGCGGGACTGCTGTTTGGATTTAGCATCGGCATGGGACTCGCCCTCGCAGTCCTCGCAACCGGTTCCCTCTTGGGGTTTCTTATCGGCGGTAAAATCTGGAGCCGGATCCAGCACTTATCCTTCGCCCGGAACCGATGGTTCAAGGCGATTCATTCGGCGGTCCGTGACGATGGAGTCATTATCGTCGCATTGCTCCGTATGACCCCATTCATTCAGTTTACTGTCGCCAACTTTTTCTTTGGCACTCTGTCACTCCGAGCCACTCCATTCACTGTTGCAAGCGTGCTGGGGATGATCCCCGGCGCTCTCCTAATGGTATACGCCGGTTCCCTGGCCCGGTCAGCTTTCGGTGACAGTAATGAACTGGGAATCTGGCAGTGGATCCTCTTCGGCGCAGGGATCGCAGTGTTCATTTTCGTGAGCGCGCGAGTCACCGCAAAGACGAAGGCCGCTTTGGCCAAAAATGAGGAGCCTAGCAAATAGCGGATGGTGGCGTCTCATCAGGAGTGATTAACAAACCTCTCTCGATGGCGTTATGGACTGCCTCGTTTCGACTCGATGCATCCAATTTCGTAAATAGATGCGAAACGTGCGTCTTCACTGTCGTCACCTGCATATCGAGCTTTGTCGCGATCTCCTCGTTCGAGCGGCCTTCGTAAATTTGCTCTAAGACCTCCTGTTCACGATCGGAAATGTCAACAAACCGATCCCGCCGGAAAAATTGTTCATCCGTTTCGTGGATCGTTTTCCGGCCAATCGCCGCATTTCGAACCGCACGCTCAAGATCATCCAATGAGTCAGATTTCCGAATCCAGGCCATCGCGCCCGCGCTGAAAGCGTTCCGGACATTCTCCTCCAAATAGAATCCGGAATAGATCACGATCTTTGGCCCACCTTCTTTGGGCGTCCAATCCAAGAGAAGACTCTCCCCAATCTTAAAGTCTGCGATTAGAACTGTAACGGGCTCAGACTCGATTTTCGCATCCAGCTTATCGATGCTGGTCACGGTCCAATCAACCTTCATATCACCCCGCTCCTCAAAAAAGGCAGATAATCCGAAGATCGCAGCAGGATGATCGTCAATAATGCCGATCGAAATTTTTTCGGTTTTACCCATACGTTCTAATAAAGAGGTTTAATCTAAATCCTCAAAAAACGCACAGGTCGACTACATTCGATACGAGGATTCTTTAAATATCCCGTCTCTCCCCACAGGAGAACTGGGCCGAAAAGCTACTGCGTCCTCTCTGGGGGACGCTCGTCAACGCTCTCTTTGACAATGGCTTTCTCAGCCGAAACCACCGATTCTTGATCGTCTTTCGGGGCGCCCTTCCGGTCGCGCTGCGGGCTCTTTACCCCGGCAGTAATGACGTATCGCATCGCTTCTTCAAAAGACCAATCAAGCTCCACCACACGACTAGTGGGCACGATGACAGTAAATCCACCCACTTGGTAACTCATCGGAAGGTAAATCGAGCACCACTCACCATCAACCCCATCATCAATATGAGAGTCAACGCGCTCGCTCATCCGAAAGCCGACCAATCGAGATGGCTCCGACTCGATAGGCTGATAAAGCACTACGGTACTCTGGTTAGACTTCGATCGAGATTGAAAATACTCGGTGAAGTCCCGAATCGAACCGTACACGGATTTCAATAGCGGTACCCGAGTGATCAAGCCCTCGAAAAATTGCAGCGCCGACTGAATCAACGCGACTTGAATCATCCAACCCAAGGACACCAAAGCAAATAGGCCAAAAATAAACCCCAACCCCGGAAAATACCATTCCTCTGGCAAAACCGTTTGGATCACCCCTCCAAAGTAGGACTCCAGCAACGAACCCAAAAGGAACACAACATACAGAGTTACCAAAAGTGGAAGCAAAGTCCCCACGCCCTTCCCTGCGGACACTACCGCATCCCGAAACAACCCGCCATCTCCACCATTCCCGCTACTAGTATTCATAGGATAAAATATTTTCGAATTCCGAAAGGAGGTAAAGACCGGGCCAGTCATTCGAAAGTAGGACTGCTTGAATCTTGGGAATAAAAAGCAGAAATAGTACCTTCGAAACCGTAACCAATACGAACTCGAACTCAAAAATATCATGAGTAAAGCACCACAAAAAACTTCGAACCTCACCCAAAGCCGGGAACAACTGGTCGAAGACTTGCAAACACTTATTGCCGACGCACAAGGCTTGGCCAAAGAAGCCAAAACCGCTTCCGGTGAAGCTATCGACGAAAAGGTTAAAGCTGCACGGGAAGCTCTCCAAGAGGGAGTAGAGAACCTCAAGAAGCACGGGGAGGTCGCTCGCGATAAAAGCATCGAGTACTCCAAGACTTTCGACGAACTCGTTCGGGCGAACCCTTGGAAATCAATCGGAATTGCTGCTCTGGGCGGATTCGTCGCAAGCATTATTCTTAGAAAGGATTAATCCCCGCTCTTTGATTCGGTTGTAATCCAGAAACCCATACATGAGCCATAAACTCGTCCAGAGCCTTAAAAAGGTCGCCACCCTTCGATTGAAAATCTTTCAGGAGGAGGTGAAATT
>CEOD01030199.1_pt1 | contig 10817 bp, 8 predicted proteins | sample 530341 | NCBI WGS metagenome assembly CEOD01 (sample SAMEA2619950, study PRJEB7988) | marine metagenome | isolation source: saline water (ENVO:00002010), including | reverse complement strand
TCATCAAATGATAATAAGCAGTCTCCCCCAATACCTTTCGTCTCCTACTCATGCTCCAAAAATACCGCTTTTCCTCGGCTTTCGTCAATACTAATTTGTCTGACCTATAAGTACGGATGTGATGGGTAAGGCTGGTTGATTGTCTCAATTATCCCTTAATCGCCGAAAGAAAGAAGTTTCTCTGTTTTTGAGAAATTTCCAGGTCTACCTTCTCCATGACCGACAGAAGGTCTTCCCACACTTTTCGTTTACTTTCTACTGTACCCTGATGAAGGAGAAATGATGGGTGGTAGGTTACCATTACGGGAGTGTTTTCACAGGTGTGCCACTGTCCTCTCAGGCGGCCCATTTGGCCTTTTGTTTCTATGCCTAGTAATCCTTTCACTGCGGTTCCGCCCAGGGCTACTATTACTTTGGGGCGAATTACTTCAATCTGGGCCTTTAGATATGGGAGGCAGAAGGCCATTTCCTCATCAGTGGGTGGTCGGTTTCCGAAGGGGTTTCCGGTTTGAGGGCGCCAATTCATGATGTTCCCGATATAGACATCCCCTCGAGACAAACCCATGGCTTTGATCATCCCGTTTAACAATTCGCCCGCTTTTCCTACAAAAGGCTCCCCTTTCATTTCTTCGTCAGCCCCTGGTGCTTCTCCGCAGAAGAAAATATCGGCGTCCAGGTTCCCTACACCGAAAACCAGCTTCTTATCCGGATTGAGATGCTGGAGACACACCTCACAAGTTAAGACGCGGTTCTTGAGCCACTCCCACTGTTCTAATTTTGAACCATCCGGAAGGGAAACCGTTGGAGGGGTGATTAGGGTCGGATCGTGCAATTTGGTCTGTTTTGCCCTTGGGCTTGCACTTGCACCCTTTGAAAGGGAATCGGGGAGAATAATTTTTGTCGGTACCCGTTCAGCGGTGTTGGCGACCGCTTTTGATTCGGATGTTGGTTGAATGGATGGAGCTGGGGCACTCGCTGGACGGTCGAGCAGCCTCATCACTTTATCTGATAGGCTAATTTTCTCGATCCCTTCGGAGCGGAGTAGACGAAGTTCTTCGCCCAGTAGTCTCAGCAGATCATCCCTCATGGATGTACCTTCCTGTCGCTGAATGACTCTTCACGGACCTGTAGCATTCGTTCTACATGTTTGGCGAGCAGATCGAATTCCAAATTCACCCGGTCACCCGAAACTCTGAAGCGCAGATTCGTCTGATTTCGGGTGTGTGGGATGAGCCAAACGGCGAAACCGTCGTCCAATACCTCAGCGACTGTGAGCGAAATCCCATCGACTGTGATGGATCCCTTTTCGATCAGATAGCGCGTACTCGGGTGGCTACACGAAACAGCCAAATAAAAATCAGATCCCCGCGGTTCAAATTTATCAATTACTCCGGCTTCATCGATATGCCCGCTCACGAAGTGGCCCCCCATCCGGGAAGTTGGCAAAAGACTTCTTTCGAGATTAACTCTTTGGCCGGACTGTAATTGGGCGAAAGAAGTCCTCTTCACCGTCTCGGCGAGGAGGTCGAAGGAGACCAACCGATTTTCGGAACGGGCAACAGTTAAACAACATCCATTAACGGCGATGGAATCGCCCAGCGCCCAATCAGAGATGGACTCCGGCATTTCGACATCCAATTGAAACCCATCCTGGCTCTCGTCAAAACGTACTACCTCGCCCGCAGCTTCTACCAATCCAGTAAACATTGCTGTGCAGGTTACCGATTTACCGCTTTACCTTGCCAGACGAATCTTGGGAAACCTCCATTTTTCATGCATCCCCTACTCGATTCTTGTCTCACGCTACCGCTGTAGACTATCCTACCCACTCGATGCATACCTCAAAAATTCTGGTCGTAGGAAGCTTTGTCCAAGACCTCACCTTTGCTACCCGCTCCTTCCCTCGCCCCGGAGAAACCATAGTGGGCACATTCTCGACTGGCCCCGGAGGGAAAGGGAGCAATCAGGCAGTCGCAGCCCGACGGGCAGGATCCGAGGTCACCTTCATCGGAGCTGTTGGGAAGGATGAATTCGCCCACTCTGTACGGGATTTCTATCGAAACGAAGGCATTGAGAGCCCCTTGGCGGAGTATCCCGACTCGCCGACAGGAACGGCCGCAATCCTCTTCGATGAAACGGGGCAGAACGAAATTGTCGTCGCCCTCGGCGCAAACGAGAAATTGGACCCCACAGACATTCCCGACGACCAGATCGCCACAGCCTCGATCGTTGTATGCCAATTGGAGTGCAACCTTCAAGCAGTCACCTCTGTGTTGCAGCGGGCGAAAGATCACGAAGTTACGCGAATCCTCAATCCGGCCCCCCTGCGAGAAGAATGTACGGCTGAGCTTCTTCGGGAGGCCGACATTCTGATTCCGAACGAGACCGAGTTCATTGGTCTCCTATCGAAATTCCACGGGATTGAACTCGACGAAGCCGAACTGCCAAAGCTTTCACCAGAAAAATTCAATGAGTACTGCCGGAAATTAGACTGTCCGACGGTTCTGATCACTCTTGGAAAACATGGCGTGCACCTTTCGACGCCCGAGTCATGGGAACGCATTGCTGCGGTGGAGAACGTTCAAGTCGTCGACACGACTGGCGCGGGTGATTCATTCGTCGGGGCATTCGCGGCAGGGCTCCAACGCTACAACGGAAATCTCAAAAAGGCTGCGACATTTGCCAACCGGGCGGCAGCGATCTCTGTTACCCGAAAAGGGACCGCTCCGGCAATGCCAACCTTAGACGAGATTGAATTGGTTGCGCATTCAAGCTAGATACTGTTCTGTACCGAACCAACTTTATGTCATTCACACTCTCTCAAATTGCCGGCATGCTTGATGCGACCAACTTAAAGTTGGACGCAACGAAAGCAGAAATCGAAAAGCTTTGCCACGATGCACTCGCTTACAGTGTCGCGACGGTCTGTGTTTACCCGACGAACGTTCCCCTGTGTCGAAAGATCCTTGGATCGGGCGACGTGGGTCTAGCCGCTGTAATTGGGTTCCCGAGTGGTCGGTATTCGAGTCGATCAAAGAGCACCGAGATTGACGAAGTTGCCTCAATGGGGGCCTCTGAAGTCGATATTGTTTTAAATTATTCAGCCCTCATCGAGGGAAAATTCGACCAAGTCCAAAAGGAAGCGAGTGTTCTGGCCGAAGCTTGCCGCAAGGTTGGCCTAGTTTCGAAATTCATCGTTGAGACCTGCTACCTCGATCACCCTCAGAAGATGGACATGCTGAAAATCTGTGAAACCGCTGGGGCAAATTTCATTAAAACCTCGACCGGATTCGGTAGCGCTGGGGCGCAACTCGAAGACGTCCGCCGCTGGAACGAAGCAAAAACAACGCCGCACCTAAAGATCAAAGCGAGCGGAGGGATTCGCACACGGGAGCAAGTCGAGAGCTTCCTCAATGCCGGGGCCACCCGAATCGGTCTCTCATCGGCCAAAGCCGTATTGAGTGACGAATCCGACGGTTCGTACTCAAACTACTAACGATCCCCGCGGAAGGATCCACTACCGATCTCCCATCACCCGATGATCAACATCCGGGTGCTTCGACCATTTTTCGGGTTGAATTCCGCGGAAAATTTCTTTCTCCCAAAGAGTCTACTCTATCAACAAGTCCAAGCAATTATTGCCAAAAATAAAAGAAACCCATGAGCGAAAAAGTAGCTGAAAAGCGAGAGTTCCAAGCCGAGGTCAAGCAAGTCCTCGACATCGTAGTCCACTCCCTCTACACGGACCGGGAAGTGTTCATCCGTGAGCTGGTCTCGAACGCCTCTGACGCCCTGGAGAAGCTTCGTCACCTCCAACTCACCGAGAAGGACATCTTCGACGACTCCCTCGAAGCGGAGATCAATGTCACCACGGACGAAACCGCCGGCACCATCACGATCCAGGATTTCGGTATCGGGATGAACCGCGAAGAACTCGTCGAGAACCTGGGCACCATTGCGCACTCTGGTTCGAAAGCATTTCTAAAAGCGATCCAAGAGAACGGTTCGAAGAACGAGAATTTGATCGGCCAATTCGGGGTTGGCTTCTACAGCGCTTTTATGGTTGCGGAGGAAGTCACAGTCTACACCCACTCTTGGAAGACTGACGCTGAAGGATACTGCTGGAAGAGCGACGGATCCGGCACCTACGAGATCGAAGAATCCGACGGTCAACGCCGGGGAGCGAAGATCGTTGTAAAGCTGAAAGAAGACCAGCAGGAGTTCGCCAAAAGTGATCGCGTCAAAGGCATTCTCGAAAACTATTCGGCCTTCGTACCATTCCCGCTGAACCTGAACGGTGAGAAAATCAACACCGTTGGTGCTCTGTGGCTCAAAAGTGCCTCGGAAGTAACCGAAGAAGAGTACAAGGACTTCTATAAATTCCAAGCGAACGCCTTCGACGAGCCTCGATTCTGGTTACATTTCAGCGCGGACGCCCCCCTGGAGATCAACTCCCTACTCTTCGTTCCGCAGCAAAACATGGAGCAGTTCGGGATCGGCCGGATGGAGCCAGGAGTCTCACTCTATTGCCGGAAAGTTCTAATCGACCGCCATCCTGAAGGCTTGCTTCCAGAGTGGATGAGGTTCGCCCGTGGAGTTGTCGATAGTGCGGACCTTCCCCTGAACATCTCCCGCGAGTCGATGCAGGACAGCTCTATCATTCGCAAGCTGAGCAAAGTCCTGACCCGCCGGTTCTTGAAGATGCTGGCAGAGAAGGAGAAGAAAGATCCAGACACCTTCAAGGATTTCTACAAAAACTTCAGTCAGTTCCTGAAGGAAGGTGTGGTCTCCGACGCGAGCAACCGCGAGCAAATTGCGAAGCTTCTTCGCTACGAGTCCACGCATACAGAAAGCGGAACCCCGACTAGCATCACAGACTACATCACCCGGATGGGCTCGGACCAAAAGGACATCTTTTATCTCTTTGGATCGAGTCGCCAAAGCATCGAATCGGGTCCCTACCTCGAAGCCTTCCAATCCCGCGGTCTCGAAGTTCTATTCGTCACCGATCCGATCGACGAATTCGTCATGTCTCACCTCGGTGAATTCGACGGCAAGAAGCTCGTTTCGGCCGACCGCCAAGACGTCGAGCTTCCCGATGCCGATGAATCCGGTGAAGACGCCCTTTCCCCGGAAGAGAGCGAATCCCTGACGAATTGGATGAAGGAGAAGCTTGGCGAACGCGTTAGCGATGTAGTGGTCAGCAAACGCCTCACCGATAGCCCAGCGGTTGTCCTGAATACCGACGCTTCGATGACTCCGCAAATGCGCCGCATGATGAAAGCCATGAACCAGGAAGGGGCCAACATGCCCGATATGCCGGTCCGCTTCGAACTCAACCCGAAGCACTCCTTGATCAAGAGCATCGCCGCCCTCCAGAACACAGACGAAGAACTCGCTTCGGCGGTTTCTGAACAGGTGTTTGCCGGAGCCCGACTCAGCGCCGGCCTCGAGGACGACAACAGCAAAGTCGTGAAAGGAATGAACGAAGTCCTTGGAAAACTGCTCAACCGATAAGCAGCGATCTTCGCGAAATTAAAATTAATAAAGGGGAAGGCCAATCCGGTCTTCCCCTTTTTTGTGGGAACGCAAGTACCCACTGCTGGTCAAAGTATTTACCTCGAACGACAGACTGAAGGCTTTCATGAGGAGCGTAATGGCCCAAATGAAGGGAGAATGCGCAGTCCCTTTATCTCGCCAGCTACTCACTGGATCCCCGGCGAAATTGAACCTCCCCGATGCGGGAGAAGGCCCCCTCGCCTACTCCCCCCGATTGTCTTCGATGCGTTGGGCCTGATCCAGCATCTGGCCGGCCATCCGCTCAATACCACGGGAAACCACCTGGCTCGCCGGAAAGTATTCTTGGGCAGCAGCGTACTTGGTAAGAGATGCTGCGAATTTCCCCTCTCTCTCAAATTTCTCGGCCTCTTCCACATCGGTGACGAACTGGGCAATTCCCGGAACGACAGTGGATAGAGTGCGATGATAGAGGCGATCATCATTGGCAGTATCCTCAATCTCTTTGAGCACCTCCCACGCAGCGTAGGGCTCTCCACGATCCAAACGCTCTTCCGCCGCACGAATCGCAAAATCGATTGTCTGTACCGTTTCGATGGATTCCCGCAACTGTTCCGCCCGGACCGGGTCGCCACTCAACGCGCTGATATACTCCTCTCGCTGATCGAAAATCCGGCGATAATCACCCGCTTTATAATCCACATCAAAATCCGAGACATGGTCGGCTCCCGAAACTGCTGCGGTCATAAAATTCTCGATATCCGGATTCAACGGCCAGATCTGGAAGGCTTCATCGAGCATCGCCTCGGCTTGGGTTACCTCACCGCGTAGCAGAGCGCCTCTCGCACCCAGTAGCTTCATTCGACTGGCTTGCTTTGCGACGCGAACGGCAGAGATGGCCTCCCGATCCGGAAAGTCATCGGCCAACCGGGAAATCGAAAGAATCAACTCCTCCAAAGCATCATAGTCCTTGAGCTCAGCCAAACGGCGGGCCTCGTCCAAATCGAAGTACAATTCGCGAAGGACGCGCTTCTTTTCCTCAGGAAAGAGAACAACGTCCAGTGAGTACTCCCCGAGAAAGAAAGTCTCCTGCAAGCGCTCCAGTGCGGAAATCAACTGCCCCTGGTCATAAGCGTTATTGACCGAAGTCATACCGGTGCGCACATCGTCCAGGGCCTGCAGCGCAATAAACTCCAGAGAATCAACGGTTGGAATCATCTCCAGCTCCGGCATATAAGAGATCAATTGCTCTCCGCCCACCTCAAGATCCTGAGCGCTACTCTTGAAGAGAGTTCGGTAAAAAGACGAAAGAATCAATGCGTGTTGAAACCGACGCTGAGAAAGGAAGGAAATGATCTGGCTTTGCATTTTGAGCCGCGCTTTCAAGCCAATCTCCTCGATTTTCAGCCCCTGCGCGGCGAGTTGGGCCTCCTGCTCCGCCAAGCTTTTCATGGCTTGCGACAGAGAAGACATCCCGCTCCCATCGATTGTGGGAGCACCGACACCCTCCTCGTTGAGCCGACTCAATTCTTTCGTGTAATGGATACGACGATTCTCTTCCTTTCGGGATTCGGTGATGACGGAGACCTCGAGACGATCTCTCTCGGCCGCCTCGATATCTTCTCGAAACCGCTGATTCTGGAACAACTCCCGATCACGCCAGTTATCGTAAACCAAATTCGCGATCACCGTAGAATTCCCGCCATCCACGTCAAATTCGCTGGCTTGAAAAAGTAGTTTCCATGATGAAATCACCGGCTTCCACGGATCGTCGATATCCTCAGGGTCATTTGCCTGATTCAACGTCGAAAGTCTCCCATGAATCTGCTCAAGGAGCGACAAATAGAGGCGCGAATCCATCGTATTCACCGGAGTGTTCAGGTAGCGAACAAACCGGGCGCGCATCATACGGCCCTGCCCCAGCTGGAACGACCGCCCCTTCCAGTTCAGCGTACCCTCTTCCGGATCGAGCGAGTCTGATTCGACGTTAAACACGCGATCAACCAGAGAAACCAAGGTGTTGCTCTCGTAGGAGCCGCCCCCTCCGCCCGCCGGCTCCTGACCGGAAGCGGGAAGCGTAAACGAGACAGCTAAACCGGAGAAACTCAGCCATACGAAAAAATTGTTTTTAAGAAAATTCATCAATTTTTGCTTAAGCTGTGAACGTAGAGAAGGCCGCCATCCTCGACAGAGACCTTGAATCGGAAGCGCTGCTGAAATTCGACATTACCCGGTAAATCCGCGGGCAGAAACAGCGGAAGCGAGGAACCCTCGGGCTCCGACGAAACGAGAACGATCCGACCGAGCTTATCCTGCGAGGAGAGGATATTTTGGATGGAGGCATCCAAATGATAGTGGTTGCCGACGAACTGAAGTGGCCGCTCCATAAAAGAATACACTGGAAGCGGTTCGGAAAAACCCTGCGACTCAGAGTTCTGATAAAAGTAGAAACCGCCAAATCCGATTAGAACGAGGAGGATAAACAGTACAAGGAAGCGAAAGGAGGTATTCTTCATCAGGATTTCGAGAAGTTGTCAGATCTGGGGGGATGGTTCCAGATTAAAGCCAAATGGAGAGGCCGGTATTTTGTATGCAAATCAGCGTGTGCGGTCCATACGAAAAACACCCGACGCCACGAGGATCATCGCCGAGAGGACCTGGATGGCCAAAACCAGCAAGCTCAACGCATAAGGTGGAACCGTTTCGTTGCTGACAAAGACCGCCGCATCATAGAGCCCCGTATCTCGGAATGATGCTAAATAGGAAGCCCAGCCCCAATAAGTCGTAATCACCGTCCTCACTACCTCTGAAAACGGTTCGGGCAGGGTCAGGACAATCCCCGAGAGAGGCAACTGAAATCCGACGACATATACCGCCAGAAGAGAGGCCTTTTCGCCTGACTTCAACCAAGCGGAGAATCCCAAAGCCAGCCACGAAAGTGCCAGAGAAACCAATACTAGAGTAAGGCCCTGAATCCACCAACTGCCCGGAAAGTGCACGACCGCCTTTACGACCACAGTCATCACAATTCCCTGAATCACGGCGATACAGCCAGTAAAGACCAGCTTCTCGAAGCAAAACGGCCCTGGCCGCAACCCCCGGAGGGACTCCTGAAAAAAGAGATTGGCCCTCGGGGCGATCTCGCGCGCACCATTGTTACTTCCGGTCAGAGTCAGGAGCACCACTTGGAATAGAATCAAACTACTGACCAACGAACCGATATCCGCCGCATCACGCGCAAACGTAATCTCGCCTTTTAGCCGGCTTAACGTTCCCAACCCGCTGTCCATGGAAAGTCGGGTCAACTGAGGAATTCCATCGAGCGCAAAAATCACCACCAGAAGAGGAAAGCCAATGGTGATCGCCACGGTCAGACCCAGATAGCCCCGATCCCTTACGAACAACCGAAATCGGCGCTGTAGAAGAGTTTTGGCTTGGACAAAATCGCTAGCGGGCTGGACCTTTGCGGCGAGTGCTTCCGTATCAGCTTCGGCCGGCTCGATGTGCTCGACCTCTGCCCCCTGTTTCCTCCACAACTCTGCCCAATCCCGTGGATCAGACTCGTCACCGAGAATTCGAAACAGTCGAACCGCATCCTCCAATCCGAACCATTTTTGGAAAGTGGGAAAATCCCCTTCAAAAATTTTGATCCCCGCTTCCAGGACCACAATCCAATCAAACCGGTGCAACTGATGGAGATTATGAATGACGTTCACTACCGTCTTGCCCTGTCGGTCGACCAACCGGCGAATCAGGTCGAGGATAGCGTCTTCGGACTCGGGATCCAACCCCGACGTCACCTCATCGCAAAACAGTAAAGTGGGATCTGCAACCAACTCGAGAGCCAACGCCAGCCTCCTCAACTGGCCTCCGCTCAACCGCCCCACCATTTGTGACCGCAACCGTTCCAGCCCCGTTTCCTCGAACAACAGAGCTGAACGTTCGACGATCTCGGACTCTGATAAATCGAGAAGCTTCAAGCTATAGAGGATCGACTCTTCGACCGTAAGCTCCTCATGGGCCACGCAAAATTGCGGAACATAGCCCACCCGACCGACCCGGTCGGCCCGATTTTCCAGCTTCTCTCCTCCAAAAAGGAAATCACCGGAACTCTTAAGAGCTCCCGACCCTACGGCTGCACGGACCAAAGTCGTCTTCCCACATCCCGACGGACCAATGACGGCATTCATCGCTCCCGGCTTAAAGTGCACGGAAACATCCTGGAGCAAAGGGACCGCCTTTGCGCCAACAGTCACGGTCAGGTTGCGAACTTCCAACATTAGGGAGCCTCCGTTGTAGCTCCTCGCACCAACCAATGCGCCTCTTCTTCCGGAAGGATGCGGCTCCGCCGGTACCCACTCCCCTTGAAAGGCAAATCATTGCAGAACTTCTCCCTTTCCTGCGCCGTTTCAAATTCTATCGCGACCAAGGCTCGACCAATTCGTTCACCGGAGTACCGATAATTGAAATAGCATAGGTTGGCCTCGCCCCTCACAACATCCTCGAGGAAGGCCCTCAACGCACCCGGCCTCTCATAGAAATCAATCTCCAGAAATACGGAATTGGTAAGCGTTCCCGGTTCGCACGGGATGGCCCGGAACCGCACGGAAGCGCTCTCATCCACCCGGGAAGCATCGAAACCGCTCGCCTTCAATTTTTGAAACAACGCATCCAGCTCCGAATCGGTCAGAAAGAAGCCAAAAACCGGCCAAGCCTGGTCCAAGTGGGTCTTGCCGTACTGGAAGTCGATGACACTCAACCCCTCAAAAGCCCGATCGAACAGGTCTAACATCGCCCCCTCTCGCTCGGGAATATTGACGCGCACATGCCGTCGTGGTCGCCCACCATTCCCCGCTAATTCAGAAATCCGTGAAAGCTGACCAAAATCGATATTTGCCCCACAGGCGACAACCAGCGCACGGTTGAACGGCTGAAGAGCGCCATGCTTCCGCAATCCCGCCAATCCCATCGCTCCCGAGGGTTCTTGGAGACAGCGCAAACTTTCCCAGTAGAGCCGGATGGCATCGCTCACCTCTTCGTTGGATACCGTTACAAATTCGTCGATCACCTCCGCACAGACTCGATGAGTCAAGACACCCGCCTGCCGTACTGCAGTACCATCGCAAAAAATATCCAATTCTTTCAGCGCGACCGGTTCTCCTGCTTGTACCGCCGCGGCCATCGACGCCTGCCCCTCGCCCTCGACTCCCACGATTCGGATACCGGGATAGAACTTTTTCAACCAAGTCGCAACTCCCGCGGCCATACCACCGCCCCCGATCTGCAGGTACGCCACGTCG
>CEOD01020112.1_pt1 | contig 10834 bp, 7 predicted proteins | sample 530341 | NCBI WGS metagenome assembly CEOD01 (sample SAMEA2619950, study PRJEB7988) | marine metagenome | isolation source: saline water (ENVO:00002010), including | reverse complement strand
CCCCCGCAACTCACCCATCCGCTTGCTCCCACTTCCCCTCCCCCATTCCTCAAGACTGCCCCCAACATCAAGCCTTGAGACTGAAATCAAAACCACCTTCGGAGCGACTCATTCCCCAGTAGCTCCCAGGCCAGAACCAGATCACCGATTCAATCCACTCAAAGGAGGTGAAATCTGACAAATCCCACTCCGCTATCTACCAAAAATTGCACCCCTCTCGCTCCCATACCAAATCACTGGCTACTGCCTAATTCGAAAGTTTGCTACCCCTAGAGCAAACCTTCTCCGATTTCCGTAAAACCCTCCGCTCCTTCTCACTATTTTCAATAAATAACCCATCTGGCAAACCTCCTGCTTGTGAATACTTATTCACAGATGAAGACCAACTGTTTAACATATCTCCGGAACCCGGCGAAGGATGCCAACGAGCGGACTATTTTGCGATGAACCGGCTTCCTAACAGGCCCACTGCGAAATCTTTCCAGAGGGGACAGAAAAGTGCATTTGCTCTGATCATTTCACTGTCCTTGATGTCCTTCATTATACTGATACTGATGACCCTCAGTTCAGTTCTCATGGTGGAGACGAAAGCCAGCTCAGCCTCCCTCCTCAGGGAACATGCGCGCCAGAACGCGATCCTCGGCCTTCATCAAGCCTTGGGCAATCTCCAGAAACTGGCCGGTCCCGACCAACGCGTGACGGCAAGAGCAGATATCCTCGAGACCTACGAGGACGCAATTGATACGGAAGAAACAGTCCAGAACCCATATTACACGGCGGTTTGGAACGTTGAACCAACCGACGCAACGAGGTGGCCGCACAGTCCAGGTCAATCAGAGGGCCCTGACCCAAAGGTATATCCGAGTTTTCTGGTAAGCGGGAATGAGGGACACGATTGGATGGATTCCGAGGCCCCCATAAATGAATCGACGAGCACTTTTCAGGATCCCGTCACTTTCGATGATATCGCAGTCACGGTAGAGAAAAGCGCTGTTTTGGACGATGGTGGCAGGTTGCAAGGAAACTATGGTTGGTGGATCGGAGATGAGGGAGTCAAAGCTCGCCTGACCACTGAGGAACCTCAAAGTGCCCTCACGGACACGGTCCCCGAATGGACTCGACCCGCCGGAACCACCCCTCAGTTGATCGATTCCAGTCTTCGTTCCATCGATCGGGAAGATTACCAGGAAACAGCTTGGAGGATCCGGGAAATCGAGGAATTGAAATTGGCAGACGGCCTCTTCCAAAACCTATTCGACCCAGTTTCTCCTTCTGTTGAGAAACCCTATTTCCATGACTTTACCGGAACGTCGCTCGGGGTTCTGGCGGATACACGAAGTGGAGGCCTGAAAAAGGATCTCGCAGTCGCGCTATCTACACCCAGTGCAACCGCTCCCGTCGGTACGAGAGACGACGACCCATTATACCCATCGTTTTCGGAAGGAAACTACCAAGTATTTGACCCAACCTGGGGATACCTGCGGGACTACTTCACCGGTGTACCCCTTTTGACCAATACAACAGCCCAACAGTTAAACGATGAGTCCTGGGCCAAAAGCAAATTGGTGGCCATGCGGATGCCTGACGGAACAAAGCCCGGCATCCTACCGATCACTGTACGCGCCCAGACTGGAATCACCCCGGTCCTCGTACAAATGGATCCGACCAGCTGGACGGACGCCACAATACCCGAATGGGAAATCTACTACTACTACCAGCCTTCATTGGTCCTGTGGAATCCCTACAATGTCGCCATCGAACTACCGGAACTGGTCGCCATGACCCGACCCTATGTCGGCAGTGGTTCTCTGAACTTGAACGATGGCTACAACATTACTGTGACCGTCACGATCGATGGCTCCTCTGATGTCACTAGCGATGCACAGTCAAAACTTCCAGCGCTGAAGTTCACCCTCCCTCCGACAGTCATACCGGCCGGACGAGCCGTCATTTTTAGCCCGCTCGCGGGTGATGCCCTCCTGGAAGAAGATGCAGCCAACAATCCCCTACCCGCGGGATGGCGGCCGGACGGTACATTCTATCAAGGCACCGGCATTACCTTCGCATGGGACCCCGACGGATCGGGCAGTACGCCAACGATTCTATTAAATACAGCAACTGGCTCAGATGCTGCTCAGAACTATGGACCGTTCCGTACTTCAAATGGAATGTGGGACCTTCTCCACACGCCACCAACCGGACCACTGGTTACGGACCAGAACGATTTCGCCACTCAACTGATCAACATCGCCTTTCGCACGACACAGAACCTACTGAGCTTTTCCGCTTCACAAGCGCGAAGAGTGACCGATCCCAATTTTGTCGACAATTTTGAAGGTGGAACGCTCTCCTTTCCCGCACTTCTCCAATCAGTGGCGATGAAGTTTTCCGACGACGACTCAGGTTACCCGAGCGGACTCAACCTCGGCTTTACAAGAACCCGTTGGGCGCACGACTTCAACCCCCGAACCGAGTTCTCCACGGCTTGGTCAAGTAACCTTCCCACTGTCTATGCCCAGGGGCTATTCTTCAACACGGACGCCCAAAGCGCGTTCAGTATTCCCCTAGCGCAAGACGATACAAATCCTGACCCATCATTCTATCCCGTTGGAGGCCGGATCAATGATCTCGATATCACGAGAGCCACCCTCTACGAGATCCCGACGGAAGATACCGTCCAATTCAACATCGCCAGCCTTCGCCACGCAAATCTGAGCAGCTCTCAAGAGCGACCGGTCGGGGGAAGCCATCCGCGCGGAGGGCAACAATATGCTCCCGCCTTCACCTTGGGGAGCTCGAACGCTTCACCCATGATCCCCTCGGAGGACGTTTCGGTCGATGCAGAATCAGCCTACGGGTACAGCGTCCGCATGTTCCTTCCCGACCTATCCTATTTGGCAAACGACGCTCTCTACGACCGATACTTCCTTTCAGCCCTCGACAACAGTGGATCCACTTCGCTCCATCCGATACTGAGACCGACCGACGTAACCTATCCATCCACTTCCGGGTTCGATGAAAATGCAGCAGCCTGGCTCATCGATGGAGGCTTCAATGTAAATTCGACCTCAATTGAGGCCTGGACAGCCTTCCTGGGCAGCCTGCTGGATACTTCTGTAGAACTAGAGGACAGCAGTTCCGATGCTGGATCAGGCGCTCCTTTCACCCGATTCACAAACCCTACGGGAGACACGCTGACCACTGCCGATATGGGCATGGGAGAATCTGCTATGCTCAGCGATTTTCGACGTCTGGACGATGAACAGATCAGGGCTTTGGCCGAAGCCGTCGTCGAAGAAGTCAAGATACGGGGACCATTCCTCTCGATGAGCAGCTTCGTCAACAGGGTACGGGCCGACCCCGACAGCAATTGGGCGCTCAATGGCCCAATTGCTCGAGATGATGTCCCTCTCACTCGAAAGAATGAGTTGGTCAGCAAAGGCGCGCTCCAGGCAGCACTCGATCGAAGCGATACCAATACTCTACCCAACTATACTTTGGTGACGGATTCCGATTCAACGGCCCAAGTGAACCTTTCCGGCACCTACAACACACTCGCAAATCCAGAAACTCTCGATGGCGTGGCCACCCAAGGTCTACCCGGGTATCTGATGCAACATGACATCCTCGGCGCCCTGGACTCGGCAATGACGGTACGCTCCGACACTTTCCGAATCGTGGTCTTCGGCGAGGTCGTTGACCCCATCACCGGAAATTCGCTAGTCGAAGCCAGATGCGAAGCGGTCGTCCAGCGCCTCCCCGACTATGTATCAGCTGACAACGACGCGTGGGACCCTCCCTACAACAGCGCCTACTCCCCAACACTCTCGACGTTGAATCAAAGCTTCGGCCGTCGCTTCACCATCCTCTCGTTTGAGTGGGTAAACTAAGGACTCAAAACAACTTAAATCATGAAACACTTCTGGACAACCGCTCTTCTCAGCCTGGCTCTGCCTCTGGCTGCTATTCAACTTTCCGCCACGGAAGCTACCGAGAACGTGGATCTGGTCATCCTCGTCTCCAATACTCGACACGAGTCCAACTCGCATCTCACTCCCAGAGAGCTCGAGAGGATCACCCTAGCCGAGGGTGCAGGACGACTCAATCGATGGGTTCGCAGCAACAGCGGCGAAGATGGCTGGACCAAAGTAAGCGCCGATGAGGGTCTCCTGTCCCTGCCATTTCGATACAACGGCCCCAAACAACTAACGCTCTACACGCGCGTCCTCCAAGGAGAGGAACCTCCGATGTTCGTACCTCGCGAACAAATCAGCCTCCCCGACCAAATCAAAACCGGCATCCTTTTCGCCCTCCGCGTAAGCGGCACCGACGAGAACCCATCCTTTCGACTAGGCGTCATCGATTGCTCAACTGCACCTTCAGACAAAATGGGAGTGCTACTCTACAATCTTACCCAGTCTCCCATCATCGCGAGTATCGGTAGAAACAGCGAAGCGGTTCCCCTCAAACCATCGGTACCCGAATGGAACCCATTGAACCAAAAACGGTCTGCAGTTCCACTGCGGTTGGCCGCTTTCGACGAGGAGTGGAAACTAGTCTACAATAGTATCGATCGGTTGCCGCTGAACCGTCCTACCCTCGGACTGATTCTACCCGGATCACCAGGGCAACCCACCGACGTCAACATCTACCTTCTCGCCATGCCCGTATGGCCCTCGGAAGAAAGGCTGATTGAAGAAAAGGGCTAAAACTGAGTCCTCCCAACCATCACCAATTTTACGGCCAGCCCCCTGTTGCAAAAGAAAACTATCGCAACGGAGGGAGGGGGAAACACGGCAGTATCAGCTACAGATAGACGGGCCGAACTAGAGACAAAGGCCATTGGGGCAGATGGGCTGCCAACCTCATATCGCCCCGATATCTAAATCTCCGGGCACTGACCCTCTACAGTAGAGAGGCCGCATCCGGATCCAAATGGAGCCGGGCTTTCGGATGCTTTCGCAGAACACTTGCGGGACAAGCTGTAGAGACCGGACCATACAGTGTGTCTTTTACCGCACGGGCTTTCGTCTTTGCGGGGACAACTCCACTGAGTATCTCCGATCCCAGAAAGACAGGTAGGGTTAGAGTAATTGCCTGCGACGGGACCGCCTCTAAATCAGGAAAACAACCGTCGTTCACTTGCTGCTGACGGCAAACCTGATCGAGATCGACCACCTTGGCATAGATCGGATCCTCGAAATCCGCGACTGGCGGATCGTTAAACGCCAGATGCCCATTCTCCCCGATCCCAAAAAAGACGATATCTACCGGCCGTTCGCTTAGCAACTGATGAAGGCGCTCACACTCCTGCAATGGATCCTCCGCCTCGCCCCGGATCGGATGGAAAGCGAACAACTTCACTTTCCCCGCAAAATGGTCCATCTGATATTTTCGAAAACTCTGAGGATGATCCCCTGCCAGCCCGATGTACTCGTCCATGTGAAACACCTCTACCCGGCTCCAATCAACTTGCTCCAGTAAAAGGTGTCGGTAAAACTCATCCTGAGAAGGAGCACTACCAACCACAATACGGACAACTTCCTTTTCGCTGAGCAATCGATTCAATTGCTCTCCAGCATAGATGGCTGCTTCCGCACCCATAATTTCCCGATCCGGGAAAACAAAAACGCTTAGCTGACCTGCTATAAAAGATTGGACGATATTCTGTGACATAAGAGGATGGATGAAACCAAAATTAGATGAGCCCGAAATGATCTGCTGCACAGGACGAACAAAGAGTGACAGCCTCTTCTGACGAGACACCAAGCCACTCAGCGATATGAATCACTCCGCGATCCAAAGTAAGAGAGGATCCGGCAAACCGGCTATCCCCTGGGAGATGGACTATTCCGTCCTCACCCACTTCCAGATCAATATCAGCCAGAGTAAATCGACCGGGCGGCGCACCGGCAGCCGCCATACAATCAGTTGTGAAAAATGTTTTTCCAGGAGCCTTCGTTCGGAAAAAATTCCGGAGAACGAAAGGGGGAAGATGAACACCATCGGGGATCAAGCAGGCGATCAATTCATCTCTGGAGAGCAAGCGCTGAATCACATTGTCATGGCGATGCAACAGACTCGGCACCGCGTTTCCCAGATGAGTCGCCAAGGTAGCCCCCGCACTGATGGCATCATCAATATCCCGCTCTCCGGCATTTGTATGACCCAAACCCACACGGATTCCCTGCCCTGTTATCAGCTCGATCATCGGAATGGCGTCCTTCACCTCAGGAGCCAATGTGATCAATTTGATCCGACCGCCCGAGGCTTCCCAGAGTCTCCATAAGTCCGACTCTTTGGGACGGCATACCTTATCCAATGGATGCGCACCATTGTATCCTTCCTCCGAAGAGATCCAGGGGCCTTCCAAATGGTAGCCTACAATCGTCTTGGCTAGATCTGGATCTCGTGAACAATTCGCTTCCAGCGCCTCCAGCTTCCGGCACATTTCATCAATTGTATCCGTAACCAGAGTCAGAAAAATTCTCTGCATGCGATGCCACCGAAGCCTGCTTACTGCATGCTGTAGTTCAGATAACTCCAAGTTCCGGGACTGAAAATCAACCCCCGCAAATCCATTCACCTGGAAATCAAAAAGAGAGACCTCTGGAGAAAGTTCGACCCTTGCGATCCGCTCACTACTCCGATCACCCATAGTTTACCCAACCTCTTGCCCAGTTATTGTCATTCGAAAACCAATTTAATCGCGCTCTCCTGAACGAAGCAATCCCAAATATGAATACCTATACATTTCAATTGACCTTCTTTCTCTTGCATCAATGATGATCCTCCGTGCTCGGGGTCAAAAAGGTCCTCGATTCCTTCCAGTTGAACGCAGGAAACCATGAACCAGAAACCACGAATTCTCCTTGCAGGCCTTATCTACGAAACGAATACCTTTGTGGAGATCCCCGGTACTATCGACAATTTTCGATGGAAGTACGGAAACGAAATGCTCACGGGAGGGCCGGACTCGCCCCTAGCGAAAGTGGTCACTTTTGCGGAGAGCGCGGGATGGGAACTGATTCCCACAGTAGACGCACGCGCGACCGCCGGAGGGATGACAGACAACGCTGTCTTTGAGGCCTTTTGGAAAGAGTTCCAGGAAAGGACAGAGAAGGCACTAAAAGAAGCCCCAATCGACGGCATTCTTCTAATTTTGCATGGAGCGATGGTCACAAGCTCCTACGAGGACGCCGAAGGAGAACTTCTTCGCAGGGTCCGTTCGATCAATGGATGCGGGCAGATTCCCCTGCATGCCTCATTGGACTTACACGGCAATTTCACGGAGAATATGGCCCGCTTAGCTGACGGTTGGATTACCTATCTCGAGAATCCACATACGGATGCTCTGGAGACAACAGTCCGCTCGGCAAAGATGCTGGAACGACATCTAACCGAAGGGCTAAAGCCAAAGGTCTTTTGGAAGCAAACCGACATGCTATGGCCGGCCATCGGCACCGCCACCAATGAGGAGCCGATGCAATCATTGGAACTCCTCGCCCGACAGTTGGAAAAGAACCATCCATCGTTCCTCTCGGTCAATGTAATGGCCGGATTCGCTCATGCAGATATCCGAGATGCCGGAGTTTCTTTTCACATCACCTCAACCGGACCGGAGGAAGAGGCAAACGAAGCGCTCAACCAGTTGGATGCCCTCGCTCGCTCCAAGAAGGAATTCGCCCACCCTACTGAATGGGAACTGGACGAGGCCATCGCTCGCGCCGCTCAGGGGCCATTCCCTGCCCTCCTGGTTGAACCGGCCGACAATATCGGAGGTGGAACTCCCGGCGATAACACCGAAGTGATCCAAGCCATGTACGAAGCTAACATCCCAAATAGCGCTGCGGTCCTAAATGACCCGACAGCAGTGGCAGAGCTTTTTGACAAACCACTGGGCTACCGGGACCGAATGTCCTTTGGCGGACGAGGATATAGCCAAGGAAACGGCGCCCTCTCGCTCGACTTCGAACTAATTCGAAAAAGCGACGGCATATTCACCTTGGAAGACCCCCATAGTCACATGGCGGGAAACACTGGAAGTGTAGTCAAAATGGGCCCCTGCGTACTCGTACAATCCGGTTGCCTCACCCTACTCCTCACTTCAATAAAAACCGCCCCTTTCGATCTCGGACAATGGCGAAGCCAGGGTTGCGATCCCAGCACCTTCTCACTCGTGAACATCAAAGCTGCAGTCGCTCACCGCCAAGGATGGAAGCCTGTGGAAAAAGCCAGCTACACCATCAGTGTTCCGGGACCCTGCGCAAGTGACTTGCGGCGCCTCCCCTTCCGAAACGTCAGACGCCCCATCCATCCACTGGACTAAGAGGAAGATAGAAACTGCGGTCAGCTAAATGTCTGACCCGAAACCCGCGGCTGAAAGCCAGTCAGCATCCTAGCGAATGACGGACGCACCATCCTGGTTCCTGTTCAAAAGCTTCGCTACCATTTCACTCGATTGTTCGGTACGCTTTGATAGTAGCTGCCTTTCGTTCTCGCGGTAGGCAAAGCCAGAATCAACCGGCAACACACAGCCGTTGACCATCCGGGCCTCTGGGGAAGATAGAAATCGAACCGCGTTCCCTACGTCCTCAGGACGACCAACCAGGGGAATCTCTCCCTCGCCGACAACATCCGCCAAATGAACCTTCATCACTTCCTCGTAAATCTTCTGGGACTCCTCCGGCGGGAGGTCCTTCAAATGCTCTCGAAGAAACGCACCACCCCGAACACATCCCACACGAATCGCATTCACCCGGACGCCCTGCTTTATTAAATCGTGCGCAAGAAATTCTGTCTGCTTTTCCAATGCTGACTTGGACACACCGTAGAGGGTTGAATTCGGTTTCGGCATCTCAGCTAATACCGAGGAGATCATCACCACTGATCCACTATTTTTTTGCAATGAAGGTAGAGCCGCCTGAGTGAGAAAAAAGGGCGCCAGCAAATTCACTGAAATCAAACGCTCATAGTCGGATCGTTTGACGTTTCCAATTCCATCAAAAAGCTGCCCCACAGCCGCATTGTTTACCAACAATGAAAGAGACCCCAATCGCTCTTCCACTTCAGCAACCAGACATTCGACACTGGGCCCATCACTGAGGTCTGCCTCAAAAAAATCGTCCGCATCCACAGGCCCCCGGTACCGAGCGGTTTGCTCAAACTCTTCCAACGTTCGATCTGCTGCGGCGACGATCCAACCCGCTTTCCTCAATGTCGAGCAGATGCCTGGCCCGATAATGCCGGACGCTCCTGTAACTAAGGCGACTTTTTTATTTTCCATAGAATCTTAAGCGGGAAGTGAAATTCAATAAATCATGTATACCTATTCATAAGACTGCTGTCACGTTCCATTTCAGATTATTTCCGACGGTAGAATTCTGAGCGCTCATGAGAACAACCACCGATTCTCCCCAAAGAACTTCAGCAATCCCACGGAGTCCCGCAGTCGATTCGCCGCCTCAACGCGAATACAATGAGCGTATTAGTCGACCGAAACATCTCCGGCCACTCATCCGCCAAAGACTATCGGGGTCCGCAATGTCCATCGCGTCTCATTCTTCGACGAATTGAATTCAGGCCACCGTTCTCGCCGGTGTGGGTTCTACCCTCTTCGTCGAGAAGTGAATCAGAAGGGTCTATCGACGCACTGGTCGCCAATCGAATCTGCAATGCAACGGAATAGCTCCGCGATTCAAGTGATGAGGAGCTCCCCCTCCGAGCGGTCGCGAGAATCCAACGACTCCGCGCCTCGCGCACCCTCAGTCCAGATTGATCCCGACGTCAACGTCACCTCGCTCGGGAATGCAACCGTCAGCCCGCAACTGTTCAACCAACTCGGGCTCCAGAATCAAGTTCTTCATCCGCAGCTGGGTTACAGCCTTTTGCACAACTTCCAGATACCCTTTCAACACCGGAAGGGTTTCGGAGGAAGGCTTGGTCAAGAGCGTGCGGAACTCATCGAGGATGGACTCTCGAATGCCAGACGGTGTCGTGGGCCGATACTCCAACGGAAACGCTTCATAGAGATTACTACCGCAGGATTCTTCAACCAATCGACGAAACGGTTCTGGTAACGAACGATTCATCCACTGCTCATTTTCCAGGAGATCAGAGCAACGGGTCATTCCTTCATTCAGGTCTTTGCTAAAAGTTCGACCTTGCGCCTGCAAGAGATCTATCCGCCCGCTGCAGTGAACCGCAAAAAATGGAGCGACTGGAAACGCCATCGGAAAGACGAGGTTTGGATAAAGCCGCACCCGAAGGTACCGCTCCGAAACCTCTGCAAATTGTGACCAACTTTCGACGTTCTCGTAGTCCAGTTCCGCAATGGGAGCCCACTCGATCTTTGGCTTAGTGACGACCACCGTGTCGTTTGCCGGATCGAGGTAGAGATTTCCCAACTGAATGGCGTTCTGAAAATACTGGGCCCGAAGAAAGATGAAGACCTTCCGCAGGACCAAGCCCTTCCCGACGAGTTCCTGGAAGAATGGATCCGCCACCATTCGAGCAACGACGCGGTCACGGATCTCACGACAAAATCCAAACGGGTACCGGGCCAATGAAAGGAAACCATACTCTCCCCGATCCCGTTGATTTCGAACCGCTTCGACCTTCGGCTGAAAACCGGCATCCACTGCGGCCCGAAGCTCCTTGAGCCGCTGCAACACCTCGTCCATTCTCGGAAGGACTTCTTCGGCGGTCAGTCTTTCCTGATCGCGGGTCGCCCGCAAATCATAGGCATAGGCGTCCCCTACCAGCTTTTCTGTCTGAATCACGCAGGCAGGCTATTCGCGGCTACGCCCCCCACGAGAACGCCTCATCCCCAATA
>CEOD01011540.1_pt1 | contig 10848 bp, 7 predicted proteins | sample 530341 | NCBI WGS metagenome assembly CEOD01 (sample SAMEA2619950, study PRJEB7988) | marine metagenome | isolation source: saline water (ENVO:00002010), including | reverse complement strand
CTTGCCCGCGGCTGATTAGGGTACGCTTGCGATAGGGCCTTGGGGGGGCATTGCGCGAGTAGGCTTTCTCCGTGCGTTTCGTGGTGGGCGCTAAAGCAACCCACCCACAGGGGTGAAGTCATAAGTGGCGGGTCTAAAGTGGGGCATGGCTTCAGCCTTGCCCGCGGCTGATTAGGGTACGCTTGCGATAGGGCCTTGGGGGGCATTGCGCGAGTAGGCTTCATCCGGGCTGTTCGTGGTGGGCGCTAAAGCAACCCACCCACAGAGGGGAAGTCATAAGTGGTAGGTAGCAAGTGGGGCATGGCTTCAGCCTTGCCCGCGGTTGTTTAGGTTACGCTTGCGATAGGCCCTGGGGGGCATTGCGCGAGTAGGCTTTCTCCTGGCTGTTCGTGGTGGGCGCTAAAGCAACCCACCCACAGAGGGGGATCAATTCGCCACGAAATTCACAATCTTTCCAGGGACGAAAATCTCTTTGCGGATGGTCTTTCCTTCTAGGAAGGAGGCTACCTTCTCAATCTCCTTTGCCGCGGCGAGTACCTCATCCTTGCCCGTATCTTTGGCCGTGTTGAGCTCTCCGCGGACCTTGCCATTGACCTGGACGACATACTTGACGGAGTCGCTGGTCAGCAGGGATAGGTCGGCTTCGGGCCAAGGTGCGTTGGCGATACCGGGTTCCCCGCCGAGACGGGCCCAAATCTCTTCGGACATGTGAGGAGCGAACGGAGCCAAGAGTTGGAGGAAGGCCATGGCCGTGCTGCGCTGAACTGCTTCCGCCTTCGTCACCTGGTTGATGAAAATCATCATCTGCGAAATCGCCGTATTCAGGCGAAGTCCCTCGATGTCTTCTGTCACCTTGTGGATGGTTTGATGGAGAGCCTTTTGCAGGTCTTTGGCTTCCTCCCCCCCGGTGATGATTTTCGGGGAAGTCTTGCCGTCCTGGCCGATGAAAGCGCGCCAGACCTTCTTGAGGAAGCGATGGACTCCCTCGATCCCCGATGGGTTCCAAGGCTTCATGTCCTCGAGTGGTCCGAGGAACATCTCGAACAGTCGCAGGGAATCGGCGCCGTAGGCATCAATTACCACATCGGGATTGATGACATTGCCACGGCTCTTTGACATCTTCTCGCCGTCGTCGCCGAGAATGATGCCCTGGTGGAAAAGTTTGCGATACGGCTCATCGGAGCTCACCGCTCCTACATCGTGGAGGACCTTGTGCCAGAAGCGGGCGTAGAGCAGGTGAAGGACGGCGTGCTCGGAACCTCCGATGTAGAGGTCGGGGCTTTGCCAATACTTTTCCTTCTCCGGGTCGACCAGCGCCTCCTTGTTGTCTGGGTCCATATAGCGCAGGTGGTACCAGCATGAACCTGCCCACTGCGGCATCGTATTGGTCTCGCGGCGTGCGGCGACCCATTCGTCGCCAGCAGGGCGTTCTTCCGATTGGGAAAGCGTCTCTCCGGTTTCGGTGTTGAACCACACGTTCAACCACTCGGGGATCGTGGCCAGCGGGCTTTCGCCGGTACCGGCGGGCTGGAACGTCTCGACCTCAGGAAGGGTGAGCGGGAGTTGTTCGGGAGGAATTGGCAGTGCGTAGCGAACCTCGTCGTCGATCCTACTGGTTACCGGCCCTTGAGGGAGGGCGCGACCGACCGGCGTCTCGCGATTCGCCGAAGCCTTTTCCCACGCCTCTTGGTTGACCCAGAGCATGGGCATCGGTTCGCCCCAGTAGCGCTGGCGGGAGAAAATCCAGTCCCGCAGGCGATAGTTGACCGACGCCTTTCCAGCGTCTTGCTGCGAGAGGTGATCGGTAATCTTTTTGCGGGCCTCTGCGGTCGAGAGACCGGAGAAATCGCCGGAATGAACCAATGAACCATCGCCCCCGAATGGGAGTTCGGGAGTGTGGCCATTGCCCTTGGATTGGCCCGGTTCAATGACCCGTTGGATGGGCAGTTGGAATTCCTTGGCAAACTCGTAGTCCCGTTCGTCGTGCGCGGGGACCGCCATGATCGCCCCGGTGCCGTAGCTGGCGAGGACGTAGTCCGCGATCCACACGGGAATCCGGGCTTGGTTTACCGGATTGATCGCGTGGGCCCCGGTGAAAATTCCGGTCTTCTCCTTGGCGAGATCCGTGCGATCGAGATCGCTCTTGGCACGGGCCTTTTCGCGGTAGGCCTCCACGTCGGCCATGCGGGATGGATCGGTGATGGAATCGACGAGAGGGTGCTCGGGTGCGAGGACGAGGTAGGTCGCTCCGAAGAGAGTGTCGGGGCGCGTGGTGAAGACCGTGACCTCTGGTTTTGCCTTCGTGTCGATGGTGAATTTGACCTCAGCTCCTTCAGAGCGCCCGATCCACGCCTGTTGCTGGCGCTTCGTGGATTCGGGCCAGTCGAGATCGTTCAGCCCCTCGATGAGGCGGTCCGCGTAGTCGGTAATCTTGAGAACTACCTGGCGCAGGTTGCGGCGCTCGACCGGGTGATTGCCCACCTCGGAGCGTCCTTGGATGACCTCTTCATTGGCGAGGACGGACCGCAACTCAGGGCACCACCACACGGGTTTCTCATCTACGTAGACGAGACCGAGCCGGTAGAGTTGGAGGAAGATCCACTGAGTCCAGCGGTAGTAGTCGGGATCCGTCGTATTGATCTCGCGGGTCCAGTCGATGGCAAAACCGATCTGTTTGATCTGCTTGCGGAAGTTTTCGATATTGGCCTTCGTCGTTTGGGCCGGATGCGTTCCAGTCTTGATCGCATACTGTTCGGCGGGCAGGCCGAAAGCGTCCCATCCCATTGGGTGGAGCACGTTGAAGCCGCGCGCCTTCTTGAACCGGCACACGATATCGGTGGCGGTGTATCCCTCGGGGTGCCCGATGTGGAGACCGGCTCCGGACGGGTAAGGGAACATATCGAGTCCGTAGAATCGGGGCCGCTCGTCCGGATCGGAGGCGCGGAAAGTTCCGTTGCGTTCCCAGAAGTCCTGCCAGAACGGTTCGATCGAGGCAGGGTCGTATTGTTCACAATTCGCGTGCATGGTTCAGCCGATTAGTCGGGTAAATTCAGTTTTTGTCCGACCCGGATCACGTTCGGGTCGATGTCCGGGTTTGCGTCGAGAAGGTCGGGGACGCTCAAATTCTTGCGTCGGGCGATATCCATCAAAGTGTCGCCGGACTGCACCGTGTAGGTATTTCTTGCGGGAGGTTTCGGGGCCGGGCTAGTGGTCTGGGCCGGCTGCTGGCTGGAGGAAGCTGTTTCTTCCGAAGGGGTTGGCTTTGGTTTTGGTCGGGGAACGCGCTCGGTCTGCACATCGCTGGGGATCGCCGGAATGCGGGTAGCCAGCTCGGTGATCGCCTCCTTCTGGCTCGTGAGCCCAGTGATCAATTCCGAGGCAACCTTGCGGGTCGATGCGAGCTGTATCGAATTGGTCTTCACCCGATTTTCGTTCTGCTCGACGACGAACTGCATGTCGTTGAGGCGCTGTTCGGTGAAGGTGAGGCTCTCCCGTACCTGAGCTTCCAACGTCTCAATCATCAACCGACTCTCGTCGAGGAGTTCGACGTTCCGCTGCAGGCGCCGCTGGGAATCGCGCGTGACGTTGCGGGCATCGATGACCAAGTAAAGACAGGCGAGGCTGATGACGATGGCCCAAATGCCCACCCAGAGAGCCAGCGAGCCGAAGCCGGCTCGCTGGTCGCGGGTGGAAAGTCTCGTACGGGTTCCGGTATGTTGCATAAACGCGATGGCTCTCCCTGAGGCTCAGCTTTCGAGAGCTTGAGAGATGTCCGCGAGGATGTCTTCAATATCTTCGAGGCCGACGGAGAGACGTACGTAGTCATCGGTGACTCCGGAAGCCTTTTGTTCTTCTGCGGAGAGCTGACTGTGTGTGGTCGTGGCCGGGTGAATGGCCAGTGACTTCGCGTCGCCGATATTGGCCAAGTGGCTGAACAAGTTCAGTTTCTCGATGAATTTCTTCCCGCCTTCGGTACCTCCCTTGACGCCGAAACCGAGGAGCGCGCCGTACATGCCGGGCTCGAGGTACTTCTTCGCCAGATCATGGTAGGGGCTGGACGCGAGACCGGGGTAGTTGACCCATGTCACTTCGTCGTGAGCTTCGAGGAACTCGGCCACCTTCAGTGCATTTTGGCAATGGCGCTCCATGCGCAGGTGAAGCGTTTCGAGCCCCTGCAGCTTCATCCACGAGTTAAAGGGAGAAGGGCAGGCGCCGATATCGCGGAGGAGTTGGAGCCGCATCTTGAGGATGAAGGCCACGTTGGCTCCGCCGAGAGGTTCAAAGCTCTTGAAGGCATCCCAGTGGACGAGGCCGTGGTAGCTCGGATCCGGTTCGGTGAAGCCCGGGAACTTGCCGGAGCTCCAATCAAAGTTTCCACCGTCGACGACGATACCACCGATCGATGTACCGTGGCCGCCGATGAATTTAGTGGTGCTGTGGATGACGACATTTGCGCCCCATTCGAGAGGCCGGTTGAGCATGGGGCTCAGCGCGGTGTTGTCGATTACGAGAGGGATGCCGGCCTCGCGGGCGATTGCCCCCACTTCTTCAAATGGGAAAATGTTCAGGCGTGGATTGCCCAGGCCCTCGCCGTAAATGAGTTTCGTGTTTGGCTTGAGCGCCTTGCGGAAGCCGTCCGGATCATCGACATCGACAAAGGAAACTTCGATGCCCAGCTTGGGGAGGGTGTAGTGAAAGAGGTTGTACGTACCGCCGTAGAGTTGGGATACCGCGATCATGTGGTCGCCGGCGCCCATGATGTTGAAGACCGTGTCGGTAATCGCAGCTTGTCCGCTGGAATGCGCCAGTGCACCGGAGCCGCCTTCGAGCTCAGCGATCCGCTGCTCGAGTACGTCGTTGGTCGGGTTGTTGAGGCGGGTATAGATGTGGCCGAGTTCTTTGAGGCCAAAGAGATTGGCCGCTTGCTCGGTATCGTTGAAAACGAAGCTCGTCGTTTGGTGCAACGGGACGGCCCGTGATCGGGTCGTAGGGTCAGGTGTTTGGCCGGCGTGAAGAGCGCGAGTTCCGAGTCCTGGGTTTTTGGGTTTCATAGCGATTTACGCTGAAGAATTTTGTGCGGAGTGCAAAGGAAAAGAGGATTTGAACGGCTTTCCACGCGGATGGGGCCGCCTTCCGTCTCAGGTACCTGCCGGGCTCCTATTGATCGAAAGGGTGTTCGCGGTCCAACCATGCGCGCCATTCGTCATTTTTCTGGACGACGGTGATCTCCCCGAGATCGGGGCGCAGCAAGTTGCGAAATTCGGGTTCGAGAAACCTCCGCCCGTGGAGAACGATCGTGGCCCGATGCTCGAGGCTGCGGACCAGCCGGCCGATGGCTTGATTGACCCGCCGCATGCCGGGAATGCGGAAGATTTCGTGAAACCCTGTGTCGCGGTCGGGGTAGGCGTCCATCCGGATTCGGTTGATGACGGACAATTCGGGAAGTCCCGGGCTGACGATCATTGCGGTTTCGATCACGCCTCCGAACGCGTCGACGGCCTCGGCAAAGCTACCGCCGAGCATGAGGAAGAGAATGTCGTTCGCCAGCGGTGCCGTGCGGGCAAACACCTCGCGCTCACTGGCATCCAGGTTGCGGGGTTGGAGCTCCGTTCTCAGGTGCGGCGCGGTGGCCTCCACATAGGCCGAAATCGTTTCGGCATACTCGAAGGAGGGAAAGAACGCGGCGACACATCCGCGGCTCGCCTGCGAGAGATCCACCAAGGCCTCGGCCGTGATGGCGGCGCTGCGTTTCCGTTCGCGCAAAGTGGTTCGGGCCCGAGCGTCGATTGCGGTGTGGAAACGATTGGACTGCCCCGGCTCTGCATCGACGAGTCTGCAATCCTCCGTGGAGAGACCAAAGTGAGCGATGAAGGAGGAGAAGGGCTCGAGCGTTGCGGAAAAGAATACGGTCTGGGCAAACGGGGAGAGGCTTTCCGAGATCCAGGGCCCTACCTTCAGAGGAATCCACTCGAGCTGGCCGGCACGCGGGCTCCAAAGGATCGGTTCGAGCCGCTCCATCTCGATCAGGAACCGGGCCGATTCCAAGGCCTGGAGAGTTGAAACCGTCTCGCCGGTAAGCTCTCTCCACGGTAGCGGTGCGGCGGCCAAGGAGTTCGTGGCCGTTTCGATTAAGTCGGTGATCAGGAACAAGGTCGCAGTGTCGATCTCCTTTTCAGGAGTCAGTTGATCGATCTCGTGAGCGAGTTCCTTGAGCGTTGCCCGCAGGTGGTTGTCGACGTGGAACGCACGGAGATCCTGGGCGGTGTTCTCCAGCGTCCTGGACTCGAGTCGTCCGCCGAGGGCAGAACTCGTTCGGTCGGGCAGGTTGTGGGCCTCATCGATGAGGAGCCAGGTCCGCCCCGGGTCGAAGCCCGGCTGGTCGTTGAATATATGCCGGGATGACGGGGAAAACAGATAATTGTAGTCCGCGATCCACAGTTCGGAGAATGGCATCATTCCGCGCGAAAGGGCGTAGGGACAAAAATGATATCCTTCGGCAAGTTCACAGACTCCGTTCCAGGCATCTTCGGCGTGGCCGGGGTATTGCAGTAGCTCGGTAACCGGGAGCGGGCTGCGCTCTTCAGGTTGAGGCGCGCACTGGTCGGGGAGGCATCCGTCCAACGGACACTCGGACCAGTGCTCGCGATGATTTCTCATGCGATAGGATCGAATCCCGTTGTCATCGGGGAAGAGTGTCCGCGCTTCGATACAGGCCTGCTCCTGTCCGCTGGTTTTTCCGGTGAGGTAGAGGATGCGATCCGCTTTGCCGGCTCGAATGGCTTCGAGCGCATGCTCGAGGACGATCCGGGTTTTTCCGAATCCAGTGGGTGCTTGAAATCCCACTACGCGATGAGTGTTCTCGGCCTCGGCGAGTGCTTGCGACGCTTCGACCTGGCCGGCCCGTGGATGCTCGCGGAAGCTCTTCCATTGTAGCGCACTGCGGGATGCCGCGCTCTTGGCAGTGAACTCGAGGAAGCTGATCAGGGTCCCGATCTGGGTTTCAAGACTCTCGAAATCTTCTGGCGCGCAGGCGATGGTCTGCCGGATCCCGGTATCAATGTTTAGGAGGAGAAGAAAAGAAGTCTCGGGCCGGTTTTGCGAATCCGACAAGAGGAGGTAGGTGGCGAGCTGTCGGAAGTAGGAGGGGAAACGTGCCCGAAGTTCGGATACGGGAAGCGGTAGCGGGTCGGTAACGGTCTTGATCTCCCCGAACGAGCGGTGCCCATTCTCTTCGACGCGGTAGAGATCGCAACGGCCGTCAATATGAAGGGTCCAACCGTCTCGTTCGAGAGTGCCGGAGACGGTCTTCTCTCGCTCGAATCGATCTTCCTCTTCTCCCTGAATGGTTTGGTGCCAGAGCCGTCCGGCCTCTGTTCGCCATTGTCCTGCCGGTCGCCCGGAACCTCTTCGGCAGATCTCGAACTCACTGAGCTCGCGGGCTCCGATCGAGGCCGTTCGGTTGACTGGATCAATCTTCATCGAAGCCTTTCGCACCTTTCTGTGCACAAGGGCGCCGGAGCGCAGCTACAATGAGGTTCATCGATATCATCGGTTCGACTGGAGGCCGGATCCAGATCGGCTAGGAGCCTTCGAGGTCCAGGCGAAGGGGCGAGCCCTTGTCGGCGGGGATCGCACTTTGATCGAGGATCGTGTGAAGGCTCTCGCGCACAATCCCTCCCATGCTGTGAGCTTTGAGGAATTGCTTCCGTTCGTGGTGGTCGGCCAGTTCTTCGCGGAGTTGCTCCACGTATTCGGGCTCCGAGATGACATCGTCGGACATCTCTGCGAGGAGCATCCGAAGCCGCTGGTGGATTAGGTTAATGCGCCGGGTCATCAGCGCGTGCTCCTCAAGCTGGTACTGGTACGCGGTATCCTTGATCAGGTTGTTCAAGCAAAAGAAGACGAGGGCGTTGTTGCTTTTGAAAAACTGCGGGAGGTAAAATTGCTTCCGCCCCTGGTAGCTCTGCTGGTCGAAGTCCATCGGGCGGATTCGCAGTTGGAAACTCTCGAAGTCGGGCGTGATGTCGACGACGAAATTGTAGGAACGCATATCGCCGAGGAGGCGCAGGAAGCAGCGCTCGTTGAATTTAACCAATTCCTTGGCGAGACGGACCCGGCTGATCTGTGGGTTATCGAGCCAATTGTTGATGAACAAGTCCCCAGGGATACCAATTACGTGTTCTTCGACTAGGGTCTGCTGGTAGGTGAGGTAGTGCATCCGGTTGGGCGAGAGGAGGTGCTCCAGCTCCAGGCCGTAAATGCGGGATGCGTCGGCCTTTTTTACGTAGTAGTAGTCCGGGTTGTCGTTGTGGACATTGACGATGCGAATCCGGAACGGGTGCGAGTTTCCAAAAGTGCAAAAGTCGATCCGGTCCATGTAGAGGTGGTCCACGGCTGCCCAGTCTCCATTTGTTTTCAGCAAGCCGTAGGTCTGGGTCAGCGCCTTGGCGATACGCCCCATCTCCGGTTGCGGGTAGGCGACGGTTTCCCACAGCGTGTCATTCCCGTCGGCATCGCGAAGCGGGACCGAGACTGAGTAATCAAGGAGCTCCTCGTAGGTGACCGGGAGATCCATCTCGCGCCCGTGACGGGTCAGATACGCCCGCAATCCATCCTTCAAGGGATAGATTGGTTTTTTCCGAGTGGTATGGAGATCTTCGAGGGGCGTGTCGTCCTGCATAGGTATGAATGCCGGGTTATGCTAGATTGACCTGCAATCAGTGTGTTTGTCAGACATAGAGCATGACTACCGACGACTCAATTCTTCTTCTGCACAAAATGATGCACGGTAGCTGCTAGTAGCATCCGAGGCAGAATGTTTTGAGTGTTTGGAAGTTGTTGTTGGGTAGGAATTCTTGCCACAGGTCGGGTATTCCGATGATCGATCGGGAATACTCTCGGTCTGTTTTGGCTATGGGGCAGCTCTGACTCCGGGTTCTTTTTAATTGAATGAACCGTATGGAAGAGAGAGTATATCAGAGCACAAGGAGCCGGCCAGACACCCTCAGTTTTGCAGTAAACTTATTATCGTGAACCGCCGTTTCAGTAGACTAGTTGAGAATAAGATCACCGAATCATCAGGATCGGGATCGTCCGTGGATTTATATGCTTTGGGTACTGGATTGCTTCGCGATCTCGAGGTGGCGGGCATTTTTGCGAACGACTGCGCGCGCCTGATTTCGCTGGGAAAGTCGCTTCGGTCGGGCGGGATGACGTTCTTTGAGACAGTTCTGTACGCGGAGGACTGGGATCTCCTGTTCGAGTTCGTGGTAAAAGATTTCGCGAAAATTTGGGGAGGTACGTTGACCTGGGTTGCCGGGCGGAATCAACGCGTGGTCTGGGTGGGCAGTCACCCATCGATTGAGTCGAAGTTTCGCGACCAGTTGCAGGATATCAGTTGGTATTTGCGGGAGGGAGAAATCGTCAGCCGCCTGGGAAGTTTCGAGTCGTTGGACCTCTTCGATCCCATTCAAATCGGATTTCCCAAGCCCGTGTCGGCGGAAAGCGAACGCTCTCCGGACGGCAAGGAGCCCTTGATCGGGAGGACTCAACTGGTCGGCCGACTGTTCTCATTTCAGGATTCTGAGATGTCTCTCGTCCTGACGCGCCGGACCAAAACATTTTCGGACGAGGAAGTCGCCAATTTTAGAACATCGATGAAGCTCTTGGCCGCGGGCCTGGCTCGGATCCGGCGGCGGTGGGTGGCTCACCGGGAGTGGTGGATGGAATGGGGTTGTGCCCGTGCGGCGAGCGGTAGTTTTTTTCACAATGTGATCGTCAAGCGAGGACTCCTCGTGGAGGGCGAGGCCGAGACGTACACGGGTGTTTTGACCGTAGCGGAGCGCAGAGTTGTCCGCCTCTTGGCCTCGGGATACGGCACCGGCGAGATCGCCAAAGGTCTGGGGCTCTCGGCGAGGACGGTTGAGAAGCACATGGAAAATCTGATGCAGAAGGTGGGAGTTCGTTCGCGTAAGCGATTGTTGGTGGAGCTCTTGTCATCGTGAAGGAAGTCTCATTCCAGTATTTTGATGAAAGACTTCTGGGGCTCTTTCAGATCAGCGGGGTGGCCAGGAATATCACGGCCATCGTTCCCGATAATTTTCCTCATTTCGTCGACCTGGCCGGAGGCCGTTGGGAGAGTAGGGGAGACCACGGCTATTGGAGTTGGAGATTTCGGGATGGAACCCAGTTGCGGTTCCATGTGGAGGATCTGGAGCCCGAAGAGGCACACGAACGATTCGAGAGGGCAAAAATCTGCTACCGACTCTATCGTCGCCATGAAGCGGATACCCTACTGCAGAAATGTCAGGATTGCATGGAGGATCCGAACGAAGGAGAGATCTCACGGGTAGGGGATATTTATGCGGGGGGAAAGGGATTTCAACGACGTCTACTCCTCGTGGGAGGCTGTCGCTCAGTATTGCGATCGGTCGAGCGCCTGAGTTGGAGCGGCACCTCCTTGTGTTCCTGCAATTGTGTCCTCTCGGACAAAGGCGTACCCATCCGATGCGCAGTCCAATGGATCAACGACGACCGCTTTCGCATCGCGATCGATGAGCTGCCTCAACCGGTCTCCCTCCCCCTCCTAAAACCCTTCGATTTCATTCTCCTGGAAAAGTTCTTCGAGACCGATACCTTGAGCGAGCTCTCAGAAGAACTAAACCATTCAGAGCCCTCCCTAAAATCCAGCCTAGCCCGCATCCGAAGGATCCTGGGCGTAAACCGAAGCGAACTCCTAATCGCGGCCTGGGAAGAGTGGAAACTCTACGAACACATCCCAATCAACTAGCCAAAACCAATCCAAGATCATAACGGAGCAGGGGCGTCCCGCCTCTGTAGTCTTGCCCC
>CEOD01016741.1_pt1 | contig 10918 bp, 5 predicted proteins | sample 530341 | NCBI WGS metagenome assembly CEOD01 (sample SAMEA2619950, study PRJEB7988) | marine metagenome | isolation source: saline water (ENVO:00002010), including | reverse complement strand
CATGGGGGGGGGTTAGCAAAGGGTATGTATAACATGCCGTAAGACGGAATGCTAGTGGAATATGGTTACAGAACTTTAGCAGAACTTAAGGTTCCACAACACCTCTCCTAGGTTAATCTATTAATCCCAGTAAATACGGGTGCTCCGAAAGCATTGAACCCTCCCCCGGGACGGGAGAGGGTTCAGTCAAATTGGACAAAATCCCAAGAGGCAGCACCCGCTGCCAAAGGGTGCCTCCGCAACTACTCGGAAGTCGAAGACCCTGACTCAACAATTGTTGAGGGGATCGAACTTTGGCTGATCACAAAACCTGCGAATCGAGTCAGGGATTCACGTCCGCGAACGATGATCTTATGCTGCCCAGCGTCAAAGTGCATCGCCTTAGGATATTCATTCTTCTGCCAGTTTGCTACCTGCCAAGCCCAGATGCCTGGAGCGGTAACGTTGAACGGCCAGTAAAAAGGCTCAGCCCCATCCACCTCAACAAAGCAACTATCATGACCTGGAGCACCCGGTCCGGGGACTTCGATCAACCCATGGAGGTAATAGACACCCGCCTGCTTAATCTCGAAATCGATCTCGATAGAGGCCTTGCCCGCCTCTGCACGGGAAGGCGGTGCCTGAAGGTAAGGAACTACTGGTGCATTTGGATCGGACTCGACCAGGTCAAATCCTTGCTGCTTGAGATCTGCGATTTTGAACACCTGACGGTTGAGTTGAGCCGGTTCGACAATTGCCTTCACAAAAGAGGTTCGATTCAACCCCTTATCGGTGCGAACCGTAATAGCGGTCTGCTTCAAGCCTTCGTCATCACCCAGACTCGCTAGGTCTACCCAAACTCGAACGGTTTGGGCTTTTCCGGTTGCTTTGCCAGAACGAGGCTCAATTCGCAGCCATGGAGAATCCGAAATCAACGTCCACTCTGTCCCGGATTCCCGGGGAACCATGACCTGGAGCTCGACCGCCTCAGACTGCTGATCTCCAAGTTTTCCCGAAAGATTAACCTGCATGGGCAGCAAAGAGATTCCGGAGGTGCGCTTAGGAAACAGAGCGTCACTGCCATACGGAATTGCTCCTATGTCTGGATTCTTGGAATCGTTGACCATTGGGAGGGGCTCTCCTTTGCCAATCGCGGGAGAGTTCTCAGTCAAACCGTAGTTTCCTTCATCCTTGTTCGTGAATTTTTCAATTCCAATCACTCCATTGACTTCCCAACCAGCAAGAGGAGGGTCGATCGAATTGGGGCGCAACATATCGTAGTCAAAGTCAGCCATAGCCTTTTGCGGCCAAAGCAGTTCGCCGGCGGCGATCAAATTGTTACGGGTGGTAATCGGCATTGGGCCCTTCCCCCAGTTTCCGCCGCGGAGAGCCTTCCCGTTGCTCCAGATTGTATTGTGGTAGAAAAAATTCGGCCCTGGTTCCCCGCCTCTATTTCCTCCGACTTTAAGTGCAAAATTCGTAGCACCCCGTTCTTCCCCTTCAAGAACAATCAGATTCCGGTAGATGTACGACGGCCCCAATAGAGTCGGCGCGGTACTCACTCCGCAGTAACTGCTCTGGATCCAATTGTTGAAGAAACGGACGTTCATCTGCCCGCCATCCAATTCAATACCATCATCGTTGCTGAAGAACATAACGTTCCCCGAGATGTCCGTATCCCGGTGAGGTCCACCTGTAATGTAGCTATTGTAGGCACCCTCAATCGTATCATTGAACCGGTGATTTTCTCCACCGACCAACTCGTTATTTCGAATCACGTGATGCCCATTCGAATTGAACAAAATGATGGCTGTCGGTCCCAATGGGTGGCCATTTTTCCAAGATGTCGCCTGCCCGCGGGGATGGTGAATGAAATTATCCTCGATAACGACCCGCTCCGCTCCTTTGGAGAGACGTACTCCGCCCTCTAAATTGATTCGATTTCCCTCGTCATCCAAATAGAACGGTCCCTTCCCCCACTTCTTGTTGGTCGATGGAGAAAGTGTTCCAACCTGGCCCCATCCGGAAATGTCGGAGCGACGAATACGAATATCAGTGGAGTTGGAGACTAGAATGGCATCTTTGATGCCGCCGACTACTTTGAGGTTATCGATAACAACGTGGTGAACATCTACCAGTTTGATCGCGTTGGGTCCGTTTTTCCCGGCATCCAATACGGTCGTACCATCGGGGTGCCCGGTGTAGCGGATCCAGCCCTCTGCGGTACCACTCTCAGTGACGATCAGCGGTTCGGTCGTAACTCCGGAAGGAAGCGTGATCGTCTTCGCAATCGGCACTTCCGAGCTCCAGGTACGCGCCGATCCAGTCACGGGGGCAATCTCTTCATCCAAGTTAGGATCGCTCAAGGAGAGCTTGAACTCGTATTCGGTATCTTCCTCGAGATTCAAAAGGCTCGTTCTCATCTGCTTGGTTTTATCCTGCCAGATAACGTCTAACCCCGGCTTCCATTCGGATTCCCCTGCCTCACGGTAGACAATGTTCCCCTTTGTGAAGCGACTCATGTCTCCCCCGATATCGGCATATACTCCGATTGAATTAAAGGTGGGTCGCCCTTCCAGTTTGGCTATGGAAGGTAGCTCCCGCACTCTCTCCGACGCAGGAATGACTGACATGCCAGCGAACCACACCGATTTCCCTATATTTCCCGAACTCTGATTGTATCGCAGCAGTAATCCGATTTGGTCAGCGTTGCCTACCGAAAACTCTTTCTGAATTCGGTTCCAGCCAGAACCTGGCTCTCGTACGCTAATTCGACCCTGTTCCTTACCGCCCTTGTAGAGCTTGATTTGTAAAAAACCTTTCTCAGATTTACCGGACTTTATCCACCCTTCGAGATAGAGCACGCTCTCTGCGGGGATCTTAAATTTTTGAATCACCTGACCTTGACCCGATCCACTGCCCTCGATGTCAACGCGCAAACTTCCAGCGAGTCCTTCCGGTTTGTCATCCGTATCATAGGAGAGGGTTCCCTTTCCCGAACTACCAAAGCGCCACCCCTTAGGAGAGCTACCGTTCCATTCGGAGAATGTCCCGTTTCGGACATAGTTTTCGCCGATCGCCGATCCGGCGAAAGCGAAAATCGCAAATAATAGAACTACGCGTTTTCCGAGCAGATCTACCATTCGAGCTAAAAAGTCGAATAGAGAAACAATAGGGGTTATCATGGAATCATTTCTCACCCACCCAGCTGACTTAGTCAACCGGAATCCGACGGAATCCTCCGCCTTTTACGAATAATCACGATCGTTTAAGAGCGATAGAAGATACTGCGATCCTGACCCTCGTTGTCCCCAAATCCCCGGACCCCAATAATGGTTCTCGCGGTTTGCGCCAATTCCTTCAGCCCCTTCTCCAGGTCCAGGCCACTGCGAAGAATCTTTGCAATGCCTTCCAAGACAAGCGTACCGGGAAACGGAGGCTCCAAATTGAAATTGGTGGAAACCTTTGCAACTTCGGTCGCAAAAAGAGCATCCCGATCATCGTCGAGATCCAGGCTTTGGTAAGCGGAGCTTTTCCGGATCGGAATATTGTGTTTCCACTGCCCGATATAGTCCTGAACCTTTTCTGAGAGCATTGCCGAGACATACCGCTTGGCCAGTTCCGGCATGGTACAGGTCTTTCGCACACAGATCAGATCTGTGGCCTGGGCCGAGCAGTCCACTCCACCGGCAAAATTTGGAAGCGGAGCGACCGACCACTGATCGAAATCAGACCGAATGATGAAATCCATAAAATGGCGCCCCGAAAGGTGCATGGCCCCGCCCCCGGACAAAAAGGCATCAACGAACTCCTGATCATCATATTCCTTGTCCGACAGCAGGTCACCGAGCTCCCTGTACAACTCCAGGCCCCGGAGAACCTCCGGGCTATCTATGAAAACAGGATCGGGCTCACCCGGCCGAAAGAGACATCCGCCCGCGCGAATGATAAAGTTCATAAAAAGGTGCGCCGTCGGATACCAGTTAAAGATCAAGTTCGAGGGCAGGATCGTTTTCAACCGTTTCACGCACTCGATAAAATCCTCCCAACTCCAGCCTCCACAGGGCTGAGGACAACCTACCTTTTTCAACAATTCCGGATTGAAAAATATAACTCTCGGAGAAAACGCGAACGGAATACCGACCATTTTCCCACCAATCTCAAAGGGACGAAAGGGTTTCTCGAAAAACAAACTACGATCCGGATAGCACTCGGCAAAAATGTCGGAAAGATCCATGTAATCATGGTACTCCGTGAGCACGTGACTGGTGGTCCTCAACTCCAGCATCCCACGTTTGAAAGCGAAAGAACTACGGAGACCGGGGATACTGTCCTCGATCATCTCCAGCATTTGGCCAATCCACGGAAAATGCCCGATCGGATTATAGACACAAACGTTCTCAGCCAATACGCGGTTCTGCCATTCGCGTTGCACAAAAGTTCCACGCCGAGAGTGCGAATACAACACACCATCCTGACAGAGAGACTCCACTCCTTGCTGCACCTTCAACAACGAGATGCCAATCGATTCGGCAATATCGCGGGCGGCTGGGATCCTATCATTGGCCACCAATTGACCATTCTCCAAAAGAGCGAGGATGTGGTGACGAACGATCGATACTTTGTTTTGAATCATGTGCAACTAATGACGGAAGGCCGAAACTTCCCATCATTGAATTGACTGAGTCACTACGACTCAAACAAATAGTCGCAGATTCAACGCTGCCGGAAAATTTTTATAGCCTTTCAACAGAAACTTTTTCCCACGACGGGCCCAGGGCACAGCCCCTGTCTCCGAAAGCAGAAGGTCCTGATCAAAGGCTTCGGAAATCTGTTCCTCAATCTGGTCAACGGCCATCCAATGCTCTCCTTCTCTTGTGTAATCAGAGCAGTACTTTTCCGGGATTCGATGAACCGTCGATGATTCATGGGCGCCATTTACACTGATGGTATGAGCCAGCGCGATCTCTGGACCACAGATAAACTCACGCGGGTCGCTGATCCGTTTCAAAACGGCGGCCAAGATGCGATCTCGCAGAGAAACCCAACTCCGATTTTCCCGACGTTCAATTTCAACACCATTCGAATCGAAGTGCCGCACTCCGTCCATTTCCCAAACCATTTCCCCCTGCGATCCAGTGGCCACAATAACCGGGTCCCTCAACTCACGTGAAACATGCGAGCTAAAAAACAACAACGGCACGCCCCCCGTGGACTGGATCCTCATGCAAGCCGTATCGGGGCTATCGATCTCGCGAGCGCGGTAGAGCTCGGCTTCGATTGAATCCAGCTCTGCAGGCTTCTCGAAAGTCTTTCCAGCAAGAAAACAGATCATGTTCAATTGATGGGCGAACGCATTGTTGAACGGCGAATCCAACATCCAATCGTCCCCCACCCGCAATTGCCCAGCCCAGCTATTGCGCTTATAATATCGATCCGTACGCGGCCATAGACCCATCGATTTAACGGAACGCAATTCTCCAATTCCGCCCGCCAGGATGCACTCTTTCATCCAATGGATCGACTCGTCATATAGATTCTGGAACCCAACCGCGACAAACCGTCCGCGGCGTTCAGAGACTCTCTTAATCTCCAACACATCCTGAACCGTAGCCGCGGCCGGCTTTTCAACGAACACATTGGCCCCGGCCTCCAGCGCAGAAATTACCATGGGAGCATGGAGGTGGATTCCTGTTGGGATAAAACAAAGCTCAACCTTCCCCGAAATCCCTTGGATCATTTCGTCAAAGGTGCCGTATATTTTCGCACCCAACTCCCGGATCTCACGGCATTTTTCGGGCTCTTCCTCCTGATTGATGATCGTCACTGCGACGAACTCGAGCAATCCCCTCTCCACACCCCGACGAATCGTTTTGAGATGTACGTCCGCAAATCCCGAAACTCCCACCAACGCTACCCTCGCAACTTTCACAGGCGAAGGAGCCAGAATGTCTCCTTTCGCCTGAGTGCCCGATTTTGAAGCTGATATAGTATCCATTGTAAACAAATTCAATTTTTTAGCCCGAAAGGCTTCCCGACCACCTAAGCCACGACGGCCGAATTGATGAGGGTCTCTCTGACTTATCCACCTTGACTTAGTCAACAGATTCAGTCAACTTTCTTTCTCAGTTGAACCGCCCCGACTTGGTTCAGCTATTAATCAAATAAAGAATCATCGATTCACCCCATGAAAATAAAAATACTCACCCTGCCCCTGCTATCCCTACTTCCCGCAAGCCTTCCTGCGGCATTGATCCAGATCGACTATGGTGCGATTGGCTCGTACGAGACGACAGGAAACTGGAACAATGTCACGAGTAGCACATCGCAAGGTTCACACAGCAGCTCCATTGCGGACTTGATTGAATCTGATGGTTCGAGTTCGGGATTTTCCCTTCAAACCGAAAGCGTTGGGCAAATTGGAGCCAATACCAACGGGGAGAACTCAATAGCCTCTGGATTTCCCGCGAGTGCAAGTCGTGATTCTTTCTACTTCGAAGGTTCAAATGGCCTCATTATCACCTTGGGAAACTTGAACGTGGGCCAGACGTATGACTTCACTTTCTACGCGGCGAGATCCGGTTCAGGAAGCCGCATTGCTGAGTATGAGGTAGTCGGTGGGAACACTACCGATACAACAACTTTGAATGCCTTAGGCAATGTTTCCAATACAACATCTCTCTCAGGATTTACCGCTGATGTGAACGGCGAGATCGTGATTAACGTCTCCCGAACAACCGGATCCTTCGGTTACCTCGGGGTTCTGGAAATTGAATCCAGTGTGATTCCCGAGCCTTCACAATCTGCATTGATCATGGTGGCCGCTATCGTAATACCGGCCACACTCCTGTCTCGCCGTCGCAACCGGCGTAATTCCTAACCAAGACGCTACTCATCCGGCACGATAGCGTTCGGATGAGATCAGTTGAATTTTGTCCCGGCCTCCCGTTTGCGAGGTCGGGACTTTTTATGTACGGACCCGGCTGTCCATCAAATTCCCAAGCCGCCCCTCACAGAAAAGGGAGGCAAGGCCTTTGCATCTGTAAATTGCTCCACACCCTCAACCCTACGGCCACTCAGGAGCGATGAGTCTTGCCCGGCAGATCTTCGTCAACTGCGCCTCTGGGAATTCGAAAATAAGAGAGCTCGATCGGCAAAATACCTACCGAGATCCAACCACTGTTTCTGGCTGCTGCTTCTCGGTTGGCAAATACACTCGGCGCACGGTCACCATGCCCTCGCGTCTTGGATCGCTGAGCACAAAGACCAGGGAACTTCTTCCTTTCCGAAAAACCCACTCGGTCTGGTAGACAAGCTTCCATTCTTCCTCTCCCGCGGCCTCCTCTTCGACCTGCAAAGCAAATGCGACTCGAAAATTGGGGCGATCGGGGCTGGGGGCATCCATGATCTCGGATTGTTTCGGTTCGAGCGAAAGACGCGTCTTTCCGATCTGAGCTACGAGTTTCGAATCGGCCATATTGAAGACCTTGTAGACATCGCGACCATTGGGAACCATCCCGGTCCTCACCGGAACGAGAGGATAGAGGCTGCTGTCAGGACGCAGCGGCATAAAGATGACGAGGTTGTCTCGCGTCCCCGGAACAAGGGGAACCGAACCGACGAGAATGGCGGGACGCTCTCCTTCCTCATTCATCGGACCATCCCGATAGAATGATAATGTCCCTGTAAGTTCGGCAGTTTGCTTCGGGGATGGAGCCCCGTTGTGCACCGTAATATCTACGCGTTCTTCACCGTTCCAAAAAAACAATCCCCGAACGGTCCCGCCCCAACTCAACACTGAAAAATCGGTTGCGACCGGCTCTTCTTCTAGCGCTTGCGACTGTAATCCACTCGTACCGAAGAGCAGGAATAGGATCAGAAACTTTCTCATGGGTGTAAATATAGCCATAAACATCTTAAATCTCCGCGCGATCCATCCAACGGAACCCGACCACCTCGAACGCTCTTCCAAAATCGCTGGAATCATCCGGCTCAAACTCATTCGCTGGATCCGGATCGATCGGAGTCACCTTGCGGCGCACGACCGTTTCGCACCAGGCCTCCCCCAACGAATTCCCCGTGATTGGATCGACATACTCCCCAAAGGATCGGATCAGGAAGGTATCTCCCCGAACAGAGATCAACGGGGCCAAACGCTGCAGTAGATCTCCCTGCATTACAAACCCCGGAAACCCTGCGGCCTGAAAATCCGCGTCACCGACGACATTGTGGAAACCTGATTCAGAGAAACCACCCGAAGCCGGATCCGAAAAACTGCCAATGACTGAATCACGGTTCAGGCCCTTAGTGGGATCGTCCAAAGCCGCTTGCAACGCACCCGCACGACTCGTGTCATCTCCCTTCAAAGACCGATTCACAAAATCCCCGAGCGAGAGAAAAGGACCTCTTAACTTTACCTGGTCCACAATCGCCTCGGCCAAGTTCTCCAGCTCATCTTCGCTGATCACACGGTAGCCCTTCCAAAAATTCTCCTGTCCAGAGCCGGATCCCGGATCGAACGCGCCTCCCGTCAGCCACGAAAACCTCGAGACCACAAATCCGCCATCCCCTTTCTCGAAAGCACCGGTGGCATCGCTGTTCTCAATCGGAATCGATTCAAGGAACAACCCACCGAGGAAGGCCATCCAAGCCTCCTTCGAGGACGAATTCACATTAAAAGCACCATTCACGGATAGATAGCCGGCCATCTGCTCGTAGATCTCCTCCCCTCCGGTGACACCGTAGTCTCCACGGTTATCCAATACAGAAAATTCGAGTTCTTTCACATCCTCAGAGTATTCGTACCTCCGATTCTGGAAAGCAGTGGACCGCGTTTTACCCTCCGCGATCTCCGATGAACTCAGTTGTACATCAGGCACTCCACCCGACTTAAACTCCTCCAACATATCCTCAGTAGCCTCCCAGGTTATGCCCGAGAAAAAGTAGCTGTCCCACATCTTCTCGTTCACGAGATAAGAGGTATCAAACATCTTAAAATTCTCGTGATCGACCGAGAAATCATTCACGTCCGAATTGTAGATTCTGGCTTTGTGATCACTGGATGAAGTCGCGTCCAAAGGAATGCGAATATTGGGATAGGAATTTCCGACCATGTAGGTGGGATCGAAATTGTAGCGGCCCATATTTGCGTGCTGCAAATTGCCGAGCGAGAGTGCCGGAGTGCGCGGACGGTCAAACAGGACCACCCTCTCGGCCCCGGAAGGATCATTGGAATAGCCCCAGTAACCACTCTTCCGCGTCGTGTCGGAAAACATCGGGGAGGTATCGTCACCGGGACTAAACAGACCGTATTTTCCAGGACGAGCGGCTGAATAGGTACTCAGCAGAGGGTAACCCACGCCTTCATCAAATCCATCCCACTCGAGGTTATTGTTAATCGCCCGAACGTTCGAATCAATCAATGTCCGCCATGGAACATCCAATTCGGAAGAACTCTTCAACCAATATCCGATCGAAAGAACGGTATCCGATGTGGATGCGGCGCGGAGGGAGGGAAAGGATACTTCGCTCTCCACCGGCGTTCCAGAAGAACCCAGATCCGGAAACATCTTGCCCATGCTCCAAACTCCATTTGAGGTCCGGCCTGAATACTGAGCAAAATTCATTGAGGCAGTAGGAGAATCTTCCTGAGTGAACTTAATTGAGAATGCCACCAAACTGCTCGGGTCGCTTTCGTCAATAGCGGGATAGGTCAACGGCTGAAGAATCGCTGCTTCGCCTGCAGTGAACCCCCACTCCCGTTGCTTTTGGATGGCATTGGGATGGTGGGTCCCCTGCTTCCCTTTATGCGCTACCGCGACTCCGGCGCTATACGCTCTGGGATCATCTGTTTCATGCCGCAAAGTTGACACCATTCCCATGTGCCCCGTGACGTAGGGATGGAGGTAGATATAGGCGTCCGAGACTTCATCGACGGTCCCATCTGCCCGAGTATCCAAGGCAATCCCCCTCGCACCACCGTCACCGACCACTATCCGGTCGGCTGGGTACCGGGAGTTTGTGGGGTCGATCCCAACGTAGCGGGTCTCCCCGGGGTTGATCGTGAAATTCGAGAGATAGAAGCCTACGTTCCCAAACCCGTTGTTCGGCATAATTTCACGCAGAGCAAACTCAACCGTTCCATATCCATCCACCTCGATTGTTACCTTTGGGTTCGAGGGCCAACTGATTTTGATCCGCTCGTCCATCTCGATCGCCACGTTGTACGGATTGTACAATCCAAACATGGGATTAATCCAGAACTCCAAGCCGTGCGCACCTTCATTCACTCCCAGATCCAACTGCACGCGGGAAACAATCGGAGTTAAGATACTCGTAAGCTGGTAATTGTCAGATATCGGCGAATTCCGAAGATACTCATTTCCAGGAAAGGAGCCGCGGTCTGAAGGAACTGTCTGATACGGTAACCCCGTCGAGGTCTGTGGCGATTGAGTGTATTCGGGCAGGTAATGCTGCCACCCGATATACTTGTGCAGGCTATTCGTAGTCGAGCTGGTCGCCGATTCCTGGGCTCTGAATGGCTCAAAATAGTCAGCAGTGTAATTCGAGTACTCAAGAGCATCGTCCATATCTATCCGGGAATTCAATTCCAGCGTCTTAGGATGCAACGATTCACGGTTCCAATAATATTTCCGACTCCGCCCACCCGGGATATACTGACGATAGTAAGAACGTAATATACTCCAGTTCGGGCCACCCTTATCCACTCCATCAATCCCGTCCGCGACAATCAACGGATCGTCGAGAAAATAGAGGGAGTCCTGATCACTGTTCGCCGCCGGATCAGGTACGAAATAACGATCGAAAATCTTTCTAAACTCAAACGCCTGTGTGAGGTCTTTCTTCAAGCCCCCGTTTTTCACATCCACTTGCAGACCGGTCGACAACGGAGTGAGCGAGAAGAATGCCCGATCCCGCA
>CEOD01016297.1_pt1 | contig 10923 bp, 17 predicted proteins | sample 530341 | NCBI WGS metagenome assembly CEOD01 (sample SAMEA2619950, study PRJEB7988) | marine metagenome | isolation source: saline water (ENVO:00002010), including | reverse complement strand
AACTGTTTAGCATGCGATGGATAAGATAACATTAGAAAACATACTGGAACCCGTAAGCGTTAAAAACTTTTTTCAAAATTATTGGGGCAAAAAACATTTAGTTATTAGAAGAAATAAATTTAAAAATTTATTTACTTGGGATGATTTAGAAAATTATTTAAACAGATTTCCAAATGTAAAAAGTCTTCAAATAATTGAAGGTACTGATAAAACAAAAGATGGCAGATGGTGCTTAGATAAAGTTAGGAATGGTAAATTAAAATTACCAATGATTAATAAAGATCAGCTATTTGATTATTGGAAAAATCAAAATAAAACTTTTGTAATACCATTTGCAGAATATGAAAAGAAAAGTCTTGTAGATATATGTTTTGAATTTGAAAAATATTTTGGTCATGGTCAAGTAAATGTATATGCTTCACCAAATGAAAAATCAAAATCATTTCCAGCTCATGGTGATGCTACTGAAAACTTTTTATTTCATACAGAAGGCAAAACTAAATGGACAATATATAAAGAATATATACCTAATAAACCGGAAACAATTATAGATGAATTTATTTTAGAGCCTGGCGATTTGCTATACATACCGTCTTATCAATATCATAAAGTTGATACAATAGGGCCAAGAATATTATTAAGTATACATTTTAATAATAAGAAAAATCAAACTTTAAGTAATTTTAAAATTACCACTATTGAGAATAATAAAAGATCAAAATGGTACAACTGGGCTCCGTTTAAAAAAATTAAAGTTATAAAAAAAATACAGCATCCAAGAATGAAATCAAGAACTTGGAAAAAACCATATTTTAATAATTTAAAATGAAAGCAGGAAAAATTTGGGGTAAAACCGAAATGATACACAAAAATGGTGTATTAGAATTTCATAGAATAGAATTTAATAAAGGATTTAAATGTTCAGAGCATGAACATAAATTTAAATGGAACGGATTTTTTGTAGAGTCCGGTAAAATGCTCGTTAGAGTTTGGCAAGACGACCAGGACTTGGTTGACGAAACAATATTAGAAGCAGGTGATTTTACAATGGTTAAACCAGGTAAGTTTCATCAGTTTGAAGGGTTAGAAGATGGTGTTGCTTTTGAATTGTATTGGGCTGAATTTAATCACGACGATATTAATAGAAGAACATCAGGTAAAAAAGTATAAAATGAGTTTAAGAATATTTATAGGGCATGATTCCCGATATAAACAAGCAACTAAAGTTTGTGAAAAATCAATTAAAGATTACTTTCCAGAAGCAGATATAACATGGTTAGATAAATCTAAATTAAAAGAAATTGGAGTATATGGTAGAAAAGATATTGAAGGTGAGTCAACAGAATTTTCTTTTACAAGATTTTATGTGCCGCTTTTGTGTAACTATGAAGGTAGAGCTATATTTTGTGATAATGATTTTTTATGGAAATGTGATATTAATCAAGCTAAAAGATTTATTAAAGATAAGCCTTTAGCAGTTGTAAAACATGATGATTATAAAGTTGCAGCAAATAAAATGGATGGGATAGTAAATAAAACATATCCAAAAAAAAATTGGTCAAGCTTAATGGTATTTAATAATGCTTGGTTTAAAAATAAACTTACTAAAGAATATTTAGATAATGCTACACCAGCACAGCTTCATGAGTTTCACTTTATACATGAAGATAACATAGCCTCTATACCTAAACAATATAACTGTTTAGTTAATGTACAAGGTTACGATATGGATAACGCCAAAGCATTACATTATACAAATGGTGGACCATGGTTTGATAAATATAAAGATTCAAATTATTCTCAACTATGGTGGAGAGTATACAACAGTTTGTAAAAAATAAACGTATTGTATTTGTTGGTAACTCTGTCGAGATTATGAAACATAAACTTGGCAAAGTTATTGACGAATATGATATTGTTGTAAGATTTGGTAGAGCTATTGAAGCTACGCCTTTACAAGAAGAGTCTATAGGTACTAAATGTGATATATGGATTACAGGTCAATTTAGAGCACCAGCGTTTAATAATGTTAAAAAAAAATTTACTACAGGTAAATTTAAAAATACAAAAATATTAATTAATAGATGCAGAGGAAACTTAAAATTAAAAAATTGGGTATTAGAAGATAGATTACCAAAAGACTTTCCTAAATATACTCAAATGTATTCTGACAATGATTTAGTTAGAATAATGAAAGAATTTGATAAAGATTTATTAGGTATAAATGATTATAGGCCTAGTGCTGGTTTTATAAGTATTATATGGTTTATAGATAAAATAAAAACCTATAAAAGTATTGATCTTATAGGTTTTGATTTTTTTCATAAACAAGCTGACTTTGTGCCGAAAGATAAAAGAGGTAAAGTTAGTAATTGTAATCCTCATAGTTGGCATTTACCAGTATATGTTTTAGATAGACCGGCTCATGACAGAGATATGGAAGAACATTATATGAGTTTTTTAAATCGTAGAGGAATAATTAATTGGCATAAGTTAAGTAATCTAAAAAGAGAAAAGTTAAAATATACAGGATGGATGCATAATATGAAAATAATTAGGACAGCTCCAAAATATTCCAAAACATCAAAAATTGTACCACGATCTCAGCAATAATTTCTATAAAAAGTATAATTACTATAGGTAATATATATTCCCACCAATCATACTTCCCATTATTATTAAAATCAAAAAACTTCATTATATTACTTTATAAGAAGTTTTATTGTTTTCATCTTTATATGCTAATAAACATCTATTTCTATTAGCCTCTTCATTTACATAACTTACATGAACCCAATCCGGGTTATCAGAGTTTCCAAATTCCCATATCATCTGATCGAACGATAAGTTATTCTTTATATATTCATACATATCAGCATTACTCATATAACCATAAGTATCATCTAAATCAATTGCACGTCCTTCACAATGTTGTGATTTACTTGACCCGCCAATTGCTTTATTTAATTCAGGTCCGCGATAAAATGAATTTATTTTTATAGGGCCACCTACGTGTTTTCTTAATGGTTCAAATATTTTTTCTGCTAGCAATTCCATATTGCTTAAATGTGTTTTTGTAGGATCATTATTTAATCCTAATCTTAATGCTGTAACACTATATGTACCTTCTTTATATGAAATATGTTCACTAATATTTTTCATAATTAATATAATTTAAACTTAGCACCAATTGTTATTGAGTATGTTAAAGGAAAATTGTCGGTGCTTTTTACAATATTCCCACCTATGTTTGCTTTAAAATTTTCTGTTAATGGAAAATCAAAGTTGGCACCTAATACGCCAACGACATGTTCGTTATAACCAATCTTATCTTCTATTGAACTAAAGTATATAGGATTTAAAGCTAATGCTACCATTGGTGATATAGTAAATCTATTTACTTTATATGGTTTTGTACCAAAAAAAGATGCTGAAGGCATAATTGTATAATTACCATTACCAAACAAAACATTATTTGATAATGAATAACCTGCAATTAAACCGTTTCTTATATATACATTACTCAAACCTGTGCTAATATTAACTATACCATACATATACATTGTAGATAATGATATTGATTGTATAGAATGTATAGACCCTTTACCGTAAAATGTACCAAATTTATATTCTTTACCATTCTCACGTATTATAAAGTCTATAGGTCTGTCATAATTATATATTATATGTGATTTTGCGCCACCTAACGTAAACTGCTTTAAATTGTCCCAAATCATTAAGTTAGCAGAATATGAGTCAACTCCGTTTAAAGCCGTCTGGCTATATCCAAAACTCGCTATATTGCTTAATGTGCCGTCTAAACCAGACATAGCCATAAGGTTTGCTGATATTAATATAGGATTACGCTTTTTCTTTTCTTCTTCTTCACTTTCTTCTTCCTCCTCATCAGACTCTTCCTCTTCCTCTTCCTCTTCAGATTCTTCCTCTTGTTCCTCTTCTTCTTGTTCTTCTTCCTGCTCTTGCTCTTCTTCTTTTTCTTCGTTATCATTATCATTATCATTATCATCACCACCATCATCATCTCCACCACCGTCGTCGCTTCCTCCTCCGTCATCATCGCTACCTCCACCATCGCTATCAGATCCATTATCTCCACTATCGCCACCAGAATCAGATCCACCGGAATCACTGTTGTCAGAGCTACCGCTAGATCCGCTATTGTCTGAATTATTATTCGATGAATTATCTGTTGATGATGAACTATTATTAGCCGTATTTGTAGATGTAGTGGCTGTAGTTTGTGTAGTTTGAGCTGTAGAGCATGGTGATAAATTATACCACCAAGCATATGTTTTTTCCATCCATGCTTTTACTGCACCACTATAAAAGTCTTGTGCTGTAAATGTTTGTACTTGATTATAAAATGCAACTGTTGTTGTGCCTTGCATTTGTATCTGTACAGTTTTAACTTGACCAGTACATCTATCTGTAAAGGTTTGTGTTAATACTTGTGAATACGCGGATGCAGAAAATAGTAATACTATTAACCATCTCATTAGTGATCGAATATACCTTTGCGAATCATTCTTTTAACAACTTTCGCAACTGCTGTTTCTAATGCTTTACGTGTTGAAACACCTATCGAAGATTGATTAAATTTTACTTCTTCAAGGTTTTCATTATTTAATAAAGTTAATTCTCTTTGTGTTGTAGCTTTACCTAAACCAGATCCTGTCATATACAAACCTGTTTCAGAATCAACTAACTTAACTTGTAAACCTAGTCTAGTTACAAGTTTGTTTTTTATACCGTCTTTTAAATTTATTGTTTCATCTTCTGATATACTAAAGTCATATACTTCTATATAACCAAAGTATTTAGCTAAAACAATTTTACCTATAGGATTTACAACGTTTGCTGTAAAACCTTTTTCACTTGCTTTAAATTGTTTTATCATTCTTTCTTTTATTTCATCTTTTGTTTCTACAAACTCAAAACGAAATGTTTCATCTAAAAACGCAACGGTAATATTACTCAAGCCTAAGCCAACTCTATAATCGCCTAACTCAGGATATTGTTGTAATATATCATCTGTAATACCGATGTTCAATAAAGCTACACTTACAGGATCACCATTATATTCTGGTATACTCCATATACTTGCTTGCTTTTCAAAATCAGCTACGTAATCTTCGCTTGTTGTTTTACCTATTACTTGCGCATTAGCATGCGTTGCAAAAAGGACAATTAAAATCGCACATATGTATTTCATTACCAATCGTATTCTTTTTCTTTTTCAACTGGTGGTGGCGGTGGTGTTACGATTGTTTTTGTTATAACCATCGTGTCTTTTACAAAAGTACCAGTTGGTATATTAATTTTTTGTTCTAGCATAGGTTGTTCTTCAACAACTTCTTCTTTTGGACTGAAAATAGCTTCCATGTTTGCAATGAACAAACCTCCTGCTGCGGTTATTATTAAACCTATAGTAGCAATTAGTTGGTTTTTTATTTGCCCAAAAAAGCTTTTGTTCCCTTCTTCGCTCATTGGATAGTAATTTTTTGACTCCTAACAATTTCGTTATTTTTTATAAATTGAACAGTATAATCTCCATCTAAGATTGCATTAGTATAAAATGTCATTACATTATTACCATATTGTATATCTAATATACTTTTTGATATGGTATTTTTAAAATGATCTTTTATAACTAACTCATACTGTCCAGCTTCCATAACTTTAAAGTTAAATAGTGAGCCATCGGTTATACTTGGTCCTTGAAATTTTAGACCTTCATTTTCTGCTATTGTTATATCTTGTTCAATTGGATATATTTTTTCCTCATAAGGTTCAATATAACAACTAACAAGAAGTAAAAATATAAATAGTATTTTTTTCATTATTTAAATTCTAAGATTACTAATTCACCACTAAGATTTGCTGCATCGTAATTTCTTATCGACACTAAACCTACAGGGCTTGTAATACTTGCAGGTTTATCAAATACAATTTTATATGTACTTTCTGTTTTAATACCTTTACCTTGTTGATTTATTGAACCTAAGTTAATTAAACCATTTTCAGCAAACGCAAAGTTTGTTGTAAGGTTTCCAGTATCATATATTATTTCATTAAATGTTATTCTTGTATCATCATACTTAACTTTAAATTGTGCAGCTGAAAGATTTTCATCATTTGTTTTTATTTCAACAACTAATTTATCGTCTTCAATTTTACTTTCAAAAGTAACATCTGATTTTGAATTAGCTTTTTTAACTTCGCTACTTGTTTGTCTTGTTATAGTTGCTTGCTCTTGCTGTTGTGCTTGCGCAGAACTATAATTAAGATTTACATCACCAAGTATACCAGTTTTATATTCCCATTTATTTTGTGTTTGTGACCAGTTAGGTGTAAGTGTGTCAACTAGTTTAACATCTAAAGTGTCTTTGTTTACAAATTTCGACATTGTAAATCCGTCATAATCATCAGCTTTTACAGCATAAAAACTTTTACTATAATAACTATCAGAAAATATATCAGTACCTAAAACATGTGTTAACATCTTATAAGCATCCTGCGGTGTTAGTTCATGCTTAGGATCTGCTAAGTCACCATTGTATGCAGATATACCATTACTGATTACTGCACCAGCATTACCGTGACCAACTCCACCTTCTGTTTCTGTTAATAAATATGCAACGTCAGATATTGTAAACGCATTATCTAACCAATCTGTTTTATAATTATCATCACCGCTTCCGTTATACGCAAGCTCCATAGTATATGTTTTGGTTGATGATATTATATAATCAGTTACAGTTACATCACCGCTACCATCCAATGGTAAGCTTGCAACAACTGTACCGTCTTCTTTTATAATAACTTTTAATTTCGTAGGATCAACATTATCGTTTGTATCTACGCTTATATATAAATTACTGTCTAAATCTTCTAATGGTGTATGCGATATATGCTGTGTAGGATGTGCACGTACTTCACCAAAAGGATATACATATTCTGAATTACCAGTATTATCTGCAACTCTTGCCATTGTTGCATATATGTTTTTAGTATAATCATGCGCTGAACCTGCATCTTTTACTTTAAATTTCAATTCAACAAAATGTCCGTATGTGTCGTCACCAAATGGTGTAGTTGATATTGATTGCCAATGATCTACATTCCACCCGCTTGATGTAGCATATGTACCATGATTCCATTGTGCCCACATATCATTAACATCATAATTACTACTAGGTGTAAAACCTACATTAGTCCATGAAAACAAACTATTTTGTGCATTACTAGGTGTTTTCCATGTTGGAGTACCTACTCTAGCAAAAGCAGAGGTATGATACATTAAATCTATATGTGCATATGTTACATCATGTGCACTATCTAGATTATTAATATCTAAACCTAATACAATAGTATCATTTACTTGTACTTTACTTAGTGGTTTGCTTGAATCTAATGTTGTGCCTAAATATTCAATACTTATATCTGCACCGTCGCTAGATGTTTGAGCTATAAGCATTGTAGGTAAAAACAAAAGAAATATTACTTTCATATGTTTAGTCAACTCAGGATACATTTTATATCCTAATTTAGTTAACCATTTATCAAATTTAATAAATAGTTCTTTAATTTTTTGCATATTTACATTTTTTGATTATTTGTTCGCACATTTTCTTAATTGCTGAACTAAGGCTGGTCTGCGAAAATTCACCTTGTTCGTTTAATAATATTGTTGCGGTTGAAACATCTTTGCCCGTTCCTTTGGCTGTTATGATTTTACCGTTGCATTTGCACTTTGCTATTATTTCAATTGAATTCGTTTTTTTGCTATACACTCCTATATTTGTCGATGTTCTTTTACCGCCAAAATACACAAGTTCAACCTCTAACTTATTGGTACTCTTATCGTTAAGATAATAACCTTCATCTTGTACAAGTTCTTCTAAAATATTTTTAATACCAAAACTCAAGCTTCTCGCATTATACGGCTGCATAGTTATGATATTATTTTGTACGTCTTCAATTTTTATATCTTGTGCTGTAGCACAGAATGTTGTAAGTAAACTAAGACTTATTATTTTTTTTATGTAATTCATACCATTTACTTGCTGTATAACCTATAGTTAACAGTAATAAAATTAATTTAAGTGCCATTTCAATTTGAGTAAAGCTAATTGCCATAGCGCTTGTATTCATTGTATAAATTTTTAACGTTTCTATATCTAAACCTTTCATTTTCTTCTTTTAAGTGATTTGACTCTTCTTGGTTTACCGGCTGGTTGTCCTAATGATTTCTTTTCTCTGATCTTTTTTGCTTTTTCAGAAGATGACATTTCACCTGAAGTTTTTGGGGTTTTGCTGGATATTCTTTTACTTGGTCTACAATACGGCGTACCTCTCTTTTCACCTTTACGTCTTCCGCATGGTTTGCCTGTTCTAACATCAACCCATTTTTCTTTGAACCAACGTTTTAATGCTAAGCCTTCTTTAGTTTTTCTTACCGCCATTTTTAAATGGTTTATGGCCGCAGCCTTTTTTCTTTAATGCTAAATGTTCTTTGTATGTCATTGCTTTAGATGATGAGCCATCTTTACAATACATCATATGAGGTTTATACTTTTTTTCTTCCATATTTTGCAGGTCTTTTTTTTACTGTAACTTTTTTATGTTTTAATTTTGCTCTTCTAGGTGGAACCGCCGGGCGAGATTTTAATTTTTTATTTTTCATTATTTTTTCTTTGATTTATTACCCCAATTAGCAGCACCAACTTTTCTGCATTTTGATAATGCACCTGAAGCATATGCTGACGGGAATACTTTATATCTTGCTTTTACTTTGTGATAACATGCGTCTTTTGCCATAACTTATAATTTTTTCTTTTTTATTTTTTTATTTAGTTTTGATTGCTTAATACCTTTAGTTGTAAGCTTTTCGTCTTCTTCTTTTTTCATTCCTAACTCCCAGCTAGACCAACCTAATATTAATGCAACTCTTTGCCATGCTTCTGTATCTGATGCTACTGCCGCTCTTGTATTATCATATATTCTTAATACTCTATCTAACGGCACGTTTGTTGTTGCTGATATAATTTGAGCCGAAGCCATTGCTGCAGGATTTTCTAAAGTAAGTCCTGCTTCTTTAATTTCATCACCAGACCAATCTAATGTGTTTAATGCTGATCTCATTTTTGTTATCTTAGAATCTAATGGAGGAGCTACATCAAATAATTTCCATACAGACGGCTCTAATGCTTTGCCTGCTTTAACTCTTTTTGCTAAATCTAAAGTAAAGTTTTTACCTGCAACAACAGCATTTCCATATAAACCAGTTCCTCTAAGTATAGAATCTAACATACCCTCAGCTACCTTTTCAACTTTTGCACTTTGATTTTCATCTTTTTCATCTTCAAATCCTAAAGCAAATAAAGCTTTTTGCATTGCGTTAAAAATGAAATTTTGAATAGCGCCATAGTACACAAATTTTGACCAATTAGTTTTTTGATCGCCTCTTCCATTTACAATATCTTGAGCAGCTCTTTTCATTAATCTAGTATACTGCATAGGTGTATTAGCAAATGCTAACATAAATCTACCAAACCCTCCTGCTTGTTCAGCTGATATTCTATCTGGTCTTGATGATTGCTGTGCTTCTTCAGTTAATTCTCTAAAATCTCTAAATGCTTGTTGCTCAGCTTGCTTTTGATCCATACCCTGCTTTATGTAAGAATTAACTCTGTTTCTATACATAGATGCTCCACCTGATGCAATAGCAAAACTATCTGCAGCTCTTGTTAAAACAAAACCTTTATTTAATAAATAACTAATAGCACCTTTAACACCACCTTTATTTGCCATTTCAGCAATTTCATTTTCTTGTACATTTAATTTAGTGCCTCCTCTTCTTTCAACTAAAAAATCAGAATTCATTATCATTGAAAAATCTTTCCAATATTGTTTTTGATTTGCAAATGCTTTAGCAGCTTTCAATGGATTATTATCGTGCCAATTCATATAGTTAACAGACGATATAGTCTGCAGCACAGCTGATCTTACGTTTATAAACATAATAGCACCTACAGAATTATTAAGCCAATCTAACCAGTTATCAATTTGAGTATCGCCTCCTCCTGTTCTGTTTCGGCCGCTTTCCATACGTTTAAGTATGTTATTTAAATTTTTTACATAGCCTTTACCAAAAGCAGCTTCTAATTTAAGTTTATTTTCAGCAGAAAAAATTTGATCAACGTTGTTTTTCCATTGTTCTAAATGTTTTTTTCTTTTAGCATCATTTAAATTTGATAATAAATCTGTTTGAATAGTTCCAACATCCCAATTATTATCAGGCTTTACGTATCCTTCTGCTTTATTTATTTGAATTAATTGATTTCCAAAATCAACAAAATCTTTATTATTATTTACTTGATCTAATAATGTTTGTTTAGTAGCATTATCTAAACCTGGTATTTCCATACCTTGTTGATTCCACATCCATACTCTTAAAGCAGTTTCATTTGTATAATTAGTATTACCAACTTTTTTAGTTAATTGTTTAGGTACGTTTTTTAATTTCTTTTTTAATGCTTTAAAATCATTCATTAACTGCATTCTATCACGATTTATATTTTCCATCGCAATTGAATATGGATTTAACAAATTACTTTTATACCATGCTAGTGCTTTATCACCTTCTTTGCCTTTTGGTAATGTTGTATATAACATACCCACAAAGTCTTCAGCCGAATGAGGTATAAAATAATTAAATCTTTTTTTAGATTTTTCATTTCTAGCGGTTACAGGAGTATATATTTTATCAGATAGTATACCTGTTTTTTGTTCAAGTATTGCATTAAATTCACTGCTTAAATCGCCTGTTTCTTTACTATATTCATATATATCAGCAAATTTACCACTTTCTAAAGTAACACTTTGTTCTTGTGTTTTAGG
>CEOD01002210.1_pt1 | contig 10937 bp, 9 predicted proteins | sample 530341 | NCBI WGS metagenome assembly CEOD01 (sample SAMEA2619950, study PRJEB7988) | marine metagenome | isolation source: saline water (ENVO:00002010), including | reverse complement strand
CAGTGATGTAGTTGAAGTGTTTAGCGGCTACATGGATCAAATGACCATAGTAGATGAAGCAGACAGCGCAACAATAAAACTGACAATAGAAAACAGACTAATCACTTTAGAGCGCCCTAATATGAGGCGCTACACAAGCGAAAGCCATAAGGCGGTTAGGCTTCAAAAATATCTTGACGCTGGCAACTCTGGAACACCAGCACACGATAGTTTTTTCGATTGGGTATCTGGCTTGCAAGATAAATCAATTGTCTGGGGTCGGGAAGTACAAGCAAGCGATGAAGCAACCTAATCTTGATGCTCTTAACGAATACATAAGAGCAAATAGAAATTACGGTTTTCAATGGCACACAAACGATTGCTTTATTTTTACTAACAACTGTTTCAAAGCGATGTATGGCACTGGTTATGCTGACGATTGGCTTGGTAAATACACAGAAAACGGAATGTATTTAAGTCGTGAGAAGCTTAGGAAAAGCTTTGCAGCTCACAGTCTTTATGATGCTTTGGCAACTAAACTTGACCGAGTTCAGGGAGTACCACCAAGGGGCGCATTAGTAACGACTAAAGCAGCTAGGCGCTGGGTCATAAATGATGCTTTAGGAATAAGCTTAGGTAGCAGCGCTGTATTCTTAGGAAAGCAGTCTTTGGAAGCGTTACCGATTGAAACAATTACATCAGCATGGGTGCTAGCGTGAGAGACAGTCTAGACAATTATAGGTTAGTTAGTCTCCACAGCTGGGAACGAATACCCCGTGATCCTTTTATTTTATTTGGTGGGAATATTTTAGCCAGTGCTACGGCTACCCAAATATTTATTACACAAGCTATAAACTATCTAGCGATAGCAGCAATCAGCAGCTGGGCAATAAAAGCTCTTATGCCAAAGCCTGATTTCGGTGCATTTGGTAGTAGCTCAGGATTGTTAGCAAACACTAGAACAGCAACAGCGCCACAAGAAATTGTTTACGGCACTGTCCGTAAGGGCGGTGTTGTCACATACATAGAAAGCACTGGTGCTACAAATAAGTTTCTGCACCAGATAATTGTGCTGGCTGGTCATGAAGTAAATCAAATAGGCAACGTCTACATTAATGACGTTACTGTAACTATCGGAGCAGATCATTTTGTTTCTGATGCACGTTGGAAAGACGATAGCAACAATCCAAAGATCTATATTCGTAAGTTTTTAGGCGCTGATAATCAAGATGTTTATAGCCAACTAAACGGGATCACAGATCCCCCAGAATGGAACATAGACGGTGTTGCTCCTAGTAGTAGTGAAGATACAAACTTTAAAGGTGAAGGGATTGCTTGCCTCTATGTGAGGATGGAATATGACCAAAATGTTTTTGCCGAGGGAATACCTCTTTTTACTGCAATAGTAGAGGGCAAAAAAGTTTATGATCCTAGATCTTCCAGCACTGCTTTTTCAGCTAACGCTGCTTTATGTATTCGTGATTATCTTACGAGCGCTTACGGGGTGGATAATACAGGCGTTACAAACGACACTGTATTTTCAGCAGCTGCTAATACTTGTGACGAAAATGTTACCCTAAGTGGTGGCGGCACTGAAAAACGATATGAGCTAAACGGTGTAGTAAGTTTAGACAGAAGCCCGTCTGATATTCTGGGCGATATGATGACTTCATGCGCTGCAACGCTTTTTTGGGGTCAAGGAAACTGGCAGTTAAAAGTAGGAGAATACACAGCTGCTGTTAAGACATTTACGTTAGACGATTTTAGATCTGGTATAAATCTTGAGACTAAGCCGAGCAGACGCGACAGTTTTAACATTGTACGCGGAATGTTTAACAATGCTGCTGATGATTATGTAAGAGCTGATTATCCAGAAATAAGAAGCTCAACCTTTATTACAAATGATGCTGGCGTAGAAAGCGCGATAGACTTAGCCCTACCCTTCACAACCTCTAGCGCAATGGCGCAGCGGTTAGCAAAAATGACTTTGTTCAGAGCGCGTGAAAGCATGACGCTTACAGCTGACTTTGGGTTAGATGCTTTTAATGTGCAAGTTGGTGACGTTGTTGCAATTACAAATAGTCGTTACGGATTTAGTGCAAAAGATTTTGAAGTTGTCGGCTGGAAGTTTTCTAATAAAAGAGACTCTGGGGAACTGAGTGTAAGTCTTACATTGCGCGAAACTTCATCAGCAGCTTTTAGCTGGTCAGCTGAAGAAAGCGAAATATTAAGTAATAATTCTACGCTGACAGATATAAGGGCTGGTCTTAGCCCGTCTAATGTTTCGGTTACTGATATAGGATCAGTACAATTAGACGGAACATTTGTAACGCAAGCGAGAGTTAGTTGGACAGCGGCAACAAGTAAATTCCTCAATCATTACGAAATTGAATGGAAAAAAACTACAGACAATAATTATTTTAGAACAGAAATTCCAGCTTCTGACACAGCAGCAAACATTAGCCCATTAGAAAGTGGCGCTCAATACAATGTACGGGTCAGAGGCGTAGGTGTTAAAGGAAATGTAGGCTCTTGGGTAGCAGCATCAGCGCACACTGTAGGCGGTGATACAACAGCTCCTAGCGCTATTTCTGGATTAACTGCTACGGGTGGAGCAAAACAAATAACTTTAGATTGGACAGCTCCAACTACTCAAGTTGGTGGCGCTACGCTGTATGATCTTAAGGGATATAATATATACAGAGCTACGACTAACTCACAGCCAGCTAGCCCTATTGCCTTTAGTGGGTCTGACAAGTTTGTAGATGCAGCGCTGGCTGTAAACACACAATACTATTATTGGGTCACAGCAGTTGATTTTTCTGGAAATGAAAGCGCAGCTAGCAGCTCGGTAAACGCTACGACAGATGCAGCAACTAGCGGTGCTGATACAGATACAAGAATATTCTCAGGGCTATTGTATTACTCTACTTTACAAGCGACAGCTCCTAGCGCACCAACAGATGACACGGGTACTTTTAGTGTAGCAAATGCTAATTTTAGCTCACCACCTACAGGCTGGTCACACAGCCAAACAACTGTAAGCAATACAAGCTTTACAGAAAAGGAATGGACGGTAGGCTATACTGTTGAAGTAAACGTCAGCGGCACTGTTCTAAGTATTACTTACGGAAGCGTTAATGGCGCTTTTCAAATTACAGACACTATTGAAAGTTCTAACTTTAGTACGGGTTCTGCTGGTTGGCAAATTAAGAACAATGGTGACGCTGAGTTTGGAGCTGGCGTTATTCGCGGTACTTTGCAAGTTGGACAGATACCAGATCTTTCTAGCACTTATGCAGCAAGTTCAGATATACCAACAAATACAAGTCAATTAAATAATAACTCTGGTTTTATAACAAGTTCATCATTGTCAGGTTATGCTACAACCTCACAGCTAAATAGCAAGTCTACAGTCTATTATCAGAGTTCACAGCCAAGCGGCTCTGCTGGTGATTTGTGGTTTCATACGTCACAAGGCAAATATTATCATTTTAATGGGAGTTCGTGGCAGCAAGCATCTATTGAAGCAGATAGCATTGTTTCTAGTTATGTTTACGCTGGCACAATAAACGCTGGCAATATTACAGCTGGTACATTGTCTGTTGATCGTATGCCTCAACTTGGTCAGGCAAATACTACTATTTTCAATAATAGTGTTACTAGAAACGGATCAGCGGCAAGTGTAACAACATCATTTTCTGGCGTTAAATCGGGTGCAAAGTTTGTAGCTATTCTATCAGTTGGTGGTAACGCTGGGAATGTTGCATCTCCATATGGTCGTGTGACACCTACAGGATCGTCTGTAAGTTTAAACTCTTCAGCTTCTAGAGACATTTCATTCAAAGAAGGTGGCACAACAACTAGAGAATTTTACGTTATGTTAAGTACAGGGACTACATCAAGTACAAGCGGATCAGTTGGTTTTACTATTCAATTAAGAGGTAATGATAGCGGTGGTGGTTATACCTACGGCACACTCGCTGCATTAATATTGTCAGGCTAATTGTGGAATATACTTTATACAATTCAGATGGATCATGGCATGGTCATGTAACTTGTTCGCCAGATAGCCTTGATGGAATGATACCAGAAAACGGTTTTTACGTTGAGGGAAAGCAACATATTTTATCAACTTGTGTTGATGGTACATTGCAAACTCCTAGTGATGCAGAAGCAGAAGTACATAGTAATAATTTAAATTTAGAAGAATTTAGAGAAGAGCGTAACAAACGTTTAGCAAATACAGATTGGACGCAAACTTTAGACAGTCCGTTATCTGATACAGACAAACAGAACTATCGCACACTAAGACAGAATTTGAGGGATATGCCGCAAGCTGACGGCTTTGATCCTCTCAATCCCGTATGGCCTACCTTGCCATAATGCCAACCAAATAAGGAGATCTTAAAATGGCTACATTAAATAACAGGGTGTTTGACTCTGGTCTAGGCGTCCTTGACACAGAAGCATCAAGAATTGACGTTTGCAGTCAAGAACCGACTACATACGCTGAGGCTACATCTACATACACGTTAGGAAACTCTACATCACTTTCTGGCGCTGCACCTTCTGACAGATCTGGCGGTGGTCGTGAGGTAGTTTTTGCTGCTATTACAGACGGTAGTATTACAGGTACGGGAACTGCAACTCACTATTCTATCAGCGACGTAAGCAACAGCAGATTGCTTGTCACTGGCAGCTTATCAGCTTCTCAGTCGGTAACTAACGGAAACTCATTCACTGGCGCAAGTTTTGCGGTTGGTATCCCAGATCCGTCATAAGGGTTTTGCTGATGGTTATGACTAATAAAACTGTTCATCACTTTGAGTTTGTTTCGGATGAAGTCGCAAAGAAAATTTCTGACAAAGGCTACACGACAGATTTGAAGAGCGATGAGGCTAAAGATGAGAAGAAAAAAGAAGCGGAAAAGTAAATGGTAAAATTTGCTGATAGGGTCTCTGTAAGCACTAGCACAACTGGAACGGGTACAATCACTTTAGGGTCTGCTCGTTCTGGTTATCAGACTTTTGCAGATGGTGGCATTTCAAACGGTGATGAAGTTCGCTATGTTATTGAAGATGGGACGGCTTGGGAGATTGGTACAGGCACATACACCCACAGCGGCACTACACTCACTAGGACTCTAAGCAGTAGCTCTACTGGTTCGCTTTTAAATCTCAGCGGCTCTGCATATCTGTTTATCAGTCCGTCTGCTGCTGATCTAACTCTGTCAGGTGCTGCTCACAATTTCACAGCATTTACGGCAACGTCAGGTCAAACATCTTTCAGCGTAAATTACACGGTTGGAAATATTTTGATCTTTATGAACGGAGCAAAGTTAGATAGCTCCTCATTCACAGCAAGTTCGGGAACGGCTGTGGTTTTAGGATCTGGCGCTAGTGCTGGCGATATTGTGGAAGTTGTAGAGTATGGCGGTGCTTCTGCAAATTATTCTACTACTGAGTTTACTGCAACGTCAGGACAAACTGCATTTTCTGGCAGTTATAATACCGATAAATCAGCTGTTTATCTAAACGGCATTTTGCTTTTACCGACTACCGATTATTCAATTTCGTCAAGCACAGTCACTTTAGTTTCTGGCGCTAGCACTGGCGATATTGTGCAAGTTCAACAGTACGCAATATAACTTAGTGCCAGGCACTTAAGTCATTGTTTTTATTATAAAAATAAGGATATGCTATGAGTATCAACAGAAATCTAGCCACGTTTGCTAAAGACGTACAATCAGACGGAACGTTACAAGACTCAAGTGTTAGGGGTATTGCTGTTACTGTAACTGTATCAGGCGGTAAGTTTGTCATAGACGGAACTTCTCAGCAAACAATGTTTATACCAAAAGGCGTAAAGTATCGCTTTGACGTTTCAGATAGTTCTGTAAGTGGGCATCCGTTAGTATTCTCAGAAACCTCAGATGGTACTCATGGCGGTGGCTCTGCATTTACAGCTGGCGTCACTACATCAGGCACAGCTGGAAGTTCTGGTGCATATGTAGAAGTTCAATTACAGCAAGACGCACCTGATTTACTTTATTATTATTGCTCTAATCATAGCGGCATGGGTGCAAGTGCTGAGACAGCACCACAAGGATCAACATATGGTGACAGTGATGTTAGTTCTCATTTAAATACTGGCAGCGCGTCTAGTGGTCAGATATTAGGCTGGAACGGATCTGATTTTAATTGGGTTACAGATAGTGACACAAGCGGTATTGATAATCTATCTGAGGATACAACCCCACAGCTAGGCGGTGATCTTGATGTAAATGGTAACAGTATCGTTTCTGCATCTAATGGCAATATTTCAATAACGCCAAACGGTACAGGCAAAGTTATTATTGATGGTCTTTCTCACCCTACTTCTGATGGGTCTGCTAACCAAGTTCTTAAAACAGACGGATCAGGTAATTTAAGTTTTGTAGATCAATCATCAGGGGGTATTGCAAGTGTAGCAGCTGATACTACTCCACAGCTAGGCGGTGATCTGGATGTAAACGGACAGTCAATTGTTTCTGCATCTAATGGAAACATTGCGATTACACCAGACGGCTCAGGTAAGATAATCTTAGATGGTTTGTCTTTTCCAACCTCAGACGGGTCAGCAGATCAAGTATTAAAAACTGATGGGTCAGGTCAATTAAGTTTTGTAGATCAGTCAGGCGGTGGCGCAGCTGGTGGTTCTTTAACAGCCACAGCGTCAGGTGCTCTTACAGATGGTTCACTTGTCGCTATCAATGCTGATGGAACAGTTAGCGTCATTAAAACGGCTGTATCTCAATCTATCGGATCGACTGCACGATATGGCACTGGTACAGCGACAGATAGTAATGGTAATGAACTTTTTGCAAAAGCTGCTTATGACACTAATTCAAATAAAGTAGTTGTAGCCTATAGAAACGTACCTGATTCTGGTCATGGTTATGCAGTAGTCGGAACGGTCTCTGGCTCAAGTATATCTTGGGGAACACCAGTAGAATTTAGTAATGGAAGTTCTTGTGACCACATAGCTATTTCTTTTGATAGCAGTGCCAATAAATTTTTAATTATATATAGAGATTATGCAAACTCTTATTATGGTTATGGGGTTGTAGGAACGGTATCAAATACAAGTATCAGTTTTGGTACACCAGCACAATTTGAAGCTGGTCTGATACAATATACTGATTGTGCCTTTGACTCTAACGCTAATAAGCATTTAATAGTCTATCAAGACTATCATGATAACACATACGGTAAAGCTTGTGTTGCTACTATTTCGGGTACATCAGTTAGCTATGGATCGCAAACAACTTTTGTAACCGCAGAAGCAAATTTCAATACTGTAACCTACGATAGCAACGCTCAAAAATTTCTAGTTTGTTGGTGTAAATCATATACAGCGGCAGAAGCGGCAGTAGCTACAATTTCGGGTACATCAGTTTCTTTTGGATCAACTGCAACAATCAATTCAAGCTATCATAAGTATACACAAAGCGTTTATGACTCGAGTGCAAATAAACATTTAGTAGCCTATGCAAGTACTGGTGGTTCTTATAACTTAAACGTAAAAGTAGCTACAATCTCTGGAACGTCTGTAACTTTCGGATCAGCAGCGTCAGCGTCTACAAACACTGACGAATTATTCTACACGGCTATGTCGTATAATCCAGCCTCAAACAAAACTCTTTTAACATATAATAAAGGCGGCAATAGTGGCTCGGGTTACTACAACATTGCTACAATCTCTGGAACGTCCGTTTCGTTTGGAACAGAGGCAACATTTGAAGATGGTCACGTTGTAAGCGGTAATGACGTTATCTATGATCCAGATTCAGAGAAAAACATATTAATATTTACTGATCATGATGATTATCAACGAGGTAAATACATTGTGTTTACACAAGCTATTGCTGGTGGTGCGACACTTACGGCTGAAAACTTTATAGGTATATCTGACGGTGCTTATGCTGATAGTGCTACAGCTACAATTCAAACTGCTGGCGCTGTAGACGATGCTCAATCAGGACTAACTGCTGGTCAAACTTACTATGTACAAGCTAGTGGTGCTCTTGGACTGTCTCCAGATACAATTTCTGTTGTGGCTGGTACTGCAATTTCTGCTACTAAACTTTTAATTAATCCAGACAGTGATCCAACGGTAACAAGTTATACAGATAGCGATGTAAATTCTCACCTTAATGTAAGCGGTGCATCAAGTGGTCAGATACTTAGTTGGAATGGTAGCGATTATGCTTGGACAGCAGACTCCTCTGGTTTGTCAACTGTAAGCACTCACTCTCAAACAATAAGTTCAGACGTAACCGTTGCTGCAACTGATAATGCAATGTCAGTCGGTGCAATTACAGTAGCTAACGGTGTAACAGTAACCATTTCATCAGGAGCGCGATACGCGATAATATAATGACAGAAATAAAAGTTGATACAGTTGTTGATCTAGCAGGTACTGGCAAACCTAACTTTAGCACTGGCGTTACAATGAATGGCGCAGCACTTTCTACGCTAAATGTTGGTGAATATACCGCAAGTTCTAGTGAACCAAGTTCTCCTCAAAATGGTTCTATTTGGTGGGATACAACAAACGAAAAGATATTTATTTATATTGCAGGTGAGTGGAGAGAAACAATCGGGGTTGCAGGTGCAGTTTGGTATGGCGCAAGAGGATTGTTTTTTGGCGGTGACTCATCAGGTGGTGCAAATACTACAAATGTTATTGACTATGTAACTATTGCCACATCGGGCAACGCAACTGATTTTGGAGATATGGCGAATAACTCATACTACCCTGCTGCAACGTCAAACGGAACAAGAGCGATTGTAACGGAAGGTTTTAAAGGTTCAGCAAGTAATGATTTACTATATGTAACTACAGCCACAACAGGTAATGCAACTTTCTTTGGTGATCTAACAACCACTACTTATAATGGTGGTGCTTGTTCAGATGGAAGTAGAGGCATCAGATGGGCAGGTGAAAGTACCAATACGATAGATTATGTCACTATAGAAACAACAGGAAATTCAACTGACTTTGGCGATGATGTAGCTAATATAAACGGTGGTAGAGCCACAAGTGACGCAACGTATGGGTTTAGAGCAGGTGGTACTTCAGGTTCTGCTACTGGTCGAAATGATATTTCCTACATAACAATTCAAACCGCAGGTAATGCGGCAGATTTTGGAGATTTGTTAGGTAATAACCAAACAGGCGGTTTGTGTTCTGATCCAACAAGAGCTGTCTATTTTGGTGGTTACCCAGACGTCACCACAAATGTAATCCAATATTGGGCAACAGGAACAACATCAGGAAATGCGTCAGATTTTGGAGATTTAAGTTCCGCGTCACGGCATCACTCAGCAAGTACGGATGGAACAAAAGCTGTTGTTACTTTAGGTTCAACTGGATCAGTTAGTAGTCCGACTAACACCATTGAACAAGTCACTATTCAAACAACAGGTAATTCAACAGACTTTGGTGATTTAACACAAGCAAGATATGGGTCAGCGGCAGCATCAGGTTCAGCCTCTTAGGAGAAAAATATGTCAGAATTTACAACAAGAAAAATTACAGATCGTGCAGGTACAGGCGCACCTAATTTTACCTACGGATTAAACATTGCAGGTTCTGACAGTGGCTTAATTGGCAAGGCATATACTTCATCAGGAACAGAACCATCTTCCCCTGCAAACGGTGATCTCTGGTACGATAGCGACAATGATAAATTATATTATTACGTTAATAGTGAGTTTAAACAGATTACTCATAGTAATGCAGTTACTTTTACTTGGGGCGGCTCAAGGGGAATAATGGCAGGTGGTCAAAATAGTTCAACTGGTAGAACAAATACAATTCAATATTGGGATATGTCTAGTGCAAGTAATGCCGCAGATTTTGGTGATTTGTCAGCAGCAAGGTTTCAAATGAGCGGACTAAGTAATAGCTCAAGGGCAGTTTTTGCAAGAGGAAACGAATATTCTGGTGGAAGTGTAAATAGAAACACTATTGAGTATATTACAACTTCAACAACTGGCAACGCTACAGACTTTGGGGATGCGTTAGCAGCATCAGGTCAAAACGGTGGAAATGGTGCTTGTGATGGAACAACTGGTCTTTTCGCAGGTGATGATAGTTCTTCAAGTCATTACAATCGTATTCAAAAAATAACCGTTGCCACAACTGGCAATGCTTCAGATTATGGAGATATGACTATTGGTTCATGGTATGCAGCATTGACTAATGACGCTACACGTTGGGTTTGTATGACACGTTACAATACTGCACCATCAACAGGAGCATCGAATGTAATTGATTATGGTACGATTGCAACTGATGGAAATGCAACTGACTTTGGCGATTTAACTGTTGCTAGATATGCAGGTGGTGCAGCAAGTGATACAACTCGCGCACTAGGCGCAGGTGGTTCTGGAGCTTCAAATGTCATTGACTATGTTACTATTCAAACAACTGGCAATGCAACGGATTTCGGAGATTTATTAAGCGCTAATCAGGGCATGACAGGCGCATCTAATGGAACTAATGCACAGTTTTTTGGTGGTTGGAGCGATAGTAATGTAATTCATTCGGTTGTAATCCAAACAACAGGAAATGCTACTGATCATGGAGACCTAACCCAAACTGGCGCAGAGCCAGCAGGTACATCAGGCAACGCTTCATAGGAGAAAACAATGAGTACAATAAAAGTAAACACGATTGATAACAACGGCTCTAATGTAGACTTTCCTAACAAGCTAAAGGTTAGAGGCAACGCCATTGAGCAAGGGTATACTGCAAGCGGCACTGAACCATCATCACCAAGTGAAGGGGATTTCTGGTACGATAGTACTAATAGTGTTCTTTACCAATATATTAATAGTGAGTTTAAAACAGTTTCTTTAGAAGCGCTTTTTAATTGGGGTGGTGACAGAGCTATCATAAGTGGTGGG